>Ga0116231_10000733_pt1 | contig 61283 bp, 53 predicted proteins | sample S1TSphgellanicum_2_FD_89695 | JGI IMG/M metagenome (GOLD analysis project Ga0116231, IMG submission 89695) | Host-associated microbial communities from peat moss isolated from Minnesota, USA - S1T2_Fd - Sphagnum magellanicum MG | ecosystem: Host-associated > Plants > Peat moss > Unclassified...
AATTTTTAAAAGTATCTATGTAATTATATTAAAAAGAAAATAATTGTTTAAAAGGAATAAATTTAATTTTTTGGTAAAAAAAATAAAAGTATTTAAAAATATTTATTTTTTTTTTTTTTTTTTAATCGAAATTTTGTGGCCACTAGGAGATAAAATACAAAGGAAACCAATGTGAAGAGTTGTATGGCCATGATGCCAAAATTGTTTAAAAATCCTTAACCCATTGATCTTTGTTTCAATCATGACTAGCTTGATGTAATTTGAGCACAATGTGTTTGTGGATGACAACCTATCCACCTTCCCCAATTTGATGATTAATACATAATTCTTCATATAAAATATACAATCATGAAATATGAATCATCAAACCTTATTTAAATTGATTTATATGACTTAACAAGTATGATGAATCATCAACTTAATTTAATGGGTCATGCAACAAGCTAAATGGATTAATTTTGACAAACCTTCTATGTACCATGTATTCATATTACCTTGAGTTCATTTATCCAAACTACATATACAAGATACATGTTCAAATCATATATTCAACTTATGTAAGATGTAAAACACAATGAAACAAATTTAAGTTACAAATTCATTTATTTTGAAGTAGTTGGAACGATATGGATAGATTTACATTTAAGAGAATGAAGCCCATCCACCCATTAGTTAAAATGGAGTTCATGTTCGCATTTTTGCCTTGTTAGCTATTTATAACAAAAGAAATCCTTAGACTAAATCGGTAAGGTTTATGTCATATATGTCCCATGTTGTTGTTGCACTTTAATATGCCATCAAGAAAAAATATGAAGTATTTCATAACATCATTTTCAGCCACACCACCATAAGATCCATTACAAAATAATAGTCCTCAATCAATCAAAGTCCAAATCCCAAACTACTAATTCACATATAACCCATGTTCCACAAATAATGAAACTCATGGTGTTGTGCCAAAATTGAATTATTCAATTGTGATTAATTTGACTATGATTAACGATATCAAAATATCATGGTTCACTCTAATGGAAAAATGTGCCATTAATACACTTTCAATACGAATAAGTTCAAACATAAAAACAAAAGATTGAAGAAAATGTTATAAACCTTTTCTTGAATCATAATGAATTTTTTAAAAGTAATTAGAACACATGTATTTGTTGCCATGGATTACCATGGTACCTTTTTAGTTCAGCACAAATTATATTATTTTCACTTTTGCCAAATTTTTAAAGAAAAAAATACTAAATGTCAAAAATCTTGAAAATTTAATCAAGATAGCAAAATTTGAACCCATGATTAGTTCAACAATGTAATGAAACTTTTCATCAGTCTAACCAAAAGCAAAGCATGAAATTGATGAAAACCCATAAATATTATTAAATTTAATCATTATACACCAAAAATTTCAAAATTAGAAATTCAAGCGTTGAAACAAAATCTTTAAATTACATTAATTATTTGGCACATTAATGCTAATCCTAAAAAGGTACTATGGTAATACTCCAAAATGTAGTTTTATAAGGGATAATAAGTTTCTTTAACTTGTTATGTGACAAGTTCTATTTACAACAATGTTATTGAACAAAACATCCCACCTATTTAACATCCATGGAAGGATTAACATAAAATCCAATGTTCGAAAAACTAAATGTGCTTTTGGACCAACACATTAACAAGTGTAATGATAAACTTCTCATTATGACCCATTTGTGGTAGAGAGTTTGTAATTGTTTAAGTCTTCACATGTTGGACCTTAAGCATAAGCTTGAGAATGTGACTTTTATTTTAATTGAATAATCAATAATCTTCTTTTACATTTGAAGCAACATGACACAACTTCATATGATGAGAATGTGCATCCATTATTTAAAAATCAAAAATTGCAAGTTTTAATGTCACATGTAGATCTTGACCTTACTATTGGAAAAATGTTACACGAAAACAATGATGTCATTACCTTTAATTTATTTCCCTAAATATTGCATATTTCGTTTTTCTAAATTACATTTTGAATGTAGGGTTTAAAAATGGATTTCAAATGGTGTAAGCTATGATACTTATTGTAGAACCTATAAAACAATTAAATAATTTTCCAACTTGAACATGACAATAATGCCTAGGCCAAAAATGGTGATGAACAATTTTTGAAATAGAAATTTCATGCAGCTAATGGGAAGGCTTAACATGCATTGAAAGTGCCGTAATTTTTTTTCTTTTAACTTTTTTGTGGGGGATAAGGATTTTTTTCATTTTTCCTTCATTCCCCAACATGTTCCCTTCAAGTTCCCAATGGGTTCCCATCAGGTTCCCAATATATTCTTGAGGTTTCCAATGTGGTCCTCAAGGGTGTTCCCAATAGCACCTCACTTTAATCCCATATGTCTTGCCCATAGTCCTCCCCTTCTCACCTATATAGATGGGCCAAAGGGAGAGGCACTTCATCTTTCCATAGAATCTTCTATTTTGGGGAAGCTCCATAATTTCAACTTTTCTTTGTGATGGGCCAATCAAATTGGCTCATTGCAAAAGAAAAAAAGTTGGACTTGTAAAGCACCCCCAACTAATAAGTACCTTGGGTTTATTAAGTGGGGTATTAGCCCTTGTTGCAAATCCTACAATAGTTTTGGGAATAAAAAATTCATGCAACCAATGGGAAGGCTCAACATGCACCTAGGGGGGCACATTTTTTCTTTTTGGGTTTTGGGGGGCGGGGGGTGTGGGGTTAGATTTGTTTATTTGATTGTTGTTATTGTACATGGAAATGCCACTATTATTGGTCACATAACAAGAGAAAATAATTATTTCAAACCTATTCATTAAGTATAAGATGGATCAATTGGGAGATGTTGGACACAAAGTTGGGCTTCTTGGATGAGAGTTTTGAAAATTTTCTTGGAGGGTATGATATAAATCCAACTTTATTGTCAAAGATGAAAGTGTTCATTAGAAAAGAATGTGTGGCTAGGTTTTGTGCATTAAAGGGGGGTGGCATTCATTCACATTTTCATATGCAAATGGTTGTCAAGCTTCATATTTTAAGTTTGAAAATGTTGAACAAGGTTGTGAAAGAGTAGTTGGGGTGGGATGACTCAAAGAATGCACAAGATGGGCATGTTAAGTAGTTGTAGAACGACATGCATACATTTGTCAATGAGTGAATTTTTTAAAGGTTAATGAATCAAAAAATGTTAAATGTTTTACAATACAATATTTTAGACCATCATAATTTTAAATTCTATCAATATCATTCATTTTGTGTCTTGGATATGGTAAAATATAACTAGGTAAAGGAATATAGAAAAGGATGACACTATGATAAAAAATTGGTACACCTTGAAAATTTCCCCAATATGGTTGGTTATTATACAAAGGATATTGTTGAAGACCATTTTGAATTTGTGTATCATAATGTTAGTGGGAATAGATGGAGATTGGGATGTCAAAATTCGTCAAATAGGGGGCCATAACAATGAAGAATTGAATGTGTATCACACATCAAAATGTTTTGGAATGTGCAATAATGTTTTATGAACACCAAATGAAAAGAAAGACAAATTCATTTCTTGTTGGGGTCTTGTGGAAAACAATTCAAATGTGTCAATTTTACCTTGTAGTTGGTTGGGTGGTTTTGTTCCACAACATCATATCTAAGTTTTTATATGGACCTAAATTATGGAAATGCATAGTTGATCCACACTTGGTGGATCTTCAAGACATAACTCATATATTCTTTGAACATTTGTCCCTTGGGTCCAAGATTCATGAAGTTGAAAAGGAGTTGGTTATTTAGTTCAACAAATAATGCATGGGAGTGGATTACAACTATTCACCATTGCATGTGATCAAGGAATTTGTTGAATCGCAGAAGGGTTACACTTTAAAGTCTTTGTGCCCTTGCATGGAGATGATAGAAATAATGCCCATGCCTTTTAACAACATGTTGGTTAAGTGCATGTATATCTTGTAAGAACCTTTATAAATAGTAATAAATTTTTTGTTTCATGTGAATCCCATTTTATAGTGGAATATTTTTTTAATTTTAGGGACTATACAAAGTTTCAAAAGTTGTTTTTTAAGGGTGGGTTAATCAATGAGGTCCAAAATTGTACCTTGGGGTGCACCTCACAACTAATTAATACAAAGATTAATAAATATTACAATGTATTAATAAATCATATGCAATTGTAGGTCATGATAGTTGATATTCATGTAAATGAAAACGTCACTATCCAATGATAAACTTTGGAAGAAACATATTTCCCACAAATAAATGTTGGCCAAATATAAAATACAATTTTAGCACGTTCACTAATTCTTTGATTACTACATAGAATGGAAGGGCGGCCTTAAGCCCTATATGACTTGTTTCTTCAACAATCTTACAATAATCTCATATCTATAACATCTAAAATCAACATAATCACATTCTTAATGCAATATTCCATTTACAACATTCAACACATGCAATTTGGTCATCAACATTCATCTTCCAACAATTTAAACCATCGTTTTTTGACATTACCTAAGTAAAGTGCAATAGGGCACAACAATTAGATAACAAGATGTTGCAAAAGTGTAGCATAATTGAACTTTGAAACACCATTAGTTATTTCCATGCATTTTTTTCCAATATATGAAAATATAAGTTAGTTTGCATTTTCATTTTTGGGAAAAAAATGAAAATGCAAACTAACACATATATAACATATGTAGACTTTTGCTTGCAACTTCATGAAAAGTGTTCATTTCTTATCACCTTGCACAACTTCAAACCTTTGGGGGGGGGGGGGGGGGGGGGAAAATGATTATTTTATAATAAAAAATTATCAACTATTTAATTTGATTTTTCACATTTTGACTATTTTTTTGTAAATAAGGCCAAAATTTCACCAAAATTTCACTATTTGGACAATTTTAAGAAATTTCACAAATTAATGTTAAATCTTTCTTGGGATTCTCATTAATGTTGTTAAATCACACAATTGCAAAAAAAAACTTGTAACACATTTTTCTTTTTTCTCATATTTTATTAATAGTTTTATTTCATATGTCATGACATTGAGGTCTAATAATAACATCTTTGGTGGAAATAGTTTTTTCAAATTTCTAACGAACTTATTGTTCAAAAAAACTTGTGATCATGTGTTAGATATTTTTAAAATAAAAAATTGACATAATTGATTACATATCATTGAAACTATTAAATTAAGGTCATGAAAACAATGTAAAAATTAATGATGGATTTATTCATGAATACAAACATATACAATGACACCACCTTATGCAAGTAGACTTCATTGAACACATAAAATTCATTTATGTATTTTTGATATTTGATATTTATAACTATTACATTACAAATGTTTGTTTCCCCATGTTAAATTTTCTTAAACCTTTTTTTAATTAATAAATGATAAGGAAGATCTTTGAGCACTTCCCTACAATAAGGAAACTTCACACATAACATTATAATTTAGCTATACTAAAGCTGATTCCAATAAATACTTGAATTTATTAAATACAAATAACTAAAACAATGACATTGCAAACTTAAAAAACTTTCATTAAAATTTATGTTTTTTCAATCAACCCATGCATCTATAAGTTATCTGATACATATTAAATAAGTCAAATTGATTTTGAACAAGTTGGATGTATTGTCCAAAGTTACTCCAAACACACTTGCTAACACTAACTTTGAATCACAACAAGATGCATGGGTTAAATATGCATGAATGATGGATATAACATGTAAAAAGGCCATGCATGGTAACATGGGTGCACTTGAAATATTAACATTCCCACATTGAAACATTGATGTTTGATGTAACCTAAAGGTTTGTTTAATGGTATTGAAGCTAATTCCCTTGGGGAAGCCATTTCCATCTTTTTCCAAATGGCATGCAAAAAATGGGCAAAATATATTTATGAAAAATAAAATGTAAAATATATTTCAAAATAAAATTTCATACCTTAATTATTGGACACCATGTTTATATATATATATAGGGTATTGAATATAATTTTTATTTATTTGTAGAAATGTTAATGGTGGCACAAGAATGTGAGAAATGTGTAAGACGTGTGTAATTTAGTTCATGGTTGATTTGAATTGGAGGCTTTGGAAAAAAGGTTGGCTGAATTTGGATGAGACCCAAATGAGTACTAACCAAAAAATACTTTTAAAAATGTTAATATAAGAAGTCAAATATTTGGCGATTGTAATCAAACATTAAAAAATTAACCTACCAAATAATTATGCATATTACAAAATTAAATAGTTATAGAGTGGATGCAAAAGGGAAAAAAAATAATACCCACATTAAAAATACATGTTTATTTCAAGTGTTTCCTAAAATATAGGAGGAATGACCTTTCCTAAGTAATTCCCCAATATGATGCATTGCAAAATATTTTTGAATCTAAAACATGTCTTTTAACTTTTTGTGTTGTGATAAAAAGACAATGTGAAAACTTAAAAATAAGACTAGAATGGGGCACATCATGATTCTTTCTTGGTCATATCAATTATAGAAATCAAATAAAAGGACTTGCTTAGTGAGTTGAGACACAAGATTCTCACAAATTCACATTGGATTCATCAAAACATTAATTTAAAAAAGATACACCACCCTTCTGTTTATAATGTATTTTACAATTCCCAATGAATTTAACATTCAAATGAAACATTTAAATTTTTTCTTAAGACACATTAGTGTAGCATGTGTTGTTGGGCCCAAATGTGAACTAATTACCCCAACTATTTTGTCCCTCCAAAACCATTTCTTGTAATTTAATTGAATTTTCAATGATAGAAACTATTCAAAATTCAATATTTCCCAAGTCTAATTTTTTTGAAATCAACTTCATGAAATCCTATTCATCAAGTGATTTCCAACACCAAGAGCATGCCCAAATTCTTTTATAAAATTTGGGTTTAATTTAAATGAAATTTCAATGAAAAGTACAATATTCAATAACTTTTCCACCATAGGTCAAAATGTTATGAAACCAACTTGGTGCATCCTCATCGAAGATTTTCCAATAGTACCATGAGCACAACAAGAAGTGTTGTGGCTGTTTGGGAGATCTCAACATGACAAACAAATAAAACAAACAACCTTCCTTCTATCATAGATAAATTCTTGATTTTTGGCAAAACTTCGAAAAACCATAATTATGTGGAATCACAACCAAATTTGACTTGCAAATTCATATTCAAATAACTCTTGAAAAGGGCTTTTGAACTTTGTGTTAAGCTTGCAATTTGAAAAAGATTTGCCCTGTCAAATTTCACTTTTTGAATGCAAGGAGTATTTATGTATACTTGAACAAACATTTATAACATTATTTTGTCTAGATTATGTAAACCTTTTAATAGGTTGGGAAACAACCTTCTTTTTGGACATGCAAGCCCAACTTATTATAACCGTTTTCAAGGACTTTACAATGAAACAAAGATCAGTATGTTTTGAAAAGTTTGAGCAAGGTTTGATCCCTTAATTATCCCTACTTTGAATATGAGAGACTCTAGAGAAACCCAATTCTCAAATGGAAATTTCATGTTGGGAATCTCTAGGGTTGCTTCCCTTTGGACCAGATATCTTCATTTTCATTCATTTAGGTCAAAGTGTAACTCCCAAAACCTTTGGCAAGTCCTGAATTTGCATTTGGCCCACCTCTTACTTCATTCCCAAGATTGGTTGTGAGCTAAGAAGAGGTGAAGGCCATGACAAATGTTGAAACATTAGAATTACCACATGCATGACTTGAGCTAGTTCATGGCCAATCTAAAATACATGAGGAATGCTAATTTATGGCCAAGCTAAACTACATCCAAGTTAGTTGTAAATTAGGACTAGTCAATTGCTATGTGTAGGATAGTTGTAGGTGAGGGCATTCCCAGAATTAGGGGCCTAGGACCTACACAACTCGATTGCTTTATAACCTAGCTAACACAGTTTTGTGTAAGAAAGTGAGAGAGTTGGTGGAGAAATGCCCAATTGTTTTTATAACAAAAGGAAACTGGAAAGCTTGTATATTCTCTGTATTTATCAGAGCCAGGTTTCGATCCTGGGACCTGTGGGTTATGGGCCCACCACGCTTCCGCTGCGCCACTCTGATGCAGCTAGCAGACTCCATTCGTACATTGCTATTTGTTTTGTACCCCTTCCAGTAACATTTAAAACAAATTCTTCCCTTTGTGTCTTCTCCTTGGTGCATTTTTTGATGAGGTTTTCTTTCTCATATTTTTGTTGTTACAGGATACTGGAAATGAAAAGGTGTTGGAGATGGCAGGTGCAATTCAATAGTTGTGTATTGGCTTAGGAGCAGATCGCTCCCAAGATGTGTAGTATTTATACTATCCAGAGATAGATAGCTCGCACGATTGCAAATAAATGGTTGTCGAGACATCTTCAATAGTTTTATGTCACAGAGAAGAATCCTGTTAAAGCTTTAAGAGGAACAAGAATGTGCGAATTCTCCGTGATGAAGTATGCAGCTCTTCAAACAGCAGCTGCTTTGAAGTTCATTTCCAGTTCATGCAATTAGATCAAAGTCTTGTGGATCTGGAATGCTAGGAAGGAGGTTTACAGTTTTGTGGCCTAAAATGCTTTACATATTGTGGAACAGAGAATCAAACAGTTGTTGTTTGAGAGAGAGGGAATAATAAGCCAACTATCCTGCCATCCTGTGATGATGGCTGGTGTAAAGCAGAGGGCTTCCTTACAACACACCCGCAAAGCTAATTCTGGACAAGAATGATTACGCATTCTCCTCCTGATGAGAATCTGTTTTGCATCATTTAATGCACTTTCTAGGATGGAAGAAGAAATTGAGGATGATGAAGGTTACACTGACCTATTTTTGGAAAGATTCAAATGATAGAGAGTGTATTCTCACCTCTTGTAACTCAGAAACTGTGACACCCCTCCCTACAAGCCCCACATATCAAACCTGCTCAGAGTGTGCTGTGGTTGACAAAGAGCTAGTAGCATCTCCTGGTCACAACAGTGCTCACATTTTCTCCTTGGCTTATAGTCACATTCACATGGTAGTTAGCAACAAGTGGTAGATGGTGATACTTACAAAGTGACAGAAGGAGGCATTTTACTCCAAAGAATTTTGGTGCAATTTGACACGTAACCAAAGGCAGCACTCTGCTCCTTTCTTTTGGAATCTTCTTGGCAATAGGGCAGTCCAAAGTCTACCAGTCTACAATAACATCTAACACAAAGCAATAGTTGATTAAGCTCAGACTTGTACTGCAGGTGGAATATCAGCAAGGTCCAACTCATTGAGACCAAGAGTGTTGGCTGTTGATCCAAAGTTGCCTCTCAAACCAAGACCACCCTGTAAGCAGTTCCCACAAAACAAGGCAAAAATCATAATTCCTCCCAGTCTCCAGGATCTCTCACCGCATATGATTAGTTGAACTAATAAGAAAAACAGTATGAAGAGAACCAATACACAACTTCATGTTCTGCAAAGTCCCAGATACCCCAACCTGTACAAGGGGATGGTTTTTCATATTGTTACTACTTGAAAGCATGACTGGGCAATCAGAGAATGGTAGACACCTTGAATACCTCTTGTTGCAACCTTAGTTCTTCAGCACGAGCAGCTGCTTCAGCTTGAGCAACCCGTTGCCGAAATGTCTTTGCCATCTCATCTGCCTGCAATTAATCCACAACAAAGTGTTGCATTAATAGACTGCACTAGCCAACAAGCCCTGTTCAGAGACATAGGGACAGCTAAGGATGCTCAAGCAAAGTTTTGGTTCAGTTCCAGGTCAGCACATAAAATTGTGGTGTCTCACTGTGTGAGGTTTTCTAATGCAGAAACCCACCTTCTCATATACAAGCGCTGGATTACGCAGCATATCACCAGGAGTGGGCTCTAATTTCTTAGTGGACAAGCTGATGCGCCCTCTCTCTTTGTCCTGGCTCAATATCATCACCTGCACAATCAAAGTGCCATCGCACACTGATCTCCTTTTGTTTGAAGCCAGCAGTGACAAGGTCACAAAATGTAAGGCTAACACATCATTCTTTACAAAACCTCAAGAAGCCTGAATGTAGTTAAACCCTCTATTTCAGCACTGTCATGGGTATGTTGCTTGAATCTCCCAAAATGACTTCAAACACACAGCAGGATATTACCTTCAGTTTGTCACCAGGAGAAAGCACAGTTTCAACAGTAGTAAGCCGGTCATGACTAATTTGGCTGATATGTAGGAGCCCACTGACACCTCCAATGTCAATAAAAGCTCCATATGGTTTCACAGTTTGCACTGTACCCACAACAACACTGCCAATGCCAAATGCCACATGGTTCTCGGCAATGGCCTTGCGGTTGCTGAGCACTAGGCGTGTCCGCTCTTCATCCACTTCCAAAAACTTGAGCGGTAGCTCCTTATCCACCACCTCTTCTGGATTTTGTCTCTACACAATAACAGCACTTTTTCAAGGGGCTGCCAGCATGACATGTAGGATAGAGTACAGTATCCTCCAATCAGATTAAAAGATTAAAGAGATCACACCAAAAGTCTTCACATAAAAGTGATATCTGAGGATAATCCCAGTACTATCTATCTTGATGGCTCTAACAACATTCCACCATTCCACCTGGCTTTTGGATTGTCCAAGGCAGCAGCCGTGACCTTGTCAAAGCAAAGTCATGATAGTCACTTAGAAAACCCATTGATGAGGGAGATGGCACCAAGAAACTCACTGCAGAGATCTGGGAGAATGGGACAAAGCCTCGCAGACCTTCAACCTCCACAACCACCCCACCTCTGTTTGCTGACAGAGCCTGTAATCCAGACATTATGTGTTAAACATCTTGATAAAATCTGCCAACTTCCCCATACTTACGATTTAAGTCAACCTGACTAGAATTTGAATAGAATTGAGAGATGACCCAATGACCAGATTATAGAGATTTCAGATTTGATAACATATTAACAAGCAGGGAAAAAGAGGAAGACCCAACCCTGAAGTATATTGAAAACATAAATAAAAAGCTGAGGAGCAGTTTGAATATCATGTGTCAAACAGTAAAAGATTTAAACTTGCCACAACTTGACAGCAACTTTCTGCTACCTATTCAAAGAATACTAACCAAGGATTGACAAGATATGAATTACCTTCCCCCTAATGACTACATCATCCATTTGTAATTGTTTGCACCGTTCCCATGAGAAATCATGTTGCAGCTTCTTGAGGCTCAAAATCATTCGACCATTGTCATCATCATCACGTATAATGCTGAATTCCTCCTCCACACCTGCCACCAGTCCCATCTCCTCCACACTCTTGAGCTTGTAAATGCATGCCTCTGATAATGGCAAGTATGCAGGTGCTTTTGCTCCAATGTCAATCAAAGCTCCATTGTAATCTGTCTTGAATACAATGCCTTTCACCTGTTTCCCACCATCACATAACACTCTGCTTCTTCATTTTTATCCAACCGCTTCAAGGTCACAAAACATCCCTAGGATTCTGCAAAAATAATATCCAGCAGGCAGGCTGTAAATGACTAGCCAGGAACCAGAATGCTGTCAAGAAATGAACATGAAGTATCATATTGTTGCAGAAAGAAAGATGGTCTACAAAATAGGGGGAGCCTGTGGAGGAGCTTATTACCGTGTCTCCAATTTCAAAGCTGAAGTCGTACTTAGATAGTGCATCTGCAAACTCCTCATACGTGAATTGTACACCTTCCAAAGGAGTTTCCAGTGCTCTCTCCCACCTCTGCTCTGCCTCAGCCTGCATATGTCTTTCGACATCAGAATCAAATTTCTCCAGAACTCTCAGAATTCTCTACCAAAACCTAAAAAAGTTCCACTGTGCCTGGAGCCAATAATGCCTGCTGTTTTTCTTTCTCCCGGTCAAGCCCTGCGAGACCTATACAACAACAAGAGGAAGAAGCTCATGTTCTAAACCCGCGAGACATCGCAACTAGGTACAACAGGCATGCGTTTAAGATCCTTGCCAGTAGATTATCCTTGACTCTCGGAGTCGCGACCGCCGCTGCTCTACACTGCACACGCGACACTCCAGTAGCTATTACCGCACCTCCCGTCGTTGACGCCAATTTCACCCCCGACAATCTGCTGTTCTTCATTCCTAGCAATACCGTTGCTGCTGCTCCGCCTCCTAATGTGGACCGACGACAGCCCTCTCCAGAAACTCCAGTAGACACAGCCACTGACCTTGTGGCCATAGCTGCTGCAGCCATCTCCATGTCCGGAGCTCACGACCTGCCCTCTACAAAAATGCAAAGAATGAATGCTCCCTCCCTTCCCCACCACCCCCGCAAACTTCCAAAAAACCAGATGGAATCAAGCTACTTCTGTGTACAATCTCGTCACCAAATTTGTGAACAAAAATGCACAGAATCGCACACGAGAATCGCGGATTCTGTGCGCGCGCGCTAGAGGACGTGACGGAGAGAATGCAAAGCGGAGAGAAAGAGAGTGTGTGTTCCAGTAGAGTGCAGGAGTGGCAGGCGAGAGGCCACAGGCTGGTGGCGATACCTTATCCACGTAGCTCGCCGTCTAATTCTCAACGAATCCAAGCAAATTGTCCAAAACGCACACACATTCGCCAAATATACAGCGGATGGATGAATGATGGGTACCAAATGTACAGGGGATAGATGAATGGTATTACCCATGAATTCATTGGATGGATGAATGATGCATCCTACAAATATAGGGGATTAGTTGGAAATATATATGCCAAGTTCGCAAAAAATGCAGTGGATGGATGGATGAATAATGCGGTCCCAAAAAATATAGTGGGATGAATTACAGAGTCCCAGAAATTTACAATGGACGGATGAATGATGGGTCCAAAAAATATGCAGTGGATGGATGGTGGGTGGATTACCCCTTGGTTTTATAATTAGGGAAATTATCTCCTGTGTAATTATGGCTTGTGATTTTTAAAATAAAATTAAAAATTTGAAATAAAATAAAATAAAAAACGTCTATTAAGAAAATAACCCACCATGTTTAGAAATAATTTTAGAACTAATTTTTTATTAAACAAAATATTCATAACCTCACTTTGAACCCACTTAAACTTTAAGAATGATACAAAATTGTTTGAAACTTGTATTCATATATTACAACTCATTCCATTGTTTAGTCATTAATTTGGACAAACAAATTAATTATTAATTTTATGTTCATAATGTCATGATTATTAATGTAATAATACCATCTATTAATTTGTCTTAATTTTTAAATTAAAATATGGTTATTTTTCAAGGCAAAGGGTCTACCATAAATAAATAATATTGCAAGAATTGCTCAAACACCATTTGTTCAATAACCTTTAATCAAAAATCATAATGAAAGTAAAACCTCAAATGCAAATATTGCGATGTTAGCCAAAAACAAAAAAAAACCAACAAAAGTTATTAGGCAAAATGAAAGTTGGTGTTGTGCTATGTACCCAAATGCAAAAGCCACAAAGAGGCACATTTGCAAATCAAAATTTAAATTTGTGAATCCACCCATTATCAAATATATGTTAATTTTTGTCTTTTCATATCCATGTTGGTGAGTAAGGAAAGGAGTGAAATAGTTATAAAAAATAAGAAATAATTATTAGGAAACGAAACATGAGATAAGTTTAATAATACAAATTCAATATTTAACAAAATATATTGGTGTAATTGTTAGAAAAGAAAAATGCAAAATATGCATTTTGGCAATAACAATAACTCTTGGGGGAGGTCACTTTTCATTTTATTTCAAATGATGTGGAAAAAAGAAGAAGAAGAAGAAGAAAGGTACAACTTATTGAAATAAAAAATTAAAAAAAAATATTTCAATTTAAATAGGGTGCTTATAATTTCATTATGAAAAAAGGAAACAAGGGTCACAAATTATGAAAAAAAATTAAATTTAAATAAGACATGCCCAAAGTATGGATTATTTGAAGAATATATAACTACCCATCATGTCCTAAGTTTCCCCCCCTTCACATTTTAGGGTTTAGGGTTTAAGGAAGCAATAGGAAATGTCCTAAGTTTCCCCCCTTCACATTTTAGGGTTTAGGGTTTAAGGAAGCAATAGGAAGAAGACTCTGTCAGTCAGTCATGATGTTTTGGTTGGCACTCAAGAGACGACACATTAGCTCAGAAAAAAACAGAAGTGGAAATACTAAGCTTAGCATATCCCTCATTCTCACATTTGAGATCTCATGTTTCTTCTGTCTCTGTGACAGAAGCAAAAGAAAAGTATCAATCTGCAAATGTTGCAGATTATGATTGTTACTGGGCAAAAAAAAAAGCTTTGCTTGAGTAGAAATCTTGTCCAGAAACAAAAAAACAGAGTTATGGGTGAGACTTGTTTTGCCCCCTTTTTTTTGATCTCCATGGCTCTGTTGTTAGAACTTATGGAGAAGCAATTTCACTGAAGCTAATAAGGTCTGATGGGTGGTGGTGGTACCAGAATGTGTAACTTCTAACTTCAGTCTCTCTGCCTGATGAAAAAACAGGGAAGATAGTGAAGGAAGGTGTCACCAACCTCAAGAGGATCACGTTTAGGAAGGCCCAGGAAAGCTGTTTGTCCATGCATTTGCAAAAGCATTTTTCGCAAAAAAAATTTTCCGTTGTTGCTTACTCGAGGACCTCAACTGGAAACTCTTTTAAGAAACAGTCAAGCAGCGGGTTTCTTTCCTCTGTTGTTTGTCTTCTCAAAGAGATTTTCCCCCTCCCCTTGACCATCGCAGTTGCACCTTACGAAAAATGCTACTCATAAAGTATCAGACTATCACCATCACCATCTTCATCAGAAGAGAATTGGGATTGAAAGAGAATCCCAAGAAACTGATTCTCCACAAATTGGGGGGGTTGGTAGATTCAGTTCATTCTGGGAGGAGGAGATCATCATCAAACCAAAAATGCATATACCAAAGGAGCTCGTTTCTTTCACTATGGGTGTGTGTGGGGGAGAAAAAACGTGCAAAAAGAAAGAAGAAGAAGAAGAAAGAAAGAAATCAGCGATGGCGGGCAAGCTCGTCGTGTAGCAGCAACAAAGTCCCTGCAGTACCGCACACCACGATAACCGGCAAGCAAAGAACAAATATATCCTCAGGATATTATCTTCACCGCAGAGGATGGGTATGAGAAAGGCACGAGCAAGGCGGGCAAGCAGGGAGGTATACCCGTGTCCCACGGCGGTGTTTCTCCTCTGCCGAGGGTGCCGCCGGTTATCAGCTGCCTCCGCGCAGACCGACCGCGCTTGCAGCGAAGTATAAAGACCGCAGTGTCTCTTCTCCGGGAAATCGCAGGCAGGACAATTGCATCGGCGCATCTCTTCTCTCTCTTGTCCTCGCTGCATCGATTCTCTCTTTTATCTGCGCATCTGCTCTGCTCATTCCCGCCTAAGAGAATGGGAAAGAGTTGGGAATTGTTTATACAGAACTGGTGAAATCGTTGCAAAAGCATTATTGTTGTTGTTCCTGTTGTTGGCGTTGGTGGTTTGGCGGGTGTTGGCGGCGGCGGTGGTGTCGTGGTGGTGGTGCTTGACAAGGAGCAGCAGTAAATTCAGCGCCTTTGTGTAGTAGTAGACGGGAAGGACACTGATGATGGCCGGCCAGGCGACTTTGTTGCCATGCCAGGGCGTATGGGGTTGGGTGTGCACCGTTCCTCCTGCTTCGTCCATGTCTCGCAGCAAGTCAACCGCTCTGCAATGCACCAGGTTAGCAAACAAGCTGCAAATCAATTCACCACCTTCTGCAGGAAGCTGGGGATTTGGGGTTTAGGAGGGTTGACAGTGAACAAGAATTCGGGAAGTGGGTTCGAGTTTTTTTCAGAAAGGATTCTTGGGTTTCAGGAATTAGGGATGCCAAGGAATCCATACGAGATACGCCAAGCAGTCATGCCTTCCTTCGATCCAATGAGTACATTCAGGTTTAGGGCTTAGTCAATCCGGCTGGCTCTGAAGAGAATGTCTAGGTGAAATCCGTCATGTGACAGATGTTTGGAATTGTGGAGCTTCGGAGTCTTATCTCCATAGCAATTTCATGCAATTGAGGTTTGCTTCCCGTCCCTGCAGGTTGCGAAGAGTGATGCAAGAAAGGCCAGGGATGAAGTGGACAAGAAAAGCTGCACGAATTGTCTCGGAAGCAGGCTTTGGAGGTGGTGGACGACTTTCAGAGAACCATAGATGGAAATTGGATGCAAAGACCCAGGCTGTTGCAGCAGACAGTCATCCTGTATGTCTTTTGCACCATCACCCAGTAGGAGTAGCATGAGGGAAAAGATAAGAGTGTGAAAGCTTAGCAATTGGCATTCTGGAGTGAGTGTGTCAAGGTTCAGGGTTTAAGGCGAAGAAAGTTTGGCTCTAGGGGTGTTGAGTTTTCTGGGTTTTGTGATGAGGCAGCAGGTGGCAGCAGCAGCAAGAGAGACCGATGTAGAAGTGCTGCATGTGTACAGAAATCCTCTTCTTCAAGATACTGCAGCAGCAGCGCTTCTTAAGCAGGTACCATCATGCTTTGTGCATTGTTTTATCTGTTGTTGAAAGTTATGATTTGTGTGTTGTTGCTTCATGCCTGGAGTCTGAAATGAGGTTGGTTCCTTTTCTTTTTCTGCTCATCAATACCGAGTGCTATAACCACAGGTACAGGAGAAAGTATGCCCCGATGTTATAAGCATCAAAACAGAGCAGGTAAATGATCTGTTCAGACTCTTTGGACTAAGGCCAGCTTAATTCTCTATACTGGACTGCTTGAGGGTTAGAGGAAGGGTCACCACCCATCTCCAACATTTCTAAAGTATGTTGTGATGGGTGTTGGTATTACCATTACCATATATTCATTCCTTACAAGTCCCTGTTTCACAGTTCTAGTATGCAATAGCCAATAGCCATAGTTTCACAGAACAATGATGCTACTAGTCAAATGAGTTTGAAAGGAAGGATGCACAAGTTCACAGGGTGTTGAACTCCTGTGACTGGAGCTAGACGTACTGAAGCTGGAAATGCAATGTGTGCTGAAATTCAAGGATGTACAGTAGCACATGTGAATATTGTGTGTAGAGTTGTGACTTATCGAGTTTTCTTTGTGGTTCAAGCTTTGTACATCTGAGTGCTAGACATTGACCATCCAGCATGATAACCATTCTTACTATTTGAAGGACAATGTTGATTTATGAACATTGGCACTTGAAGACTGTGTCTGGATAATGAATGTGCTCATGATATTTCCAGCTTCAGTACAAAACCAGAATTTAGAACAGCTTTGATTTGCCAAAAATCCTTTTAAGGAATTCTATTACTAAATGCTTTCTTCTTCTGTGTACATGGATTGCAGTGTTTCAACATTGCGTTGAGTTCACCACTGTCACCTGAGAAATGGGATGTGCTACAGTGGCTTCTTTGTGAGACTTATGAGCCTGAGAAGTTTCAGCTATCCAGCACATTAAATCCGAATTTGGATTCAAATACTCCGGCAGGTGTGCATTTCCATTCCTTTGTCTTTGACATCTTTTGCTTTTTTTTTAATCACTTTTGCTATACCAGGAAGAGTTGTGAACTGGCAATTGGGTGTTGTTCTTAAAGAGAGTGGTAAGTCTGAGGACTGAAAGCTGTGGTGAGGAGCACTAATGTTTTATGTGGTGGGGCTTTCAGTGGTTGTTGAAGTTGGGCCACGCCTTTCCTTCACTACAGCTTGGTCAGCAAATGCAGTTTCAATCTGCAAGGCATGTGCCTTGCCAGAAGTTACACGAATTGAGCGCTCCCGTCGTTACCTGCTGTCCCTTGCTCCAGAAGTGGCTCCATTGGATCAGACCCAGCTTGATAGCTTTGCAGGCCTGGTAAGACTCTTGCTAGCATCTCCTGGGTGAATAGTTTATCTCGAGGAAGCCCCAGCCTCATCTAGCCAAAAATTCAACAAAGATAAGTGAAGAGAAGTTACTAGGTGTGCATTTGGGGTTTAGGGTTTGTACTATCTTCTCAGCGAGTGTCATTCTCAGGTGAGGTTTTCTTTCTCAAGCATATTTTTCTCGTGTCATTGGTGTGAATGTGAAAAATCAGTGGTTTAGTTTAACTGTAATCATGACCTTTTTGGTATCTAAGTGTTTTCAGCAGCTTTTTTGCTGGAATTGACAAAAGGATTACTTTGTGACAAGCCAGGTACATGATCGGATGACTGAATGTGTGTATCCTGACAAGCTGATGTCCTTCAAAACTCATGTGGTCCCAGAACCTGTTATTCAAATACCTGTGCTTGAGGTATCCCAACAATCTGCTCTCTGAATTGTACATGACTTACTGAATTATCACAACTCTTGTGCTTTCCTATTTTGCCTGGTTGGCTGTTCTGACATAGCTATCTCACCTGTTGGTTCTGTGTTCAAGCAAGGGAGAGCAGCCCTTGAGGTTATCAATAAAACAATGGGGCTTGCTTTTGATGAGTTTGATCTGGAGGTAAAGTTTCCTTCCTTTTCCTATGAATTCTCTTTCCATTTGGAGAGATTAGCATTATGTATGGTTCAATGGTGGCTGTCAAAATAGTAATTTTTATTCTGCTCTTTAGAGCATGCATTAGGTCTGCATCTGCAACCAATGACCATTGTTCTTAATAGTTCTTGGCACCCAGTTACACTAGTGTTTGCACCTAGTGAGGTAAAATGGTTGGCTCATGTTTATCTCTTGGTGAATGTGCCAGTATTATACAAAGCTCTTCCATGATGATATCAAGCGAAACCCCACAAATGTTGAGCTTTTTGACATTGCACAGTCCAACAGTGAGCACAGCCGCCACTGGTTTTTCAAGGTTTGGATTCTACCCAACTTTTGTGATCAATGTAAGCTGAATGTGAGAAGGTTTTTAAATGTTCATGGCCATGAAGTCAGCTTCTCTATTTCTTGACAGGGTGAGCTCGTGCTGGATGGGAAGCCTGTCCCTGAAACTCTGATGGATCTTGTAAAGGACACATTGAAGGCACACCCTAACAACTCTGTGATTGGCTTCCATGACAACTCTAGGTATTTGTGTGTTGTGAGTGCCAGCTTTGTTAATTGAACAGCACAAATATTTTTAGGATGCTAATGAGCTAGGTTTGTTCCAGTACCCTCATATATTGCCTGTTACCATGGGCAGTGCTATTCGGGGTCATGAAGTCCTGCCAGTGCTTCCCTCATCACCAGGATCTCCATCACCAGTGAAATCTGTTGACCGTGACTTTGATATTCTGTTCACTGCAGAGACCCACAACTTTCCTTGTGCTGTGAGTGCATCACTTTCTATTTTCAAAATGCTTTTATGGCTTTTCTTTAGGGACTTTGCATGTTTTCTGTGTCTGTTGGGGCCCTTAACTTTTTGGCTATTTGATTATGACAAGGTCAGGCTTCTTCACTGAGCTGTACATATGGTGAGGAGAAATCTAAGAGGGCATGGAAGGCAGAGAAATGATTGGCTTAGAAGTATGAAGATCCTCTGCTTGACATGTCATTTTCTTGCCTCATTTGGGATTTTTGGACTGGGAATGATAGGTGGCCCCATTTCCAGGTGCAGAGACTGGGGCAGGGGGCCGCATTCGTGACACTCATGCAACAGGCATTGGATCACTTGTTGGTGCCGCAACTGCTGGATACTGTGTTGGAAACCTCCAGGTACCCTTTTCTTTGCGGCAATATGAGAAGGAAATACCATGTGTTATGTGCAAACTGAATTCTTGGTTGTTGGTCTACTGGAGAATTCTAGATGGACGTAGTGTGATATTCCAGAGAGTGTCAAGGAGAAGTAGAGAATATTTCTGTTTCAAGTTTGCTTAAAGCTTTATTACATTTGTTAACTTGCCTAACAAATGTGTGATTCACTCTGTGAACATATTTTGCAACACTGGATCTCTCTCTTGCAGTCAGCTGTAGTTTCAACCATTAAACTTGATCATTGTTTTCACATTGGTGAGTGGTCTTTCAGATGGAGAACTCTTTTGCGCCATGGGAGGACAGCTCCTTCACATACCCACCAAATTTGGCATCTCCTCTGCAGGTTTTGTTGTATTTTTGTGAATTCCTATGTAGCATTCTATTGCAGTTTTCTTGAAAACCCCACACACAAGTTGCTGTTGATTCATTCAAAGATTTGAAGGAGGGGCACTTATGGATGTTTGCCAGGCCCACCCACAAGCAAGTCATGTTTTCAGAGGACTGAACATGTTTCATAAGAGGGCAGCATATATACAGGAAACCCTTTGTATCTGAATCTGATTTCAGCACTCAATATGCTGGTTGCAGATTCTCATAGATGCCAGTAACGGAGCATCTGACTATGGTAACAAGTTTGGCGAGCCTCTTATCCAGGTGCACTTTTTTTATATTGTCTCTGTTCAGTGTGGAATGGTTCATAGAGTACTTAACTGACATCATCAAGAGAAGCTCCAGACCTAGCCTGTTTCATGACTTTGCATCTCTCATTTCCAGACACTGGTTTGTGGCCTCTCTAGATGTTTCCTTCATGTGACTGTTGTTTGCCCTTGGCAGGGTTATACACGTACATTTGGGATGCGATTGCCCAGTGGCGAACGGAGAGAATGGTTGAAGCCAATTATGTTCAGTGCAGGCATTGGCCAGGTTAGGGCTTTTGCATATCATGAAAAAAAACTTTTTGTTGGCTTTTGGAAGGGTCTATGTTAGCTCTTTTTTTCAAAGCTGGAGGACCTCATACTCCAAGATTTGTCTTGTGAGAGTAGTGGATAATGTTTGTGATGAGTGAAAGTGACAGTGCTTGACATAAGTATGGTTCCCCCAACACTTCATGCAGATTGATCACAGGCATTTGACAAAGGAGGATCCAGATATAGGCATGCTTGTTGTCAAGGTTAGATTCACAATCCACTCATCCAGGCTGCATCAGTCTGCTGCCCATTCCTCATTTGCTGGACTCATGAATCTACTCTATTTGCTCAGTTGTGTGTATGCAATGTGAGATGTGATATTTGTGGCTCTTCTTAATTCCTATATGATGGGGTTTACAGGTATGTTGTATGAATGGAAATCTCATCCACTAGCCCCAAAATATTGCAGTTGTGTTTCTGAAGTTGCAATCAGTGTGGTACTTTGTCTCAGAAGAAGGGGATGATTGAACACTCCCTGGTAGTAAGGATTCTAACAATGCACTTTGGAGTGCCTGGGATTATAGCCAAGCCACTGATGCTAGGCATGCTTTGGGGTGATGGTGCTTTTATTTGTCAGATTGGTGGACCTGCTTACCGTATTGGTATGGGTGGTGGTGCTGCTTCCAGCATGGTAAGTCTGTTGTACACATTGTCAAGAATGGTATTTTAAAAAGAGGGGTCAAGGAAAGCTGAAGAAGCATGCCTATGATCTTTGTTCATCTGATCACCCATGTGTGATTGGGTGTTTCAGAAGGTTGTAGACTCTCTTTATAGTGCTCTTGCTATCCTGCCAGGAGTAAAGGTAACATTTGCTTTATAAGAGCTTGTCCGTTATCTGACTCCTTTGAAATGTCCAGCTGAAGTATGGTCATTCTTGCTCTGCAGGTGAGTGGGCAGAACACTGCTGAGCTGGACTTCAATGCAGTCCAGCGAGGTGATGCAGAGATGGCACAGAAACTCTATAGGGCTGTTCGCACATGTGTTGAAATGGGTGCAGATAATCCCATTGTCAGCATTCATGACCAGGGTGCTGGTGGCAACTGCAATGTAGTGAAGGAGATCATCTACCCAAAGGTAATTTGTTGAGTCATTGGAGCTTTGTCAATACAGAAGATGCTCCAAAGTCCATTATAATTATAGATTATAGAATCTCCATTGCCTCAAGTTTTCAGTGGGCCAAATAATCACGCAATTTTAAATAGTCGTATTTTCCTGTAGGAATTGGCTGTCATCCTGGTGTTTTATGCTTTTCTTCTGAAGACAACGTTCTAGTATTCATTGTGAAGTTGGTAGTAAATATCAGAAAACTGACTGTTATTGATCTTTTTGATGTTGCAATGTGCAGGGTGCAGAAATAGATGTGAGGTCCATTGTTGTAGGCGATGAGACCATGTCAGTTTTGGAGATTTGGGGTGCTGAATACCAGGAACAGGTATCTGCCTCTTCCAAATTTGGGGTTAGCAACTTGTAAGTAGTGTCACCACATTGTGTGTGCTTAGCACAAAAGGATGATTTATTTCCAAGCTAAGGATCTATGACCTTGGGTGGAAGTCTTAGTAAGGAAATTGAGATATGTTTGTTGCTTGTTGAACCAGGATGCATTGCTCATTAGACCAGAGAGTGAAGCACTGATGCGATCCATCTGTGAAAGAGAGCGGGTGTCTATGGCTGTTATTGGCAAAATCAGGTCAGCTTACTGTGCTCCCAGTATGTTTGGATTTTGAAGAGCAAGACCCCTTGGGATGCTCTGGTACTCATGACATGAGGTAGTGCATCAGTCTGATGCTAGTTCTCATGACTGTTTTTTTGCCCTGTCTACTTCTGTGGAGACCACATCTGAGCTTGGTTGCAAGAGGGGCCTTCTAATCATGACTTGTCAGGCAGTTCAGAATTTTTGACCAGTGATATTCTCTCTTTGCATTGCAGTGGTGATGGGCGGGTAGTTTTGGTAGACAGTGCAGCGACAAAGGAGGCTATTGCTCATGGTGTCTCTCCTCCTATGCCTGCTGTTAACCTTGATCTTGAGAAGGTGAAGACAATATCCTAAAGCCAATGCTGTCACTGGCAAGACAACCTAGGTCAGGGTATCTATCTGTCTTCCTCTTGTAAGTGCTATAGATATGTATGGTTTCACATATACTGAGAGTCAGGGGGTGGCTCTGGTGCTACAGGTACTTGGAGACATGCCACGGAAGAGGTTTGAATTCATACGAAAGAGAGAGGCTGGTGAGCCCCTTGATATTGCACCTGGTGTCACACCACTGGAGGCTCTAAAGCGTGTGTTACACCTGCCTTCTGTGTGCTCCAAACGATTTTTGACAACAAAGGTAAGGAACCTGTTATGACATGCATGTTGATGGTTCCTTGTTATGTTTGAGTGGTTGGAACCTACAACTACTGACATTGCCTCTTGTGTGAGCTTTTCTTTCACCAGGTGGACCGGTGTGTGACAGGCCTGGTGGCGCAACAACAAACTGTGGGGCCTTTGCAGCTCCCTCTTGCTGATGTTGCAGTTCTTGCCCAGGTCTATTTGAATCCTTTTTATTGCTGCAGCTTGATTGTCAGTGTCAATGCAGCTTCTCTTTTCTATGCACTTTCAGGCTAGTTTTTTGGGTCCCATTTGAGCCCCCAAGGTGCTTACCCTCAAGAGAGCCTACGTCTAATGTTGTATTTGTTGCCTGCAGACCCACACAGGCCTTACTGGTGGTGCATGTGCAATTGGGGAACAGCCTATAAAGGTAGGTCAGACTCATGTATGTTCATTTTCTTGGTATTCTAGTTCCCTGTCGTGCAGCTAGTTGGTAGTATCATCATGCACATCATGTTTAAAATTCCTGCTGGGTCAATGTGTGGTGATTTTCAGGGGCTGCTGGATCCAAAGTCTATGGCACGGCTGGCTTTGGGAGAAGCCCTTACCAATCTTGTGTGGGCAAAGGTGGGAACCCTGTCACTGTTGGCTATGATTGAAACCTAAAGAGAGGCTGCGGGTGATGAATTGTTTGGTTTAAGGTTGAAGAGATTCATCTATTTTCTCTGCTTGCACATGATTGACATTCCTCATCTGGATTCCATTTTTTCAGATTCTATGAAACTTGGAGTAGTAGGTGTCTGGTATTGTCAAGAGGATCAAAACCATTAGTGTTTTCCTCTCTTCTCCTCATCCTTTTGTTGTTTGGGTTTTCCCTTTTCTTGCCTTTTTTCTGTTTCTGTTTCTCTTTTTTGTGTTCCTCTTGTGTCTCAGGGGTTTTTGGTCTTCTCCTTTCTCTTTTAGGCTTTTGAAAGCTGGCCAGTGTCATGTCTGAGTTTGCCCATTGCTGCCAGCCAGTCTTGTGTACAGAAGCTCAGTATGGTTGTTTATGTTTGACATTTAACTCCACCCATGGCCAGGAGCTGATGAAGTCAGTTGGGAGGTTATAGGACGTTTGTCAATAACATACATGTTGCCGTTGAAGGTCCCTCAATAGGTCAACCATCAATATGGTTCAAAGTTCAAAGTTCTCCTTGGTTTTGTTCTTGGTTTCCCCCCACCCTTTTACTTAGGGTTGAGTTTCCTCCTTTTCATGCTTGCTGATTGGGTTGCTGTCATATTGTTGGAGGTGGAATATTCTTACACTTATTATCAGATCATCTCTTGATTCTTTTCAGGTTTAGTGAAATTGTAAGTGTGGAGAAATCCTCAGTACTTACAAATCTTGTCTGTTGATACTTACATTAAGGGATGGGCTGAAACCTTGCATTACTGGCAACTTCCACATGTTCATGCTAAGCAAACTCCATAGGCATTTTAAATAAGCAGGCTGGGATAAAGGAGAGCTCATAAGTTGAAGGAAGGTTTGCAGGTAACTGCATTGAGGGATGTGAAGGCAAGCGGGAACTGGATGTATGCTGCCAAACTTGATGGTGAGGGAGCTGCCATGTATGATGCAGCTGTAGCTCTGAAGGATGCCATGGTGAAACTTGAGGTAGCAATTGATGGTGGCAAAGATAGCTTGTCCATGGCAGCTCAGGCTGGAGGAGAGACAGTAAAGGCCCCTGGCAACCTTGTCATAAGTACCTATGTTACTTGTCCTGACATAACCAAGACCGTTACTCCTGACTTGAAGGTATGTTACTGCACACTTGAATCCTGCAGATTACTTAATATTCAGATGGCGTTATGATGTTGGCATGCTGGACATGGATACATGAATATGCAGAAGCCATGGGGTCTGGAAGTGGTGACCTTAATTGTTTAGGCCTTTAGAGAGGTGAGAAAGGAAAGTGGGTCTAAGTAGCTTTTATGTTGTGGCAGCTTGGTGATAAAGGTGTATTGCTACACATTGATATTGGCAAAGGCAAGCGGCGATTGGGAGGATCTTGCTTGGCCCAAGTTTATGACCAGGTGATCATTTGCATATTGATGGATATGTACTTAGAGCTCTCCAAGTTTCTGAATTCCATGTTTCTGAGACTAACTTGATGGGTGCAATTTTGATGGGTTCGCATATTTATTTAACTATCTTGAGTGATTTGTGCTTGGAGTTCATGCAGATAGGTGACACTCCTCCAGATGTTGATGATGTGCCTTATCTTGGACAGGTCTTCAATGCAGTTCAGGTATAGACTCTTCACTTTCTTGTCTTGTACAGGTTTTGCTGATTTGGTTGATAGCTCAAGAACAGATTGACCCTCAGGTAAGCAGTGTTCCGTGGGTTTCCCAGGAAGTGAGAAAAGTGGTGTTTAACAGTGTTTCCTAATACAGAGTTATACTTTTGATAATGATCCAGTTGTTGATATTGGGTGAAGCTATTCTCTATTCTCAATCAGATGTAGTCATTACTTTCCTGTACTTTGACAGCCAAGAAAAGCATACTGATCAGCCTGTCCTTGGTTGGGTCACAGGGGTTAATAGATAAGAGGGCAGTTGCCTCTGGCCATGACATCAGTGACGGAGGTATCATTGTGGCATTGCTAGAGATGGCATTTGCAGGGAATTGTGGGATCCATGTAGACTTACCTGTTCTGGACATTCATGGGACTGTCAATGCTAAATTTGCTGCTCTCTTCGCAGAGGAGCTGGGTCTTCTGCTGGAGGTTAGCTAAAGCTTTCACCTTTAGAAAATGTATTATTAAGTTTTGAATTTTCTCAGCGACTCTGCCTGTCAGCATTAAGTATGAGGTCTGTTGATACAGATAGAGTAGTGGCCTCAGCATGTGAAGTACATGTTCAGTGGGTGGTACGGATGATGTTGAGAGCATTGATAATTACTTTAATACCTTTCACAGGTAGAGCATAGCAAGCAAGAGGAGGTGATTGCAGAACTTCAAGCAGCAGGTGTTCAATGTAATGTGATTGGGCACGTTCAAAATGAGGCAAGCATCAGCGTGGCAGTGAATGGAGAGGTTGTGGTTGCCAAACCTACTTCCTACTTACGTGACATATGGGAAGAGACCAGTTTCTCATTAGAACGGCTTCAGCGGCTTGAGGCATGTGTGCAAGCTGAACAAGAGGGGCTCAAGTTTCGCCAAACTCCATCTTGGAAGCTTTCCTTCACACCTGCTAAGACTCGCAATGACCTGCTGGTTAGCTCAGTGAAACCAAAAGTGGCGATCATTAGAGAAGAAGGAAGCAATGGTGACCGTGAGATGTCAGCTATGGCACTGGCAGCAGGCTTTGAACCATGGGATGTTACCATGTCAGATCTGCTCAACTCTCGTGCATCTTTGAAGGAGTTCAGAGGAGTAGTATTTGTTGGTGGGTTTAGTTATGGTGATGTATTGGACTCTGCGAAAGGTTGGGCTGGTACGATTCGCTTCAATGAATCTCTTTTGCAACAGGTAAGGTTTCCAGAACTGTAGTGTTCTGTGTTGAAGTGGTGTTACCTATAGTAGAAAAGTTCAATAGTCTTACTTGGAGCTGTGTATGGTTGTGCAGTTCCAAGACTTCTACAACCGGTCAGACACTTTCAGTCTGGGGGTGTGTAATGGCTGTCAACTTATGGCGCTGCTTGGATGGGTTCCGGGATCAGATGTGGGGGGTACATTAGGTGCTGGTGGAGACCAAGCACAGCCCCGTTTTGTCCACAACGAATCTGGTCGCTTTGAGTGTCGGTTTTCGTCTGTTAAGATTGGTGAGTCGCCAGCTGTCATGCTTAAAGGCATGGAGGGAACCACAGTAGGAATCTGGATAGCACATGGGGAGGGGCGTGCTCTCTTCCCTGACACCAAAATCTTTGACCATGTGAGTAGGGCGCACCTGGCACCAATTAGATATTGTAATGACTCTGGAGAGGTGTCCGAGGCCTACCCCTTCAATCCCAATGGGTCACCGGAAGGTATTGCAGCCCTATGCTCACCAAATGGGCGTCATTTGGCAATGATGCCTCACCCAGAACGATGTTTCATGATGTGGCAATTTCCTTGGTATCCTACTGAGTGGACCCATCTAGACCCTGCAGGTCCCAGCCCTTGGCTACGGCTATTCCAGAATGCTCGAGACTGGTGCGATGAGTTCTGAACTTCAGGGGACAAATTCTTCTTGTTCAATGAGCTAAACGTTCATTGTTACATTTTTGACCATGAGTAAATTAATGACCATTCCTTTACAATTCAGAGTATCTGGAGTGGCCTTTAGATGAGGGCTTTCATAGCAATTATGTCGAGTTGGTGTAAGATGCAATTCTATGTTTCATGTCGTAGGTTTTTAGTACGAAGCCTCTGCTTTTAAAACAAACTATGTACACACTGTCATCAGCATGCAAATGTTGTGCAACTAGGCTGTCACAGAACAATTTCCAATGGCCTCTTAGAGAGTGTACTAGTGAGGTTATATGAGAGCTGCGTCTGTGTGGTGTGATTGCTACTCTTTGTCTACTTTTGGCTTGATTGCCTAAGTTGAACTTCTCAAAATGCCATTCATGCATTCTTTTATTAATTGTGTTCCCCTCTCCCCTTGCCACCCCCATTTTCAATGTGCTCATGCTTCCACAACATTCACACCTTGCAAGTGATGGCTATGCAAGAAACATGATGCAAGCGAGCGGGCTCCTACATCAAATTGATAGATAATTGAAATAGCAACAGCATCTACGAAATCAATTGAACACAATTCACCATCCAACCAAGAGCTCCACAAAGGAACTTAAAATCCATGTTACTTTCTTTCCTCCAAACAAAATGGGAAACAAAATTGAATACATGTCTAATGGGTTTTCATTGAGAAGAATGTATATGGGCATGGCATAGAAACAAGTACAACATTTAAGGAAATTGTTCTTTGGTCAAATTATACACTATGGACATGTATTATGGAATGCAAGTAATTTAAATAGTTCAAGAAACAAACTAGAAAACCTAAAAAACATTGCACAAAATTTCTCCTAGCTTCACAAGCCATCAAATTGGACATTGTTTAAAAGTGGGAATCAAGTGGCTTAACCTAATGGAATCCACTTGAAGCCATCAAAATTGGACATGGTTAGAAGTGGGAATCAAGTGGCTGAATGTAATGGAATCCACTCGAAGCCATCAAATTGGACATTAGTTAGATGAGGGCAAACAAAACCAAGCTCTAGTATTTAGGTCTTAATCCAACGGATGGGTAGATGAAGGCAACTAGAAGAACCGGTGAATAGTTCCTATCTAGCAGATGGGTAGATTTGGGGGGTGGGGTAAACAAGAAGATGCAAGGTATAGGTCTAATCTAGCGTATATGTAGATGAGGACAAATTAGAAGATGGTCCGTCTTCTTGCTGTATTGAGGTTTTTTTGTTTTCAGAAGATCCAGTGTTTAGATCTTATCTAACAGATGGGTAGATTGGAGGCAAACAACAGTATGCAGTTTTTTAGGGTTTAAATCTAACGTATGCGTAGATGCAGACAAAGTAGAAGATTTTCAGTTTCCTTTGCTGTATTGAGGTTTTTTGTGTTCGTGGTTTTTGCTGCCGCGGGCGCGCTTGTTTGTCGCAGCGGACTTGGAAGAGAAGAGAGGGGGAGACGGGAGAGTGCGCGCGCGTGCGTGCGTGCGAGAGAGGAGGAAGGAGACTATTGTATCGTTGTTTTGCGGTAACGGTTTTCCTGTTTGGTTGTTTCCTTCTTCAATAGTGCCGGTGGTCTTGAGGGCCGGTGTTGCTTCCGAAGATGGAAGCAACTCAGTTGCTTCTTCCAGTTTCCAATCATAAGAAGCCCAAGGTTATGGAGTATGCAGTGGCTGTGGCGGCGCCGGATGATGGAGGAGCTGCTGTGGCTTTGGAGCAGCAAGTAGGGGCAGAAGCAGAAGCTGTTGTTGAAGCGAAGCTTGGGGTTATTGTTCCGGGGAAGTCTATCACCTTGAACCAGATACAGCGCGATAGAATCACCAAGATAGCTACTGCGAATTGGTCGGTGACTAGGAATGGCAACGCTAGCGTCGCCTTCAATGCTCAACTCGTTGTTGACATCTACCGCACGGAGCTCACCGTGTCGGCGCCCTTGCAGCGCGTTATGGTGCTGGAGATTAGTCAGTATTTGGAGAATTATCTGTGGCCGCATTTCGATCCTCTCACTGCTACCTTTGAGCATGTCATGTCCATCATCCTCATGGTCAACGAAAAGGTAACACTCTTAAACCATATGATCTTCTATCATTGTTATCAAAGGAACCTTTAAGCTCACTCCCAGGGGTTTTTCTCAAATTCTGTTTCTAGGGTTGATTAAACCCCTAGAAACCTTTGTCTGGATCGTTCTCAGAAGATTTGTGTTGCTAGGGTTTGTTTGTGAGAAGAAGAATTGATGAAACAAACATTGCCACTGCCAGACTAAACCCCAGAACCAAGAGAAAAAACCCTAGCAATGGCAAACCCGACAGTAGCAATGTTTGTTTCATCAATTCTTCTTCTCATTGTGCTGGATGAAGTGGGGCAAATGGGAACTAAATCATAGGTTACTGCTGCTGCTGCAGCTCCTCATTTGCTTCATATCAAGCCCTTTACCTTTGCTTGTGAGCTCCTTTGTTGCCAATGCTGAAATTAGGGTTTCTGGAAATCATGCTAGATGGTTGCCCTTTTCCTTGGCTGTTCAGCTCCTTTGTTGCCCATGTTGAAATTAGGGTTTCTGGAAATCATGCTAGATAGTTGCCCTTTTCCTTGGCTGGTGAGCTCCTTTGTTGTCCATGTTGAAATTAGGGTTTCTGGAAATCATGCTAGATAGTGGCCATCATAGATCATGGCTTCTCAATGTGCCAGGATTTAAAGAGCTTCATCAAATGCAAGATTTTGTCATCTAAAGCAAAGATGGGTTTAGCATCCTTATTTGCCTGCCCCAGGACCTGATTGATTTCTTCAGTAGTCTGTGTGAAATCTTTAAACCTTAATGTTGAAAGTCCTTTGGCATTATATGGTGTTATTTGAGCTCGATGATCTCTCATTAATCTTCATCTTGAGAGAGGTTGTTGGACCATTTGCAGGAGTTTTCCAGAGTGTTTGAGAAGCTTGATGTATGTATCTCTTTTGAAAGCTCTGGAAGTGAATCATTGATCTGGTTCTAGTGTTGCAGTTTACTCTTGTGGATCATGTTGAAAAAGAGTTCCAAGTGGCCTCCAGTTGGATTCCTTAGAGCTTTGCTGATGTATCTTTTCCACCTGGTTGGGGAGTATGCAGTTCCGGGAGAATGTACCTGCATGGGCATGTTTTCATGAAAGGGAGGATGTCTTCCCTCTCTTCTTCAACCGAGTGCTTACTCTCAAAGACCAGGTTTGCTCCTCAACTTCTGATGAACCTGCAGTCATTCTCTGGTATTTTGGCACTTCATAGCATTAGATTTTCTGTGTCTAGGACTCTGAATCGGTTATTTGAGTTGCTTTGCCTGGTTCGAGTTTTCTTTGGAACATGATCCAGTGAAAACCTGAAACTTTGTGAATCGATTTTCTCATGTATTTGTTGGTCAGTGCAAAAATGATCTTAAGCATTTGTCTACAAATCTCTGTGGAATATGGACAATGAAAATATGTCCCTGATTTGAAAGATGATAGTACAAATGTTGGTTCTACATATTGATGAGTGTCCTTGCAGATTCATTTAGGGTGTTGTGCAGTTCTCAGGAAAACTGTGCAACTATTGATGTGACCTGGCATCTATAAATGATAAATCTGGTGTTTTTGTTGAGCTGCTAGAAGGTTACAACTTGAGCCTATTGTTGTTCATTGTGCTTGAGGTTTTATGAAATGCACTTTGAAGACAGTACAGCATTGCAGAGGAACTTACACCTTAAGAGCAGATGAACTCAAGGTGTTACTGTACTGTTTCAGGAGGAGCATGCGATGAGCATACGAGAAAAGACAAATTACCTACTTTTCATGATTCACTGTTTCCAGGTGAGCATGCTGCTGTGTATCAACTACGAGCAATATTGTCTAATGTGTTTCTTGAGTGCTAGCCAACATTATGACTAAGTGTTCCTGCTGCATTTCTGTAAATGTGACAGAAACTTAGCATGGAGATTCTGTATAAAAGTTTGCTCAAAATTTTTAGCTGACTATTATATACCTATCTGCACCAATCTTCTGGAGTTGATGAAATCAGTGGATAGTCATGACAGCTCATCATTGCTATTCATGATGAAGATGATGGTCTGACACGTTGTGAGTAACTCTTGCAAGGTTATGACCGCAGCAATTGTTGTGTTTCCTTCAAACTGTTGTTGTGGAGATTTCTGTGCAATCTTCTACATATATTGTCTATTGTGACCTGGGGGGCCTTTCACTACTGCATCCTTTTCCATAGGGGTTGAATGCAGGATTATTTACTGCTAGGAGATACTTTTCTCTAGTTTGACAGCATGTGCATGAGCTATGCTATGATTTAGATGAAGTAGATCCTTTTAAGAAAGTTGTTGCTTAGCCAAGTTTGTGTATTGGGCCAGAGCCTTGAGGATGAGAAAGTGCGAGTAGCTGTCCTGAAGTTGGTCTCGCTGCAGCTTTGGCATGCCCTTTCCCCTGGTCGTCTTCAGGTATGAATACTGCTACACAAAGTCTATTATGACTGTGTGGCTATCACAAAGCAGATGTGCCATGTAGAGGTCCGGGTCTGGCTGATCTTAAAAGCTCTGGTGTGTGCACATGCTGTATTCGTGTCTGGTGTCACTTATTCTCTTCAGTATGTGATTCTAGAACAAGGGCACCTAGGAAAGAGCCTGGATATTAGTTGTAGGATTTTGGAAATTGCTGTCAAGTTTGCATCAAAACTTTATAACTTCAGAAAGTTGTTAAGTATGTATGGGGTAGGGCATGTAGATGGAATTGGTGCAGCATTCCCAGCTTTTGGATCACTGGAAAAAGTTGCTGAAAAAGGAAGTGCGTTTGGCGAAGGCTTCAAGCGGCACTGCAACAAGGGATAAATTGGAAGTTCGTTTTTTGCCATCTTTGGTGCAAGAATTTCTGGAGGTCAGTACATCTCTGCACATCAGATTCTTAAGTTGGTCTCCCTGTACACCACTTCACAGGATTTGATTTGAGAACTACCCCATGTCACTACTATACCATGAGTGATTTGCAGAGTCCCTGGTTTCTGAAAATTGATTCTCTTTAAACCTTGTTTAAACTTGTTTCTGTTACTAGCAACAAGTTGCAATGATCCACTTTTTGCCTAAAACCATTTTGCACCTGATTGGGAAGGTTTTGGAGTCCACAGTTATCTTCTCCAATGAGGATAAGGAGATAGTGGACAATGGCAGTGAGGCAATGGAAAATGGTGCAGAGGACACTGGGCCATCAGTTGACCCTACATCCCTACTATACTGTGAACGATTTGCAGAGTTCCTGATCGATCTGCTCAGTCAGTTGCCTACACGAAGGTACCCTGCAGACTTTTTACCTCGTGACTTCCTTACCATGATCAGGAATGTTCCCATGTTGCATTATGTATTTGGTCAGAAGGATGTGATCTATCTGCTTTTGATCTTTGTAGCTTTGGAACCAAATACCCCAACTTTTGTACTAGACCAATTTTGCCATGCTGTAGTAAAATATTGTTGAAGGGGATATGTTTGTTTGAGTGCATGTGAAATAACTCTTCTTTTTCTTATCTATTGTTTCAGATGTTGTTCTGAGGTTTTATCTGTGATTTGCAGATTTGTACGAGCCTTGGTGGAGGATGCAGCAGTAGTAGTGAAGAGTAGAATGAGTGCTTTGTACGCCCACCCAAGGGGGCATTTGTTTAGCCAACTGATAGATCTGCTGCGCTTTTATCAAGGCTATGAGATCAATGACCAGACTGGAACACAATTAAGTGATGATGAAGTCCTTCTTGCTCACAGCTCACGCCTTCAAGCTCTTCAACGTCTTGTCTTCAAGCAAGTGCCAAAGGTTGGATAAGAGTTTGTGTCGCATGTTTGTTACTGTTAGTTAGCGGTCTCTACCAGGTGAACAATATGGTGGCTGAAGATGCAGGGATTTAGGTCTTGGCATTTGTCACTATCATTCAAACCACTCATCAGTTTCGGTTCTTTTTTCTCTTTTCTGTATGGTTCTAGGTTTCATCTTTTCATGCTTGCTGAGGAGTTGCTGTTAAGATGTCACATGTGAAATAGCTATAACCTTAATATTCAGGCTGCCATGAATTGTTAATATAGGGAAATTCTCAGGTCTTTTAATATATATGATTGAGTCTTTGCATATTAAGTTTGGCCAACTAAAATGGACTGAAGATCAGCTGCTGCTGTTAGGAAGATGTAGCTGGTTGTGACAAATTAACTCTTGCATTGTTGAATTAGCTCATGTCTTGGACTTGGCTTGGAATTATATTAACAACTCTGAGCTGTATGACAGAACTAGGGTTACTGCTGTATCCTTGTCACAGGAATTCTGAGGGTAATACTGTGTCTAGGCTGAGCCTGTTACTGAACTTGGTTTATTGTGGGTTCCAACAAGAGAGGTGATGAAGCTTGCTTTTGACATTTGGTTTATGTGTCTGTTTCTTGCAGTTGCGAGATTTGGCACTGGCAAATGTGGGCTCTATAGAAAGGAGGAGTGATCTTGAAAAGCGGCTGAAAATACTAACTCCTGAAGAATTGAAGGATTTAGTTTGTGAAAAGGTTTGTCCTCTTTTTCTTTCTGTCTAATGTGTTGGTGCTAAGCTACAAATTCTGTGTATTTTGAAGGCAACCCTGTTAGGATATTCTTGGCTGACAACTGCTGATCCATCTCATGCAAGTCACTTCTGCCCATCTTAGTGTTGGATTTGCTCTGGCTACCACTCATAAGCCAATATCTATCTTTGTGCAGAATCTATGGTTTCTTTTGCTTTTTTAATGGTCAAGCACTTATTTCTTTGCTTGAACATGTGATGAGCAGTTGAAGCTGGTGTCTTCCAAAGATCCATGGGCAGACAGGTGGGATTTTCTGGTTGAGGTGATGGTATCATCATTTGAGAAACGTCAGTCACAACGAGAGTCAATAAATGCCCTGCCTCTGTACCCAAATGAGGAGGTAATGTGGGATGAAAGCTTGGTTCCCAGCATCAATTACACAGGGGAGGGTTGCCTGGCCCTGCCAAAACTGAATTTGCAGTTTCTCACTCTTCATGACTACTTGCTTCGCAATTTCAATCTCTTCCGGCTGGAGTCAACATATGAAATTCGGGAAGATGTTCATGATGTGTTGAAGCGCATGGGAGCACGTGTTGGTGACGAAGGTGAGACAAGATTTTCTGGGTGGGCACGAATGGCAATTCCAATCCAGGAGTTCAAAATTTCTGAAGTGAAGCAGCCAAATATTGGGGAAGTGAAACCATCTGCAGTAACTGCTGAAGTTGCTTTCAGCATTAGAGGCTTGAGGGGAGCACATCGATCTGAGTGGGATGAATTGAAGGAGCATGATGTTCTTTTCTTGCTCTCAATTACACCTCGTCTCACTCCCTTGGGCAAGGAGGATATGGCTGGCATCAGTGTTCCAGAACATTATGGACTCCAGTATGTGCGTGGCTGTGAAGTTATTGAAATGCGTGATGAGGGAGGTACACTAATGAATGACTTCACAGGGAGGATAAAGAGGGAGGATTGGAAACCTCCTTCTGGTGAAATACGAACTGCTGTTGTTGCTCTTGATAGTGCACAGTATCAGTTGGATGTAAATGCTATTGCTGAGAAGGGTGCTGAGGATGTGTACCGGACTTTCAATGTGTTGATGCGACGGAAACCAAAGGAAAACAACTTCAAAGCCATTTTAGAGTCTATCCGGGACCTTATGAATGAAGACTGTGTAGTGCCCGACTGGTTGCATGATATTTTCTTAGGTTATGGCAACCCTGCAGCAGCTCAGTGGAACAATATGCCAGACTTGTTGGAAATTGTTGACTTCAAGGATACATTCTTGGATGCACAGCATTTACGTGAGAGCTTCCCTTCATGTGATGTATGTTGCCTAGCCTTTCACATAGTATTTACGTCACTTGAAGTTGAAGCTTGTAAAGTTGCTTGTTCATACTGATTATGGAACTGTTGTTGGGTTTGGTTGGATTTCATCATTCTTGTCTTATTTGTTTCAGTTTGGCTGGAAGTGACATAACAGTCACCTTCAGATAGTTGTGGAGTTTCCAGGAACCTTGTGGAGGAAAAGTCTGAAACTATTGTTGTATAATGGTTGGAAGATGCTGCTGGACTCAATTTGTGTTCTTTATTTCTTCCAATTGTACAGGTTAAGTTTCTGACCCCTGATGGTGATGAAGACATGGCACCAAAGCCCCCTTTTCGTGTGACATTGCCCAAGGTTCAGAAAAGGGCTAATCTGAAAGCTAAACCTGCAACCAATAAGAGAAAAGGGCTGGAAGCAGAATCAAATGATGCAGACACTGTGAAAGAGGTCTTGGTGGAAGCTTATGTACCATCAGATCCAGGGCCATATCCACAAGATCAACCAAAACAAAATTCTGTCAGGTTCACTCCTGTTCAGGTAATTGGATGTTTCTTTCACATTCAGTCCGGTGTGTAGGTACTCTTTGCATCAGCTCTGGTTTTTTAGAGGAAATGCCTGGTATATTTTAATGTTCTGCCTTGCTGATCCTTCCAAGATCTCATTGATGGATGTTTTTGCTAACTTCATGTCTGTGTTTATGAGCAGGTAGGTGCAATTATATCAGGGGTGCAACCAGGGCTGACCATGGTGGTGGGTCCACCTGGTACTGGCAAGACAGATACAGCTGTCCAGGTCCTGAATGTACTTTACCACAATTGTCCTACCCAACGCACACTGCTCATCACCCATTCCAACCAGGCCCTGAATGATCTTTTTGAGAAAATCATGCAGGTGGGCACCCCTCTGTATTATGTGTTTGTGGCAACTAGTCTGTCATCATGATACTGTCCATTTTGTATGACTGGAGTGTTCCATCTTACAGCACATATGCGCCATTCATGTGCTCCATTTTAAATGCTGTTGTCAATAGTCCTGGTTATTTCATTTGACGTGGTTTTAAAGCTTGTGTAAGACAAGTGGTTTTGCAAGTAAAGCAAGCTGTCACTTAGAGTGATGATGTCAATCAATTTGACGTGTTTCAGTTTCAGTTAATGTTGTTTCTGTATTTGGGTTTTTGATAGTTTCTAACATAATGTGCTTTTCTGTTTCAGAGAGATGTTCCAGCACGGTATCTTCTGCGGTTGGGTCAAGGAGAGCAAGAGTTGGAGACAGAACTCGACTTCAGTCGACAAGGACGTGTTAATGCTATGCTGGCACGCCGCCTAGAGCTTCTAGCAGAGGTGGAACGTTTGGCAAGGACACTGCAGGTAAGTGATTTGTAGAAAAATAACCAACAAAGACAACTGGGATCCATTGCATTCTCCTGATGGGTTTTGAAGAGTGTAAAGAGTTCATGGGCTTAGTTGCTTTCAGGAGCATACTGAAAGATCATTTAGCAACTGACCCTTTGGTAGTAAAGTGAAAAAGTAGTGCTGGTATGGCTACTGGCCACAAAAGAAGCACCTGTATATCAGAGTAGAAGACAAACAGGTTTCCCTTGTCTGATCTTGTCATGCACAATCATATAAGAGCCTCTGTGTAGTCAGGAATTTTGAGTTTGTGTATTCAAATCATAACTAGGCATACATATGCATGACCTCTCATTCTATCCTGCAGGTGCCTGAAGATGCAGCATATACTTGTGAGACAGCAGCTCATTTCTGGCTGCTTCATGTCCTGTCACGGTGGGAGGAGTTTGTGGCAGCATGTGAAGGTGTGCAGGACAACCCTGGTATTGTGAAGGAAAAGTTCCCCTTCAAAGAGTATTTTACGAACACTCCCCATCCACTTTTCACTGGGTCCTCTTACTCACGCGACATGAGATCTGCAGCTGGATGCTTTCGACACCTGAAGACCATGTTTCAAGAGTTGGAAGAGTGCCGAGCATTTGAGTTACTCAAATCAACAGCTGATCGTGCTAACTACCTGATGGCTAAGCAGGCAAAGATTGTGGCCATGACATGCACCCATGCAGCCTTGAAGAGAAGAGACTTCCTGAAACTGGGCTTCAAGTATGACAATCTTTTGATGGAGGAGAGTGCTCAGATATTGGAGATTGAGACCTTTATTCCTATGTTATTACAGAGACAGACTGATGGACGTGCACGGTTAAAGCGTTGTATCTTGATTGGTGACCACCACCAGCTTCCTCCTGTTGTTAAAAACCTAGCTTTTCAGAAGTATAGTCACATGGACCAGAGCCTGTTCACAAGGTTTGTGAGATTAGGAGTTCCATATGTGCAATTGAATGCTCAAGGTAGGGCAAGGCCTAGTATCTCTAAACTCTATAACTGGCGCTATCGTGAGCTTGGAGATCTCCCAAATGTTCGTGAAGATCAGGCCTTCAACCTTGCCAATGCAGGCTTTGCCCATGAATATCAGCTTATTGATGTTCCAGACTATGAAGGAAAGGGCGAGTCAGAGCCTAACCCGTACTTTTACCAGAACTTGGGGGAGGCTGAGTATGTGGTCAGTGTGTTTCAGTACATGCGGTTGCTTGGTTATCCAGCAAGTAAAATCTCAATTTTAAGCACCTACAATGGGCAGAAGCATCTGATTCGTGATGTGATTGAGCGACGGTGTGCACATCATCCTCTCTTTGGGCGACCAAGCAAGGTAAAGGAGCATCAGAAATGATCAAGGAATCCCTTACATTGTTCATGTTTTATCTGGGATGGGAGCTATGCTTGTGCATGAACTCATCCTCCTTAGCCTGCAAGAAGTCAGATTCATTGTGCCAGGTGCTGCTTTAGCCCTTTGAGTGAGCAGAAGGACTAAAAGAGGATCATATTGTTGGTTGCAGGTGACAACAGTTGATAGGTTTCAAGGCCAACAAAATGACTACATTTTGCTCTCACTGGTGCGAACTAGGGTGGTTGGTCATCTTCGAGATGTTCGGAGATTAGTAGTGGCCATGTCACGTGCACGTTTAGGAGTTTATGTTTTTTGTAGACGGTCTCTTTTTGAGCAGTGCTATGAGCTGCAATCCACATTCCGGCTTTTGCTCCAGCGACCAGACAAGCTAGGGGTGGTGTTGGGTGAAAGATCACACCCCACACAACGCCCTGTTCATGAGGTTGGGAATGCTTATCTCGTGAGTGGTTTACAAGAGATGGCTCACATTGTTACTGATAAGTTCAACCAGCAGGCAGGATTAATCTGACTTGCTAGTGCATTTCTGATCTTGCATGATCCAGCTTCCATAAGGGAGTTCATATCTTTCTCTTATGTTAGGTTTATACTGCACTGTCCACCTAGCCTCTGTGTAGCCTCTCTATGCCTTAGGCTTAGATGCTTCCTTGTACAGGGGCAAGCAGAAATGAAATGAAGCTGGCTGCAGATTGAATGAGGAGACTGTTGAGTTTGTTGATTAGCTATGTGGAAATACAGCTACCAAAATTAGTGCTGTCTTCAGGAGGGGTTTTTGTGGGAGGGCCTGGATACTTAAATGTGTACATTTAGACCATTGGGTCAGAACATTGTAGCTCTTATTTTGTGAGAGAAGTTTTGGAAGATTATTCTTGCATGTGCTGCACAGTTGGATTGCTGATTACTGAAAGTATCAGTTTTGCTCTTCAATCTCATCTTTCCCTGTACTTGATGTGATTAAGCATTTCACTTCTTTCAGGATGCAAACTGTTATGTTATGCCTGGCAGAGTTACTTGATAATATTTGTCTAACCTCAGCATTGCAAGTTTCCTTGTGATGATCACTGGTGATGTGAACAGCTTGAACAAAAGAACTATGGAACCACCAGAATCAGTGGAGGTCCAAAACTCTGGATCTGTTGAAGGCATACTTGCAGGTGAAATGAACATGGGCTTCAGCCTGTTGAGAAAACTTTTGCTGTTGTGCTGAAATCTGAGGGGAAACCAAGTTTAAAAAGGTAACACCTCCAAATCCCTTTGGTGATTTCATGGTTCAAATAATGTATTTTTACTCGCTGGGAGCTACTTATAATGGCATTTTGGTTCTGTTTAAGAGACAGCTTCCACACAAGAGGGTCATGCCCAACAGTTGGAGGAGGAGATCAAATTACTCTCCAGCAGATGTAAGTGTGCCCTTAATCAGAAAGAGTTCATGTTCAGGTTCTGGACCTTGCTCTGTTGTAGTCCGTTCAGGGAGGATACAAGATACACTTTTCCTGTGATAGCTTTGGTCCCACATGGATAGCCTTTGGCCTCTGTTGGACCACCTGACTATTTTCCCTCACCTTCTATTTTTGAGCAAATTGGGATTTGCTGCATTTCTCCCTCATTATTTACAGGAGTTAGAGCAAGGGTGAATTACAATGGCAGAGTATAAGAAGCGAATCTGGACATAGGGCTGGGCTGCTGCAGACAAGGAAGTGACCGCTTCTCATACCAATAACATCAATAGTGCATCATTCTGTATTGGCTCCACTAACCTGATCTTTTAGTTGCTTTTCAATGGATTCATGCTTGGTCAAGTGCAACTTGTTGTCTCAATGGAGTGCACTTGAACAGAATGCAGTCAGGCTTCATTGTCACAGCTGGGTGAGCACTAGGTGTGACATAAATGCACCTAGCTGTGACATAAACACTTGCAAGCTTGCAAGGCTTTGAACCAGCAGGGTTTAGGGTTTAGGAGCTCCTTGGACTTCCTGAGGTGAGTTTGCTGTGCAGAGATTGGAGTCCATAGTAAAGCCCAGAAATAAAGGAGCACATATGGTCAATGATGTGAAAGAATGTTTTACATCCTCCATTGTGAAAGAGTGGCAGGTGGAACAAGGAGTCCTGCAACCTTGCAGAGGTTGCCCAGCATGAGCAGTCAAGGGAGTGTGGAGGTGATCTTTTCATTACAGGCATCCTTGGATTTAACCCCAGACTGTGTATCTCCATCTCCATCCTCAGCTCTTGGGAAGGACCTGATCCCAGCTTCTACCTATGAGCAACTAAAAGTGCATTTACGTCATAGAGAAGGAGAATTTTCCTTGTATTCAGCCCACCTGGTATGTGAGTTCTGTTAAGTACTCAATTAAGTGCTTTCTCCATAGTCTTCAGGGCTGGTTGAACTGGAGTCAATGGGGCCTTGCTCGAGAATGTAGGTCACTCAGTCCCACTTGTTGTTTACTCATTGCCAAGCAATTCTACTTGTGGAGTGGCACAGGGAAGGGTGTTCTAGATGTACAACTATGGATAAGTTTTCAGCCAGAGTGTGCCTGTAAGAGTCATGTCAGAGCCACAACTCAGGTTTGTTTTGTCTGTCTATTGGCTTTGTTTATGTCCTCTTTGCTGGAAATCTGGACTCTGTTCTGCTTTTAAGGCTTTGATAGTCCTGTTTTTGACTGTTTGCTAATCTTTGAAGTTAGTTTCAAATCGGTCACTAATTCTTGATAGCAAGACACAGTTCCTTCTGTGAAGTCTGCACTCATGAACTCACAATAACTCACCTGCAACGTGCTGCAAGTTGCATGAATTTGCATGCTCTGATCATATGTCAAGCATGGGATATATTAGGACTGGTGTGTGGAAAGACTGTTGTCTGCTCTGTAACAATGCTAAGATTTCATAAGAAGATTTGGGACTGACAGGTTGACTGGTTGTGGCAATTTGAACAGCTAAGAGCTGAAGGAGCATCAGTGCCAAGGATGCATGCTGAGTTGGAGGCCTTCTGTTGCCACCATATATCAGCTTTATTAGAACTGATGGAGGGGTGGGATGGAGAGGTCAGCTTTGAGTCAACCCATGGTTCTGCTCTTTCCAAACTTTGAACAAGTTCGAACCTAGTGGGATGAGCTAAGGGTTCATTGCTCATATCTTATGTGTTGCTCTCAGCATGACTTTTGACTCCCTTTGTAGGTGCTGGATTTGGAGGGATATGGACTGAACTAACAGTCACCACTTCTGTTTGTGTACATTATTGCCAGATCTTCCTAACCATTGTGGTTTTGACCCCTGTTAATAGTTTAGCACATTTTTTGCTACTTCTATGGGGTAGTGAAGCACAAGGCAATTTTACCCGTTGGTGTGAATTAGGAGGTTTATAGACCTTCAGTGCTCTTCACAGAGCTTTTGCTCTGATAGGCTTCATGTTGTGTTAATTTGAACTTGCTTGATCTATACAATTACATCCTTATAATGCAATTGCTTTTTCTGCTTCAATTCCTGTTTTTGTTTCTGTATTTCTGATTTGTCCTCTTGGTCAATCTGGTTGGTTTTTCACGGCCAGCTTCAGTGTAGCAGCAGTCATTTTCTGATTCATACTTTTTTTCAAGTTTTTCATAATTGGACTTTAAAACCCATTTCATATGATGAGAGTTCCTCGAGTATAAGGAGATGCTCTTCTATGTGCTATGCACAGTGCTAACATGGAAAATACTTTGTTTGAGGATGGTGATTGTGCAAATACATTTTGTGCTCGTAATACAACCCAATCTGAAAATATGTGTACCTTGGGTGGCATTGTAAGAGGGAGCAAATGTCTTGCTTCAAGGTTCCTAGGTTACAAGGGCGCAAAACTTGCATGGGTTTTAGAATTCTAATACTTGTGCTACAATTCTGCACATTTCAACCACATTCCTATTGTAGAATTGTATTATTAATAATAATGATATTATTACTGTGTTAGAATTCTAAACCAAAATTCCTATTAGTGTCATGTTTTTAAAAAATTAATGCTTGTGAATATTCAAATATTCAAACAAAAAAAAAAACCAAGTATTGTCTTATAAATGGTGTTAAATTTTAAATAAGGGTTGTGAATATTAGAATTCTAACACAATTATGACGATACAATTTTAAGTGGAATGCGGTTGAAGGTGCACAATTATAACAGGAACGTGATAGTAAAGCGCGTGTGATTATGTGCAGAATTGGCGTTGAAGCGATGACAAAGCTCTTTCTGCCGCTGCTTGCCTTTGCTTCCCTCCCTCTTTCGTCCCGCGGCGTTCGCCGTCGCGCTCCTACGCGCCCCTTCTGGCGAAGAAGCAGATCGCTAAGACTTAACAATTGGAAAAACGTATGTCCTTCATCGAGGTCGGTCTTGTAGAAACTGGTCGATTCTTTATTCTTTCTCTCAAGCTCTTTTCCTTCTGCATAGTTTCGGTGTTTTGGTTTTGGTTTTCGCAGTTCGTTTTCTCGGGAGAGGGAGAGGTTTGCTTCTTGACTGTGCCGCGCGTTTGTGTTTCTAGTAGGCGGTTATTATTAACTCCCTACTGCTTCGCTCCTTAATCCCTATCTCCTTGTGTGGTCGGAGTATCGGGAATCGAACTGAGAAAAAAAGAATTTGTTCGATTTTGTGCTTTCGGTCGTTGTTGCGGGAAATGATGCAAGCAGCAATAAGTATGCAACCGAATGCACGAGTCGTTTTTTCTCTGTCTCAGACGAGTCAGAAGTATGCAGGGGAAGGACCGTGTTGTTGTTCTTCATCTCGTGAGACATTATACTCCAGCTTCATGTGTCATATGCGGCCACGGTCAGCTTCTTTCAGTTCTATGCAGAAGGTAAAAGCCTTTCTTCCTCTCTCTCTCTCTCTCTCTCTCTCTCGGCATCTTCTGCTTGATCATTCATGGCTCTGCGCTCCAAGGTTGTGTGAGAAAATTCATGAAGTTGACGGTATGAAATCACATCAAGATTTCATGTCTATGCATGGCTGACATCCGAAGGAACTAAACTGGCCGAATTGCTTGTGTTCTCAATCTCCCGTTGAAATTCACAAACTCCTGATGCGTTTGATCAGTAGGTCTTTTCTAGTCTGGATACCAGCAGATATTCATTCTGGAGTCGCAAACTAAAATCTAATAAAGCCTTACATCGTCACAAACTTGTCTTGGCTTGAATGACTAGGGTGCTATGGACCATTTTCTTTAAGCTATGCCCTCTTGAGTGCTAGCTGATAGTATTATGTCCAGGTTTTCCTGCTTCCAGAAATGCAATTGAAACTTATGACAGTACAGAGTTTTGTTAGAATTGTTTTTGTCCAAAATTATTTTAGAGCTGATTGTTGTGGACAATCTTCACAATCAGGAGGTACAACAATCGCCGTCCATTGATGAAGGTGATGGTGAGGAATTCTGTGAGGAGAAAAGGTAGCTAGCTAGTCACTGCCATCCATAATGAAGGTGATCATCTAATACTTTGTGATTGGCATGCACAAGGTGATTCACACGCAAGAAGATTCTTGTCAGGTTTGTTTTGGTTTGCTCAGAACTGACATAATGGTTACTTTCACTGTGTTATTGTGGATTTTTTCTGCAATCTAATAGACTAAACACATCCATAAGATTGCAGACAAAATTCCACAATAACAGAGTGGAGGTAACCATTATGCCAGGATGGCAAGAATCTTCTGGATAGCAAGAACAGGTGGTAGTGTGATCTTCTTGGAACATAGTTAGGGTTTTTTCTTGAATCTTTTGTGAACCAAGACCAAGGGGGGGGACCTTTCTGTTTGTGTCACTAGGTTGGCAGGTCAACTCCACAAGCTCTAGCATCACAGAGATCAAGATTGCCTGGGAATGTCCGAATCCAACACAGTAATCATGTGCTTCCACAATTGCGTGAAGAGAAAATTATAGGTATTTCATCTCGCTGGATCCATAGACATCCCTGATGTTGATTTTTATGTGACATTCCCTACAAAGAAAAAGTCTTTGGGTTATTGGACTGTTACTGGACAGATAAAAACTATACAGGCTTCTATGTTTGGATATAGAACCCCAGCAGGAGGGCTACAAGGCAATGATACATCATGAGAAGTTACCTTAAAGCTAGCTGAACTCCTTCTGAGGTTTTGATACATTTTCATTGCATCCCACCATTTATGCATTGCATACTATGGATTTTGTTCTGAAGTGTTTGCTGATATGGTCTTTCTGTGGATTTTGTGACAGTGAAAGCGGTTTCCATGCCACAGGCTTCATTAGAGGGCTTAGAATTGACAGAAGATAATGTGGAACTGGTGTTAGATGAGGTAAGGCCATATTTGATGTCAGATGGAGGCAATGTTGCACTCTATGAAATAGATGGTTTGGTAGTGAAGCTGAAGCTACAAGGTGCATGTGGATCATGCCCTAGCTCCTTGATGACCATGAAGATGGGAATTGAGCGGCGGCTCATTGAGAAGATTCCTGAAATTGTGGGCGTGGAACAAGTCATGGATGAAGAGACTGGCCTTGCCCTTACAGATGAAAATGTTGAAGTGGTATGCTCACCACACTCTACACTGTGAATCTCAGCAGCTATTCATTCATGAAACACCTTTTGTAAGTGATGCTCGAGGCTTTTATCTAATTGGCATGTAAGAAAATCTGAGCATTGTTTTGCTTGCTTTGCAGGTACTTTCTGAAATTAGACCATATTTAGTGGGGACAGGAGGAGGTGAGTTGGAACTAGTTAAGATTGATGGCCCAGTAGTGAAGGTGAGGCTTGGAGGACCAGCAGCATCAGTCATGACAGTGCGTGTGGCAGTCACTCAGAAGCTCCGGGAGAAAATCCCCATGATTGCCGCTGTGCAGCTACTGTAAAGCTTGTTGTGGAGGCCTGCTTAGAAGGATAGAACATAAGTTTACAAGCATTTCTTTGACTGTATAAGAGCAATTTTCTTTCATGAAATTTTGCCAAATTTGGCTGTAGACACAATTGCCATAGATCCACATTGGATTTATGAGGCAGTTTAACTAGACGTTGCTCTGAATTTTAAGAACCTTTGTAACCAGATGAAGGTTCATCATGTTACATTGAGGTTAGTGTTATAGAGAAGTGCAAGTGTCTGACAAATTCTAACAAATTCAAAGTCTAGCATGTCTAACAAATTCCTTTAGTCCCAGTTAGCTTCATCACATCTACAACCACTAGCACCGACATTAATTATCACTTGCACCTGCTCCATAGTCATATCTCCAACACAAAAAAGTAGTACCAGAAATGCTAGGGCTCTTTGCGTAGTGATGCTTTTGAGTCCTAGAATCTTCAAGCAGTTATGGACACTTTGCCAGAATGTAAGAAATGTGTTCCTATGAGTGTTGTACCTATATATATGTGTGTGTGTATGTGATAATTAAGGGTCTTGAGAATGCCACCAATCTGATAGGTGTGAAGCAATATCTCCACATGCCCATTTGTTCCCAATGGTTATATTTTGTTGACCTCTATCGCTACCCAGATCAGATTAGGTAGCTTATCATTTCAAGAAGAACAACAACAATACTTGAAATGATAAGCAAATAACAAAAATACTGTGAATTACCATTCATAGTACACCATATCAGTAAAACATCAATCAAGCAAGGGGTCACTAGTGACTACATCAAAATGTTGTTCAAGCCAGCAAATTATGTTGACATCAAGATTGTGATTCTTCAAGTCATCTGAGGTTCATTGACATTATGTCTTAAACTTGGAAACCCGACAATGAATGCGAAGAATTGAAAACTTGAACACTTTGTGATCTTTGCTATTTTCCATTGTGTTTGATTATGCCAAAGTTAGATGGGTCATAAATTGATTTAATTTGAAAGATACATGCATGAAATATGTTGTATAGGGATGATAATAGAGAACCCATGTTACAAAATTCCAACTTCAAATCTCCAATGTATTTGCAAAGGACTAACCCCTAAACATATTAGTCCTTGCAAATTGTTAAATGGGTGCATTCACAGTTGTAGGAACCAAAAAAAGGAGTCAAATTCCCATGAAGGTTGCACAAACAAAGAATATGCTATGTGGTGCCATTTGAAAGTCATTGTAATAATGACAAGTTATGTTAAATGAGTAATGTGTGTGTTGAGGAATTCAATTTCAAAAGTCATTACATCTTTATTTTAGATTTTTTTTGCTTTATGTTAGGAATTTTGAAATTTGGGTACCTAATTGTTGTGTCCCATAATTTGCATAGGCTACATGTTGCATCAGACATTTTGCATAGGACCCCTTTGATACCATAAATACAAACTTGCTTGATTTTGAAAGGTTTTTGGGCACTAGGAAACTATTGATTAATCACATTTTTAAAAAAATACTCTTAAAATAAATTTGATTTGATTTATCAAATGTTGCAATTTTCTAGTGTGTTTAAATTTCAAAAGTCTCTTGTCACATGTAAATGGAGTATAAATATATATGTGATATATAAGATCATTTTCAGCTTTAAATATAAGAAAGTGGGGCATGATGTATAGTACATGCATTTTGATAGTCTTTGATCATTTTTCAAACTCATGAGATCAACATAACACATTTTGAAATTGCATGTTTAGGTACTCACCAATCATGACAATCACAAAACTAGTGAGATATTTTCAAGTTGAAAAATAAATAAAATCATTCAATACTTTTAAACACACAAAATAAAATTTATTTTAGGGCCAAAAGAGTCCTTACGATCATTGGATAAAAATAACACCTTCAGTTCCTATGACTAGGAACATTGTGTACAATAAATTTTGACAATGATCAGAACTAGTATGAAGGATAATCTCTTTTCTACAACATGGATATAATTGCCTCCTTTCTAAAGTGGGTTCTATGTGTCTTTGTAGTGATATTATCCTTGCAGGTAACCCATCCCAAGACCAAGACCAAACTCCGTATATTAATTTGTTCAACTAAGTGGAGGTCATCATATATTAAAGTGTTCAACTTTGGAGGTCATAGAGAGGTGTTCACCTAGTTAAGCCACACATTGTGAAATGATATATAATGAATTAATAATTTCCTATAATGTGATATTCTATTTTGTATATATAGTAGAAATCTTATAGAAATTGCTCTCCTTGTCTAATGCACAATTGATGGACCAAACTATCATGCATCACTATTTATCATCATCTTTAAGCAAATTCACCTTTGTTGGAATCTAAAACAACATGCTAGCCATATGTTAACTACCATTTTCTAACCAAAATGGCTCTTACAATCATAAGCATTTCATTTGTCATGCATTGTCGAGGGTTATTAAGCTTTGTCAATTATTAAATTTATATGTTGCAAATTTACACGTTGCAAGACCTCCAACATCCTTGGTTAGATATATATCATCATTTGATCCAAATTATAAAAAATTTATCAGCTTGCATTTAAGACATCCCTAATTTGGACTCGATCTTATAATGGTTTGATTTATACCACTTGAAGCCCTTAAAGTTGTGTTTGAGTGTTATAACTTCATAGCTTTTTAATGCAAGTTACAACTAATAATTTTGAAGCTTTGGGCATGTTCATTAGCTATTCATAATTCGGACTCATGTAAAAGAGGCTTCAAGTCACATGAAGGGCATACCATAATTAATTAGTAAGAAACAATCAAGTAGCACATTCTAGAGAAATATAATTACTGTTTATACTGAATTGGATTTACTCTAAAATGCTTAAGAAATTTTGAGAGTTATTTGTTGTTGGAAATCCAGAAATTTGTGTGCATGGCCAGGCTTTACTAGAATAAGGGCCCTGCAAAGATGGAGCCAAGTCCAGGCTCAAATCTGGTGAAGCTCACCTCAAGGGCTTTTACATGGTGTAAAACTCTCCACAATTTTTTTGTAGAAAAATTCCTTGTGATACTTGGTGGGTATCACAGGAAGAACAATAAAAAAAATGACAATGGGTCTCTCAAAAAACAAAACAAAAACCCCACCTCCATGGGCATTAGGCTTTTCTAAAAGCTCGTCAGGCTATTATGCTATGCAAGGCTACCTACAACTACACTAAAAGAACCTGTGCAGGTTTTTATGACAAGTAACAATATATGTACATCATTGATCACATACTTTTCTCACCTTGAATTGACAAAGACATCCTAGAGATCTAGTAAGTTTGCTTCTTGTGTGACAAATGACTTCTTGTGATGCTAGGGGAGATTTTTGCTTTCAGCTGCCGAATGATGCATCCATACCTCACCCATGAGATATTCTCCAAAGAGGGAGTTCTGATGCAGTCAGTGCCTATCACTCTAAGAGAGAGTGTTGTCATGCATGATTTTCCCCATCACGAAGAACTATGCCATTTTCATGGATCTCTCTCTAGTTACAGATGCTAAGGTGTGTATATCAATCAGGAGTAAAGATTTGCAGAGCTCAAGCCAAAAGAAAATAAGAAATAAATAAGTAAATAAATAAATACATAATTTATTCTCCCCACTAAAACTATCTTTTGATTTATATATATATATATGATTTGATATAATAATTGGTCATTGGATATTTAGGAGAACTTGACATTGAAAACAATATATTTTGTCTGAAGCTTTGCCAATAACTGATGTGATGCATTGGAATCATGACATTTTACAATTCAGAATATGGGCCTAGGAGGGCATGTAATCAAGTTTGACCCAAGCAAACAATCACGCTTGGGATTACTCCCACGATATGCCAAAAATGATTCTCAAATCTGCTGGTTCACAATCCCTACCTGTTTGGTCTCCCACAATGGTATGTACCTAATTGGGTGCAGTGGATTCTCAGTTTCTAACATACCCATATGTCGTATTGAGTTCAAATGTGATCCAAATTGGATGTTTGTATTTATACCTTGATCTTGAAGGCATGGTACTCTGTTATGATTCAAGGTGCTGATCACAATTCACTAACCATGATTCACGGCATCTAGAACATGATATGAAATAAGAACAATGTTGTGGCCATTAATTGCAAGGTGAAGTTGCAAAGAAGAATTTATAGATACATCATTAGGACATAAACTTATTTCGAAGTTTGTTTTTGTGCCGTTTTAGCTAATGCATGGGAAGAGGGCAACAAGGTTGTAATGCTATCTTGTCGACTGCCAAGGCTCAATATTGGCATATTTGTCAATCATAAAAAAGAGAAGGATTCACAATCTCAATTGTAAGTCTTTTTTCTCAAGCATCATGTGAAATTTAAGGAATTTGTATAGTAATTCAATCACATGTTTTCCATTTGGTGGATCTTCCTTTGGAGTTCAAATGGTAAATGCTGAAATTTGGAACCTACCAATCTCTGGTATTACCACTAAGTTGGATTCAAATTCTTACATTTTCCCATTGATTTGTCTCTACTTGCTAGCAGACTAATGGAATAATTTTTTTGGGGGCGATAGGTATGAGTTCAGGATCAACCTCAAAACAGGACAAGTACAACAGAGGCAACTATCCAAGTTGATTGTCGATTTTCCAAAGATCAATGAACAGTACCTTGGCAGGTAAGGAAGGTAATGGGATTTTTAGATGCTTGTATTAACTTCACATCACACCATTTCAAGTGTTTTCTTTTGTTGTTTTTGTTAGAGATTTGATGTATAAGTGGATTCTGTATATCATTATCAGAGGTGGGTATGACTTAGACATGTTAATCTGTAATAGCATGCGCCCATGCCACATTGAAGAAAACATAATGAAAATTTTGCCAATTTTGGCAGGAAGCAATGGTATGTATATGGATGTTTATCTGATGCCACGACGACAACAATTGTTGGGATCATTAAGTGTGATTTGTCTTTGGAACCTGATCTCAGCACGAGTGATTTGAAAGTTGGGGGGAATATCAAAGGTTTGTTTCTTCATGAAAGTGGGCAATGGGGATCAGAAGCTGTTTTTGTCCCTCGTACTGCTGACAAGAATATCCTTGAAGACGATGGCTACCTCATTTGTTGTGTATACAATGAAAAAATGGGTTCGAATTCTTTCTTTGACACAAAAATCTTTTCTCCTACATATCTAATGTTCAATAATCTCTTGCATTTGAATTAATAAATGACATGCCTTCAAATGAAATCTTATGACTTCCTTTGCACCAAAATATAACACAAGTTATCCTATCCTTTCTATCATCATAACATATTATTGTGATAGAGAATGCATAAGGTTAGCTCAATTATTGTATTTTATGTCATAATCTCAAATTTATTTAGGAGAATTCTATACCAAATTTTCATTGATTAGTTAATCCCCTAAGAAAGAGGTGACAATTGTTTGAGTTTACTATACTTTTCTCAAATTGATCATAAGACATGTGTCATTGCTTGTTTGTCTAATGATATCAAACCATTTTGGGCTTCATTTCAATGGAATTTGCACATTGAACTAACTGCAAATCATTGCCATTTTTTCAGGAACAATTGAAGAACCAAAATTGATCACCATTGAACAACTAGTGATGTTATCCAAATTTTTTAAACAAAACAATTTGTAGCATATATTGGAGTTAAACTGATGTTATTTTTATTCTTTCAATTTTGTGATCTTGCTCCAGTGGCGATGATCCATAAGTATATTTAGCCAAACTTGCCGATATAATGCCCTGTAGAGAATCCTTTACTATCTCTACATAAAGTGAGACTGAATTTGAACTTGTAAATATGCACATCTCCCACCGAATAAAGAGATCTCCAAAAGGGCCAACAAAAGGAAATGATTACTTTTTATTATTTTGGTCATAGTGATTGGGCCAAGTTATGACATTAAAATAGTTTCATTTTATATTGTCCAATTTTTCATATTTATAGGTGGGGATCAAGGCTATTGTATTTTCCAGTGATAGCATATTTGGCTAATGGTATTTTAAGATGGTAAGAGAATTGGTTTTAGGTATTTGGGAATGGTGACAAATACTTGTTTGCTCAATATGTGGCTATGTCTACATATTTGAAACAAATGAGAATACAAGTCTCAAGGTGGACTTTTTGGCTACACATCAAATTATTGAAGCTAAAGTTAAAACACACATACATAAACATCTCCTCCATGGGAATTGAACCTTGACCTTGAAAGGTCCTATGCATGCAGTAGAGGAGTCCTACACTCACATAAACGTCATTCAAAAAATCCCAACTTTCAAACATCCAACCTAACACCCACACAACTTGGCAAGAGAACGACTTTCATGACTAGTCTACAATTTTTACCTACATCCACATAATGCATACAAAAATCATACTTGGATTTATATTAAAAAATACAAATATTTCAAAAATAGCATTTGATTTCACAACTTACAAAATGTAAGTGGTAATTAAAATATTACAACCCTAGCCTTGGGCTCGTGACCAAGGTAAAAGGGCTTGCAAGGGTGTAGGCCAAGATTAAGCTTGGGAGTCGCTTTTTCATGCCCTTAGGAGTGCAAAACAATGTGAGGGAAAGAACCGTCACACTCCCAAATGAACTCCCATGTTGGGAGTTAGAGTCCTAGTGGACTCCCGAATGTTCAGAGAGTGATTGCAAGGGCCAAAACCCAATGGCTTGAGGAGTTATTCATACCATTACAAAGCTATTGAAACCTAGATGTCTAAAATGGGATCGCATGACCCATTTGGACATTTGAAACACAAGTTATGGCCAGAAAAAGGGTTGGGAGTCAAATTGGTAGTTTGACTCCCAACCATTAAAAGTCTGAAATGACCCGGATTTCCTTGCGTGTAGGTGGCGTGCGATATACCATTGAAAAGATCTCAACGAGGGTTACAACTTTGATTCAGACTTCATCTCAATCGAAGGTCTACACACAAAGTTATGGGGCCCCAAAGTTGCGAGAGTCCCAACTTTGGCAATTTTGGGACTCCCATTTGGGAGTCCTGGGACAAAAAGTCATTTGAATGTGGGACTTGTGGAGAGGCACAAAGTAGACTATAAGGGGGAAGGTGGTGACTTCCCCCAAGTCCGGGCCATGGTGAATCTTGTGAGTCCGAGTTTGCCCATGGCTCATCCTAACACCAAAAGTGTTCCAATTATGCACTAACCACCTTGTGTTGGTTTTGTGCAGGTCCGTGTGAGTAGTTGATGCTTGTCACTCTTCTTAGTCCCATCTGGAAGCTCCAACATGCCCCTCTACCCTTCAAAGTGTTACGAACCAGAGAGCGTGCCCCGACTCCTTGTTTTTCCGATGTCTTCAGTTTGGATTAACATTTGAGTCCATTAAGGAGCTTGAGGGTGCATCATAAAAGGAAAAATGTGTGATTCTAGACAAATTAAACAATCTATGTGGTATCTAATGCAAACTTATTTCCATGCTCCAATGGTTACATCACCTAAAAAATTAGTGAGATTGTAGAAATTTTGGGTGAACATGCGCAACATAAGTCGAGATGTGTGGTTAGTCAATTATGCAGCTTACTCTTCAAAAAAACTAAATTGTTGAAGGTCTTTTCATCTACAATTAAACCCAAAACTTGCACCATAGCTATTTCAACAACAATCATGTACTCATTTAGCTTGAGAACAAGAAATGGAGAAAATTGGATCTTCAACCACATTTGAGTGATTGGGTTCACATTTGATGGTTCCCACATCACTGCTTCAACATTATGATTCATAATGAATTTGAAACAAGAAGCTTGCACATCAATTTTCCTTCATTTCAAAAGCCCAAGAACTATGATACCTCCCTTGATTTTCTTACCAACACAAAACATAGCCTTAATTTGATTCAAATGTGGAAGGAGGTTCCTAGTAACATTTTATTCACAAACCAATATTGCAAGTACATCATGCCAAGAGCTAAACCTCCAAGACAACTCAACACACAAAGATGCAGTAGCTTTTATGTATAAAGTCTTCACTATTTCAATCATGTCAGACTAATTGTTAGTATTAACATGAACAATACCATTAGAACATTTGTGTGAATGGAACCCATAGTTATGGCCAACAATGTTAAATGCCAAGTATGGCAACAAGTAAAGATCAACACCAAAATCGTGTGAAACCAAGGTGAATGATAGCTACTCATTATGATGTTCACAAATAACAATGAATTCATTGAAATCAAAATCATCATATTTACAAAATAGATGAAAATAAAATAGATGTAATTCAACCTTTATTGATTTCATTACATCAATGAATTTGCAAATAAAAACATCCAACCTTATGTGTGCACCACTTCTAACATTGGAAAAATGCATGGCAAACTTAAAACTAGTTCCAAATCACATTACAAATCCAAATTCTCTCAAACAAGATTTTTTTTTGGTGCATCAATGTGCATCTTTCAAACAAGTGATTTGTACTTTTGCCACACTTGTTTCAAAAGGCTTAATGAGCAAACCCATCCTTGAGTGGTATCACCAAAAATCATGTCAAGGAATTCCTTAAAAAACCATTAGTGGCCCAATCATTTTCTTCAGCCCTTTCCTTTAAATGTTTTCACAATGATTTTTTTTCTTCTCATGTTTATCTATTGCATGCCTTAATATATGGCTTGAAGTAAAATGAAAATTGTTGAAATTTTGTATTCTTAATAGAGATGGCCCTTTCAAGAATCAATAACCTTAACTTTGGAAATTCACAATTAAATTAGACTTATTCAATTAATTTCCTAATAAAAAATAAAAATAAAAAGACTTCGAAATTATCTTAGGAAAAACATTCCCAAGAATTTTTTTAAATCATGTTTCAAATTTGTATTCTTGATTTAAAAAATTCAAGGAAAGGAAACAACATCACATTATTTAAACTCTTTTTGAATGCAATGATTATAAACATCAAAATACAAAATATTCTTGATATTATTGAAAATTAAAAATCTATGGAACCTAATACCTGTATTCATTAAAAGAAATGAAAATATTTATTTAAGTGTTTCTTATGATTTAAAAGTTTGATGTGTTTATTAAGATCAAGGTGTTACATTTGTAATGGTACCACCCAAGGATGGGTTTGCCCTAACATCAATATCCAATGAGTCTTAATATTTCACAACTTTAAACCTTTTGTTTTTAATGTCTTGGCAAGGGACACAAATTCCAAACACCTTTTTTTGGACTATGTGACAAAAAAACATACAAAGATTGTAATATACTTTCAACCCACACAACCAAAGATAATTTGATCCAAACCATGATAACCAAATTGGTTTGATGTGCCACACAATCCACATTAATGAAGTAAAAGGCAACATGTTCCCTTGTTTGTGTAATCACATTAAATTGAATGCTCTGAAACACATATTCACAATCACATCCAAAGCAAATTCACTTGGAAAATAACTAGTTGGTCCAAAAGTCAAAAAAATATTGAAAATTTTGTTAGATTATTATACTAGATTCCAATAAATAACCATAAATACAAAAAGGATGTTAAAAATATTATGCTTCATATCTAGTTTATAGCTAAATTTGGTTAAAGCTTACAAAGGATAGTTGCTTCCTAGGTTTTATAAAAATAAAAATGTAAATATTTTCTATTTAAAGATTTTTTGTATTAATATTTGAAGATTGATAACTGATTTGGATGATAATTGGGTCATCTATGCAGGTCAAGAGATTTTGAAAATTCAATACCAAGCAGTTACCAATTCAATTAGTTATCAAAAAAAAAAAAAGAACATGGTGGTAGGTTATTAATAACTAGGTGAAAATTTTGTAACCAGCTAACATTGGTAAGAACTCAGAATTTTGTGAGGGGGCATCTAACCTTTAAACTGAAATTGGGAGCCAAAAAATCAATGTGTTTTATTGACAATAGAGGGAAGAAAATCCCAATTCAAGCAAATTGGCCACACTTTTTTTTGGATGACACATGGATGATTCTTTAAGTTTAATTCCAACCAATGCAATTCCACCATAGTTGGAATGGTGGGTATATAAATGCTACAATATTGTGCAACATGTTCCTAAGGAGAAAATTCATTTTTGAATGAATGATCCGTGAAAATTAGACCAATAAGCTACACCAAAAAAACATCCTATGGTTCACATATGGTGCAAACCAAGATCTAATTCATGCTACCAAAAGGTAGTTTGTATGTTTTGTCATGTTGAGAACTTCCAACTCATTGCCTTTGTAACTTTTCTTTTGGTACCATTGGAAAGCTCTTGATGAATAGAGGTGCACCGAGTGATTTTGTGACATTTGGACTTTTAATAGTCCAAATGTTATCAAATATTGAACAATTCTATCATTGAATGATACATGCTACAATGCAAGAATTATTGAATAAATTGAACAAGTTTTTGATATAAACATAATAAAATAAAAACAAAAAATTCCAAGAAAGTTGGGGTACACTTTTGGTATTGTTGGAAGGCTCTCACCGAATATATATTTTATTACCATGATTGTATTGCATATTGATATCCCATTGAAATTGTAATACTCTCAAAACTTGTTGGATATAATAAATTTGGTTATTTGTCTAAAGTTCTAACATCTCAAGGAACCATAAAAGCTTAATTATTCACTAATAGATTTTTAAAAATGATGATAAGACTTTGTAGTAAAAAATCATATCCCAAATTGAATCAAATAATTAATTTAAAAATTAAAAATTAAAAAAATCAATTGGTCAATGTAAAAAAAAAGACTCATGAATAATTAAAACTCTTTTTATATTTGAAATCAATTAAAATCCATGATAATCCCATCAAACCCATGAAACTACCTAACACATTTGTTGATAAAAATAAATGATTAGTAGAAGTCCTTGCACCTAATTTCCCTTCACTCATCACTAATCCACCTTATACATGAGAAAACATTAAAAAAAAACCATTAAATATGAACTAGTCGTTAAAACAGACAAATTTAAAAAGACATCAAACTTGACAAACTAATTCAACTTTTTTTTTTTTTTTAAAAATTTCCTTATCATTGCATACTTGTGATAAATTAATCAACTTATAGTGCATTCACACTTGATGTTAAAGTCAGTGTAAAATGAAAATCTAGGTGGCATCCTAGATGGCACTCAATGTTAAATGGGTGATAGCTTAATGTTAAGTGAATGTTAGCTTAATATAAAATTTTCATGATAAACTACCAACTGGACAAAAATGATTTGTAGACAGGAAGACTCACTTTCATAACATTGGCTAGCACTAAGAGACATAGCTATTGAAAAAAGTAATCTCTTTCAAGCTGTGACAAAGCTTGCGAGGGGAAGCTCAATTTCACTTAGCTTGTCCCTGTACAAGCAAGCATCTAGATACAGAAGCCTACATACAGGATAATGGTTGGGACCTTCTGCACCTTGCACATATCCTTTAAGCACACACACCAACTTCAAGTGCACTGTATAATACAGTGAATTCTATTCTGTATACTGCAAGGAAATTTCATAAGGAATAAATTGGGGGGTTGGAGTTGCACTAAAAAAATTAAGGCTCTGATACAATTTCTCTCCAGAGCACATGTTAGTAGAAATCGAGTCAGTTCCTATGCTACAAAAACAACAAATACAAGTAGGAACGCAACTAACACAAAAAAAATCTTGATGATGAGCCATCGATTGGAGGAGATGCTATTCAGATACTTGAGAAGTTGTCCCTGTGCTCCTTCCACATTTGCCAGAGTGTCATCCATGTTCTCGTCGATTCTGCAAACCATCCAGAGAGGTCAGCAAGATGCTCAAACTATGGCACCTGGAATTCTTCTGAAGCCATGACTGCCAATAGAACAAACATGACATACGCAGATTTGCACAACCACAGCAGACTGTTTCTCTGATGTTATGCACCTACAGTCAATACTTCAAGGTCTTTACCTACAACCTACTGATGAAAAATGAACAATTCCAGAATCCAAGCCATCTCACTCTTTGACTACGAGCCAAAACTTGAGTTAGCTACAATATTTCAGTTGTCGCATGTAATTTATCAAGACAATATCCGTGTCATGAATTTACACAAGGAGAACCGTCAATGGTACAGAAAGAACTTTTAAGGTCCTGTATAGCATTAGAGTGTTCAAGCAATGAACAAGCTGGATTCCTGGAACAAAACTGACAGCTGTAGAAATTTATCTGAATCACACCTGATTGCCATTTCACCTTGCTGGGCTACCATTGTGGCCAATTGTGAGAAGATGTTGCTAAGCTCTACAATTGTGGACTCCACATTCTGAAGTGCCTCTGCTCTGTTCTGCATATAGCTATCCTGTACAGGCACCATTTGTTGCTGCATCTGCCCTTGCCCTTGTGCTGCTCTTGGTTCAGAACCCTCAAGTGTTGATTGCCGCCTGTAAAGGAAGATGGACAATATTGACTTCACAATGAGAGGCACATTGTACATGAAAGAAAAACACTGAGTGAAAACAACCAATAATCTGATTTTCCCTTCTTAGAAAGGATTTGGATTGTGAGGTAACTGTTGGAGAATGCTGAAGTACAGAAATCTATCATTCAGTTGCAAAAGTCACAGAGAAACCATTGGATCTATCAGCAAAATCTAACAAGCAATCAACTGATTCCTTCTGGCACACTCAAACTTGAAAGAAGGGATAAAGTGAGTTGTATAGATGAAAAGCAAGGGATGAAGCAATTGCACAAATTCTGAGTAGACTGTCACTGGTAGACTGCTGACATGGTCTCCTTGAAAAACCTTCTCACTCATTCCAGAGAACTGCTAACCGAATGAATCAGTATTTACACCATGATAATTTGGAGCTGCATTCAGTCAAACTCTACTAAAACAAGTTCCAAACCCTGAAAAATCAAGGGATGGGCATGAATGTACCTTGAGCTGAAGAGCTGAGAGTTAGAAGTGGCTCCATTTGCCCATGGAACGTGAGAGCCACTTAAAGGAGTTGTACTGGTACTGCTGGCAGCTGCAAGTGGACGCTGTCGGGCAAATGGATTTGTCTGATCTTTAGAGGCTGTTGCTGAGAAAATCTGCCGTCTATTCTCATGAACTTTCAAGTTCTGCACATCAAAGAGAGAAAGCACATCATGGGACACAAGACACATTCGTGAAGAGCAATAGCAATGAAAACTTCTGCACTCCAGCTTTATCATCCTTCATTCTCCTCTTTGGAGGAGAGCTCACCTCTGTCCTCATTGTTAGAACATCCTTGAAGTCCTTTGTTGTGCTCATGAGTCGGCTCTTCAGGTCATCCACAATAGTAGTTGAATGTTCGCTACTATGCTTTGTCCGATTTGCAGCCTCATTCCGAGAATCACAAAGAACCTGTAACTCTGATATGGCTGCATTCAGTGCAGTTATATCCTGCTTGATGACTGAAGTAAGATCTTGTATCTCTACAGCAGGATCATCAAACATGGACGTCCTCTTTGCCACTGCAATATACAGAGCAATAACAGCAGCACTGTTAGTGGAATCTCACAATTAGAAATTAAAATAGTTTGAGGCACATATCAAGACAGATTCTCCATGACTGTATGATCCATGCAACCTTGTACTGCAGATTTGTACCTCTAGAATTCATTTGTGGAAAAATAAGCTTTAATTTCCTTAACAGAGATCTACTTGTTTGAGGCTAAACGCTCTGCCACTGAAGACTAGTTGTTTGGAACTTCACCAGACAATAAGCCATAGCAAAACCCTATTCCATGGCTTCTGAAAGCCCACATTCTAACATTCTCACAAACTAGAGAGAGCTGCCTATGAGATAGGAATTGCAGGGAAAAAGCTTGCTCTTACAGACAGGAATCACAGTGCTGATTTCTCAAACCCTAGAATCAGAATCAAAACTGTAACCAGATGCAGATCTCCAGCTGCCAGTGCTGCTGAAAAAGAAAAAGAAGAACACATGAAGAAAGAACGAATTCCCGGTTTGTACAATTCTTAGTAGGGTTTCTTCTTCGGTAGTGACCTTACACTTTGTTAGCTTGGAAAGCTTTTGTGAAGTCTGATGTATGCTGAGACCGATCCGCGAGGCTCGTCTGTTGAACTCAGATTGAGTAGAGCCCACAGATTCAGGTCCGTGTAACCTTGACGGTTGTTCATGATGATGATGTCCATTGCTTGTCGTCGCCGACGATGATCCATTGACGGTAGATCCATTAGCCGACGACGACAATTGAGTACTTTTCCTCAAACGATCGGCAATTGCATGGAACTCTGAAGTTCGATCCCTACGTGACGAAGGCGGCAGTGATCCGGCAGAAAATGCCATGTCTGCTGGTTCCGTCTCTACGCACACTCTTATGTCTCCGTTTCTGTCTATCCCCTGTGTGACCTAAACTGCTGCTGCTGCTGCTGCTGCTGCTGAAAACTGGCTCAAAGGACAGCTCCACCAAAATGCAGAGAACGAGGAAGCCAAACTCGTCGTCCCGAAGGAAGCAGCTCAGATAATAAAAGCCACTCTAGATCCACCTCTCCACGCTCAAAAGCTCAAGAAAAAACCAAAACCAAAATCATCTCTACCATTATTTCCAGCAGCGGCGGTTACGAAGAGGAAAGGAGACTCAAAACCACAACCAAAACGAAAAGCAGGAAACCACAAGCCAAAACAATGTTCCTACCCTTCGTAGAACCTGCTGCACGGCTCTACGACCAAGACCTAAGTCAAATGTGGACAGAATAAAACAACATGTTCGGGATATTGTTTCTTCTCAACTGGCCGTTGGAAGGTTTGCTTCATCGGCTGCATGAGAGAGGAGGGAAACAAAAAGAGATGCGCATAGAAGGAAACAGAGAACTTCCACAAAAACACAAAAAAAAAACGCAAAGCGATGGGGGGAAGAGCGAGAACAACAAGGAACTACTAGGGTTTGTTGGCGAAAGGAAGAAGACGAGGGTCAATAATGAGGTGTCAATAATGAGGTGCCCTACCACGTGGCTTGGGCCCCCACTCGTTGGGGGCCCGTTAGTAGGTAACGTTTATTCCAGTGCGGCGACGGGTATTGGATTATTGAAATACCCGCTCGTTCAGGTTACCTATTTGAAACCATTCAGAATCAAAGAACCTCCCGGTCCAGGTATTTGAAAAAGAAACATTTCAGACTCAAAAGAAAGAACCGCCGGTTCTGGGTCTTTCAAAAACTTCAAAGAACGGCCAGGTGTCATGAAGGACCCGGAAAAGACCCGGTGGGTTTCTTTACCTAGTCACGGTTAAAAGTTCTTGGCAGAAAATTTCTAGTGTAATCTGGAGGGCACATTTATTGCGTGGAATTTCTCCCCAGCAAAAGGAGTGGGCATTCCGATTTTCGTAATTGTTTTCCTGTGATACCCAAATTAATTTCTGCTGGTGCTTTATATTCTGTAATGCCCTTGGATCAGGGCTTTCCCCAAAATAAGCAGCCCCTTGGCTCCCCCTTGGGTGCGTGTTTATTCTGGGAACTCTTCGGAGCAGGGCATTACACAAAACTCCTTTCAACATCGGCAATTCTTACCTTACACTCTTTAGTGTACGTATTATCCCTGTTGGGGATGATTATATCGTGTAATGACATTGGATCGGAGTGGAATCTCCACCTATCAGCCCACCATTCGGAAATGAATAGTGTCCGGACAGGAAAACACTTTTTCATTGTACACCTAACCACGGTGCTTAGCTATGTATTAACCCATCCACATCCATCTACCTTCCTAGTAGCCACCAAGTGGCTTGCTTACTACCTACCTACCTACCTACCTACACAAGTACCCACTCCCATTACCTACCTATTTAGGTGTGATACTTCTTACTCGCTTACATGGGCTCGGCTCCACCTTGCATGGACCCTTCTTCTGGTAAAGCCCATGGCCAAGGGGCTTTTTACCCTACACAAAATCGGTACGGAGGGCCTACAGATAGGCCTTTCCACAATTTGAGATACCTAGATAGGCCAAGTGGGAAGGGAATCAAAATGTTGGAAGGGTCCCAAACATTCAAAAAAAACTATTCGTTGCAACTAAAAAGATGATGCTTTCCAGCCACTTTCCAGCCTGGTTGGGGATCTTCCACCAGCCCAAAGAATGTAAGGTTCTTTGCAAAACCAAGTGCCATTGGGATGTTCTTATGTGGGTCATAAAAAGCTAGAGTGGAATGTTGGGGTCTTATAAGTGAGATCAAAAGATGAACCAAAAATACATGATTATTGCTGCTTCTTGTTCCATTCTTTAAGGACAAAAGAGGTTGTTGTTATAGAAGAAGCATTTGATAGCTTTACTAGAGAATCTTCACCCAAGAGTACTTCTCACATCATCAAAGATTTCTAGTTTGAACCCCATGCCTAATGCAGAGGTGTGTGTGTATTTGACGGTACATATTACAAATTTACAATTACAAACTACATTTCCAAAACCTCTTTATATACGACATTTGGCATGTATCCATCGGGACCCTGGCCACTGAAAATCTTGATGTTTGCACTGCTTGCGACCCGTGAAATAGCAACACAGAGCTGATCATGGGAATACACCAGAGACGGCAAATATACCCCAACATTGTTCAACTTGAAAGTAAGTAGTAAGTTACTTATTTAGTAGGTATCAATCTGTTGAAAATTATTTCTTTGTTTTTGTATGTTGATAAGTTCCAGTATCCAGACCCCCTCCCTGTTCATAATGGTTAGGGTTTCTG
>Ga0116231_10000734_pt1 | contig 61258 bp, 57 predicted proteins | sample S1TSphgellanicum_2_FD_89695 | JGI IMG/M metagenome (GOLD analysis project Ga0116231, IMG submission 89695) | Host-associated microbial communities from peat moss isolated from Minnesota, USA - S1T2_Fd - Sphagnum magellanicum MG | ecosystem: Host-associated > Plants > Peat moss > Unclassified...
AGGTGATGGGAGATGAAAAAGTCAGCGCCCAAGAGCATATCGAAATCGCCTTCGGCGATATCGCCGATCCTGAGATGAGTATTTTTAATAGCTTCGTCGCCGATCTGAAAATCGGCGACCGGAACAATCCATGTCCTGACCGTCCGCGGTCCGACGCCGTGCGAATACCCGGAAGGCTCCGCGCCGGCCAAGGCCGCGCCTAATCCGAGGCGCTGCGCCGCCTCGAGTCTCAACATGGAACTGGACGCTCCGGTGTCAAAGATCGCCCTCACCTGTCGCCCATTGATCGAAACCATCCCTGCGGTGTGCGGCGTACCCACCTGCACGCGGGTCACCGTGATCGCGCTGAACGGTTTGCCGACCGCCCAGTAGGCCAGCGGGGCGTCGCCACAGTCGTTCGGCAGCATGATGCGGACCCTGCCTCCGGCGAAATCATAGTCGACATCGCCGGCGATCAAGAGGTTCTGCCCGATCACTCCGGCCAGGCCGTGGCCGAAGCCGTCGGCGACGACAAATTGGACGTCCCGCAGGGTGCGTCCGCCGACGCTGAAGCTGTCGGCGTCCACGACCTCAAGCGCCTTGGAGCCGCCGATCCCGAGGATATCGCCGCGTGCGTAGGCTGGCTTCAGATGAAGCTCGGCCGACTTCGCTGGGCTGATGAGACTAAAAAAGGCGCCGCTGTCGATTAGAAAGTCGAGATCAGCGCCGTTCACCTTCACCGGGGTCACAGGCTCAGTCCCGCGCATGCTCACAGCAAGCTCAGCCTTGAGCTCTAATGTGCAGGCCGCCCTTGCGGGCCCCGCCGGTCCGATCAGGGCCAGGCCTAACGCCCACCAAACCTTCCTGAGCCTCGCCATAGGCCTTCCCCGTCCCCCGGGCGCCGCCTTTACAAGCAGCAAGCCATAGGGCGCAGCCTCAGTCTAGAGGCGCCTCTCAACTAAAGGTGGTCAAGCGATGGCGCGGTCGGACAGGGACGGGGGAGCTGCGGGGGCGAGCCGGTCCATCCTGTCGAGGAGGTACTCGGTATCCTCGCGGGCGCCGCCGGAGGATTGCGTGAGAAACCGCTCCAGCATGCGCTCCTGGAGCCGGGCGACGGTCATCGTCGCCCCCTCGCTCTGCAGGCTGTGGAAGGTGTCCACCCCAGCTCGGAAAGCGGCGAAAAGCCGCGCCGGCATGCCGGCCCGCTCGTAAATCGCCCTAAGGCCGAGGGGGCCGGCATCGTGCACCATCAGCCAGATACGGTGATGAGGGACGCCCGCGCGTTCGGCCAGCGCCCATTCGAAGAAGGCCATATGGCCATGGGCCAGGGCGCGCAGGATCAAAGACGGCGTCAGTCGATCCTGCTCGTGAAGGTGGGCGCAGAAGGCTTTGAGGTCGGCGGTGCGGCCAGCTTGGTCGACGAGATCAAGGGTCGCCCGCTCTTTGGCTCCAAGGGCGATCTGCAGCGCAGTCTCCGGCGTCAGCTGGTGATGATCGACAAGGTGTTGGCGCACCTCGTCGGTGACCAGATCCACAAGCCGTTCGGAAATCGAAAGCGGCAGCGTCTTGCGATAGGCCATGGCCGTGGTGATGGCTTCGGCCTTGGCGAACCGATCAATCGCCGAGCGCAGGCTCTTTTCTGAGAAGGTCGCGTTGTCGTTGGCGACTGCGATCTTCACCGCCTCTTCGCAACCATGCTGGACCAGGGCCGCCGTAACCGTGTCCGACAGAGTTTCGCGCCGCGCCAGCGCCACCTGTTTCACCGACGTGGTGGCGACGGCGATTTCGGCGAGATCCTGGTCTGTAAACACCGGCGAGAAGGTCAGGACCGGCGTCGCCACGCTGTCCACATCCTGCGACAGTTTCATCGCCACATCGTGCGGCAGCTGGGGCGAGTTCTTCAGGGTAATCGCAAGGGCCCGGCGCACCAGCTCCGCGGCGTCCTCCGCCATCATGCGCAGGATGTCTTCGGCCGCAGCCCGCTCGCCTTCCCCGATGCCTTGGTCGATCCGGCGGCAGATCTTGTGGGCGGCGGCGGCCCGCATGTCCTCGGTCTGACCCCGCACCAGGGTGCGAATATCTTCGTCGGTCAGGGCGGAGCGGGTCATGGACATGAGAGTCTCGCGGAATCAATCTCAGTCAGGATCGGTTAACCGCCTTAATGGCGGGTTTACCCGCATCGTTTGCCGCCCCACCATGCACGCATAAACTGAGAGCAATGAGGGGACGAGGATGCTGGCCGGCCTAAAGGTGATCGAACTGGCGACCTACATCGCGGCTCCGGGCGCTGGCGGCGTGCTCGCCGACTGGGGCGCGGACGTAATCAAGGTGGAGGCGCCCAACGGCGACCCGATCCGCGCCTTCCACGAAAACATTGGCTCGGAGCTCGAAGGCAATCCGGTGTTCGACATGGACAATCGCGGCAAGCGCGGTGTGGCGCTGGACATCCGTAAGCCCGAGGGCCGCTCGGCTTTGCTAAGACTGCTCGGCACTGCGGACGTCTTCTTAACCAACACGCGGCCAGGGGCGCTGAAGCGGGCGCAGCTCGACTGGGAGAGCCTCCATGCCGAAAACCCACGGCTGATCTATTGCAGCGTCACCGGATACGGCCTGAGCGGACCGGAGGCGGATCGGCCGGGTTTCGACGTCGCGGCCTATTGGTCGCGCGCCGGTGTGGCCGCCCTGACGACGGTCAAGGGCCAGGACCCCTTTCCGATCCGCACCGGCATGGGCGATCATGTGACCTCCCTGGCGACGGTCGGGGCCATCCTGGCCGCCGTGATTGAACGGGGCCGAACAGGCGAGGGGCGACTGGTGGAGACCAGCCTGATCCGCTCCGGCGTCTATTCGGTTGCGTCTGATCTTTCGATCCAGCTGCGCTACGGCCGCCTCGCCTCGACCCGGCCGCGAAAGGGCGCGATCGACCCCCTGTCGAACTTCTTCAGGACGAGCGAGGGGCGCTGGCTGACCATCCTGACCCGCCGTGGGGGCAAGGACTGGACCGAACTTGTCCAAGAGCTTGGCTGCCCTGAACTCGCCGAGGATGAGCGGTTCATATCTGCACGATCACGCCGACAGAATAGCGAGGCCTTGGTTGAGGCCCTCGACGTCGCGTTTGGGGCCCTGAGCTTTGCCGAGGCTGCAAAGGCCCTGGACGCCTGCGATTTTGTCTGGGCGCCGGTGCAGACCGGGGCTGAGGTGGTCGCCGACCCCCAGGCCGAGGCGGCGGGCTGTTTCACCACGATCCCGGACGGCAAGGGCGGCGTCTTTCGTACGCCGGCGTCCCCGGTCCGTTTCCACGGCGCCCCGTCCGAGCCGCGGGGCGCAGCGCCGACCCTCGGTCAGCACACCGACGAGGTTCTGTTGGCCGCCGGCTATTCCCTGGACGAGGTGGCCAGACTCCGTTCAGCGGGCGCTGCAGTTTAGCCGAAAGGAGAGGCGAGGTGCGCTACGTCCGGATGCCGATCGAGGTCGAGTCGCCCGAAGAGTACGGTTATGCCTCCATCCGGTATAATCTTTCGGAGAGCTCTATTGCCGACCAAACCCTCTCCACCCTCGGACTGAGTGTGCCGAACCTGACCCTGCTCTACACCGAGCACCGCGGGGCCCGCGGGCTTCGCGACCTCGTGGCCGCAAGGACCGCGGGCCTTAACGCCGACCATGTCCTTATCACTGCAGGCGCCGCGGGGGCGCTCTTCATCATCTCGACCGCCCTGCTCTCGCCCGAGGATCACCTCGTTGTCGTGAGACCGAACTACGCGACCAACCTTGAAACCCCCCGGGCCATCGGCTGCGAGATCACCTGCGTCGACCTCGCCTTTGAGCGGGGATTTGAGATCGACCTTGTGGCCGTCGCCGCAGCGATCACCCCCCGGACCCGGCTGATCAGCGTCACCTGCCCGCATAATCCGACCGGCGTGGCCCCAAGGCCGGGCGAGCTTCGCGCCTTGGCCGACCTTGCGGCCAAGCATGGGTGTCGCCTCCTTGTCGATGAGACCTATGGAGAGCTCGCCTACGAGGGGCCCCTGCCGATCGCCGCGGCGCTCGGCCCGCACGTGATCAGCGTAGCCTCCTTGTCCAAGGCCTACGGGGTCCCCGGCATCCGTATTGGCTGGCTTGTTTGCCAGGACCAGGGCCTCCTCGAGCTTTTTCTCGCCGCCAAGGAGCAGATCGGAATCTGCGGCAGCGTGGTCGACGAATGGATCGCCGAAGAGGTCCTGAAGCGCCGCTCCAGCCTCCTTAAGCCAACGCTGATGGAGATGCGCCGGCGGCGGGATTTGGTCGCCGATTGGATGGACAGCGAACCGCTGTTGGAATGGGTCTATCCCACCGGCGGCGTCGTCTGCTTCCCGCGCATGCTCCGCGAGCCCGAAGGCGGGACAGAGGGCTTTTACAAGCGGCTCCTTGAGACCTACGGGACCTATGTGGGGCCCGGTCACTGGTTTGAGCGGCCAGACCACTATTTCCGAGTGGGTTATGGCTGGCCGACGACAGAGGCTCTTGAGGGCGGGCTCAAAGCCATCTCTAGCGCCTTGCGCGGCTGAACCCGGAGCCTTGCCAGTCAGGTCCCGCCCTTGGCCTTGTTAAAGGCTGTGAGCATCTCCGACGTCAAGAGCGACCCGAAGGGTGATTTTGTGCTGGCGTCGTCCGGCGCCGACAACAGGAACTGCATCAGCATAGTCTGCTCGCGCAAACGCTCCAGCCGCCCGGCGCCGGCGTATTCCGTAAAGGCCGCCTGACCAGGATCGCTCTGGACCGCTGCACTGCCCCCTCCCGCGGTTCGGCCGAGGTCGGCATAGACCTCCGACACGGTCAGGGCCCGACCGTCGCGATAAAACACCCCGTGGTTCGCCGCGGCGGCGTCAGGAAACATGGCGGCGGCGATCGCCCCCGGCGATTGCTGCGCGGCTTCGATCAATTTGGCTGAGCCTTGCGGCCCAAGAAAGTGGGCGGCGTAAAGCTCACCCCCGGTCGGCTCGCGTCCGGTGCGGCCCTTAAGATAAGCAGCATGGTCTGAGGCGAGCTCTCCGGCCATGAGCGCCGCACAGTGCGGGTCATAGCGCAGGTCCATCACCGCGCGCCGCGCCTCGTCCCCGCCCGGAACGTGGAAGCGCCCATCCGTTCCCTCCACGATGAGGTCGGCATAACGGGCATAGCCGTGAGCCGGGCCATGCCGCTTGATGGTGGCGAGCCAAGTCTGCTCGATGAATTGGAACAGGCCTGCGGCGGAAGACGATCCGGCCTTGGCCGAAGGGTCAAAGCCGCTCTCGCGCTTAGCCGTGCGCATGAGAAAATCGAAGTCGACATGCGTGGCGTCGGCCGCCTTGCGAACCGCCGCCTCGACCCCGCTCATCGCCGCCGCAGACACCACTGTCATGGGCAGGATTTGCCGGGCTTATGGTTAACGCGACGTTTCTTGCCGGGCGGTTCTTGCCTAGCTCGCCTCGGTAACGCTGGCGATCTCCGTTTTTGCCGGTTAGAAGCGCCGGAAATCGAGAGGACGATCCGTGGCCGACGAACTTGAGAACACCATCATCATGCAGCTTGAAACAGGTCCGGTGACCATCAAGCTTCGGCCAGATCTCGCCCCAGGTCATGTGGCCAGAATCAAGGAGCTCGCGCGCGAGGGCTTTTATGACGGCATCGTCTTCCATCGGGTGATCCCAGGCTTCATGGCTCAGGGCGGCGATCCCAAGGGTGTGGGTGTCGGAGGCTCGTCCAAACCCAATCTCAAAGCCGAGTTCAGCCGCGAGCCCCACGTCCGCGGGGTCTGTTCCATGGCGCGAACCAATGATCCGAACTCGGCGAACAGTCAGTTCTTCATCTGCTTCGACGACGCCACCTTCCTTGACGGCCAGTATACGGTCTGGGGCGAGGTGATCGAAGGCATGGACCATGTGGACGCCCTGCCGAAGGGGGAGCCGCCGCGCCAACCGGGCAAGATCGTCTCCATGAAGGTGGCGACGGACGCCTGAGCTGAAGACCTCAGACTTCGACTTTCACCTTCCCGATGATCGCATCGCCCTGCGCCCAGCCGAGCCCAGGGACAGCGCTCGGCTCCTGGTGCACAGGCCCGGCGCGGGGATCCAGGATGCCCACGTCTATGACCTTCCAACCTTCCTGAGGCCGGGCGATGTCCTCGTGGTCAACGACACGCGCGTCATCCCCGCACGTCTTTTTGGTCTGCGTGAGCGAGACGGCGCTCGGACGGCGATAAGCGCCACCCTCCTGAAGCGGTTGGCCCCAGACCGCTGGACCGCTCTGGCCAAGCCGGGGCGCCGTTTGCGGGTCGGAGACTCGGTGATCTTCGGCGCCCTTGGCGCCGTAATAGCCGCCAAACACGAGGACGGATCGCTTGACCTTCAGTTCGAGAAGAGCGGCCTAGCCCTCGATGAGGCCATCCGCGAGATCGGCCGCATGCCCCTGCCGCCCTACATCGCCGCCCAGCGGCCCGAGGACAACCGCGATCTTGCCGACTACCAGACGGTCTATGCGCGAGAAGACGGCTCGGTCGCAGCCCCAACCGCCGGTCTCCACTTTACACCCCAACTTCTCGCCGCGCTCGAGGCCAGGGGCATAGGGCGCGCCTTTGTGACCCTGCATGTCGGCGCAGGGACCTTCCTCCCGGTGAAAGTGGAGGATCTGAAAGACCATCGCATGCATGCCGAGACCGGCGAGGTCACTAAAGCCACGGCAATCCAGCTGAATACGGCCCGGGCGGCCGGCGCGCGGATTGTCTGTGTCGGAACCACCTCCCTGCGCCTGCTTGAAAGCGCCGCATCTGACGAGGGCGCATTCGCTCCGTTCGCCGGCGAAACAGACATCTTCATAACGCCGGGTTACCGCTTTCGCGCCGCGGATGTCCTCATGACCAACTTCCACCTTCCGAAATCGACGCTGCTTATGCTGGTGTCCGCCTTTGCTGGCGTCGAGGAGACGCGCGCCGCCTACGCCCATGCGGTAGCTAAGGGCTATCGCTTCTATTCGTACGGCGACGCTGGTCTTTGGTTTCGCGCATGAGCCGTTTTCCGTTTGTGATCAGCGCGAAGGACGGCGCGGCCCGCACGGGCGTCTTGAAGACCTCCCGCGGCGACATCCGCACGCCGGCCTTCATGCCGGTCGGCACCGCGGGGACCGTAAAGGCCCTAACCCCGGACCAGGTCGCGTCCACAGGCGCCGATATCCTGCTCGGCAACACCTATCACTTGATGCTTCGCCCCACGGCCGAGCGGGTAAAGCGGCTCGGCGGCCTGCACGCCTTCATGGGATGGGACCGTCCAATCCTCACAGATTCCGGCGGCTTTCAGGTGATGTCGCTGTGCACCATCTCCAAGGTGAGCGAGGCGGGCGTGACGTTCCAGAGCCATATCGACGGCTCGCGTCATGGACTAACGCCTGAACGGTCCATCGAGATTCAAGCCGAGCTTCTGGGTTCAGATATCGTCATGCAGCTCGACCAGTGCGTTTCGTGGCCAGCTGAGGGCGCCGCAGCGCGCGCCGCGATGGAGCTCTCCGCGCGCTGGGGCGCAAGGTCCAAGGCCGCTTTCGGGGCGCGCGACGCCCAGGCGCTGTTCGGGATCCAGCAGGGCTCGACCTTCGAGGCCTTGAGGCGCGAATCCTCCGAACGGCTGATCGAAACCGGCTATGACGGCTACGCGATCGGCGGGCTCGCCGTCGGCGAGGGTCATGCAGCCATGTGCGAGGTGCTGGACTATGCACCGGCGATGCTCCCGCCCGATCACCCGCGTTATCTCATGGGCGTCGGCAAACCCATCGACCTGGTCGAGGCCGTCGCCCGAGGGGTCGACATGTTCGACTGCGTGCTTCCCACCCGCTCCGGTCGCCATGGCCAGGCCTGGACGTGGTCCGGCCCGGTCAACCTCAAGAACGCACGCTTCGCCGAGGATCAGGACCCGCTTGATCCCGACATCTCCTGCCCGGCCAGCTGCGACTACTCAAAGGCCTATCTCCATCATCTGGTGCGCTCTGATGAGATCCTCGGCCAGGTGCTTTTGTCCTGGCACAACCTCGCCTTCTTCCAGACGGTCATGACCAGCATGCGCGAAGCGATCGCTATGGGCCGGTTTGAGGCCTTCCGACGGGATTTCCACAACGGACTTCAGCCGTCGCCCTAACCCTTGATCCGCCCATCATCTCGTCCTTGCCGAACAGCGGACGATTGGACCCCGACTATTGCTGGGGTTTGGCCTGAGAACTCCCAGCCTGTTGGCTCACAGGCGAAGCGGCGACGGCTTGCGCCGCAGCGACCTTGGCCTGGTACACCTGCGGGGCGAGCGGAGAAGCCGGCCAATCGCATCCCTTCATCTGGCCGATCGCCTTCAGATATCCGCGCCGCACCGAGCCTGCGAGGGCGACCGCCTTGGCCTCCTGCTCGGCCCGCGCCGCGCCCGAAAATCTCCGGACCCAGCTGCGCACTGGGATCACCCCGCCGGTCGCAGAGCGGACCGCGTCCAGCGCCGCGTCCGCCGCAAGCGAAGCGCCCTTGTTGAACATGTCTTTCTCTGGACTGGCCGCCAGCGGGATGTCCACATCTGGCCCAAGCGCGAGATCGAGCTGGCGGATCTGGTCGGCGATCGCTGGACAGGTGTCCGCTCCGGTCTGGTCGTACGGGCGCGCGTAGGCCCGGATCAGCGCTGGCGGGATCTGATCATGCATAAGGTTCAGATCGCGCAGAGGTTCAGCCGCTGCATCGCCGACGTCAGATGCGGTATTGATCGCGGCCGTGCCTGCCGTCGAACCGGTGTGGTTCCCAGGTTCGCTCGCGGATGCCTGCGGCGCCGGGGCGCTGGCGCAGGCCGACAAAGCCATCGCAGCACCTAAGACCGCCGTGATGATGATGGCGCTCTTGCGCATGTGCACGCCTCCGCTCAACGCCCCGGCTCACTATGCCCGATTTGTTCGATATCCCAAGCGGGGCCGCGAAGCGAGGCGATATGCAGCGTGCACTATTGAGCGCAGCGCGCTGTTGTGATCGGAGCTGGAGGGGGCTAGACAACCGCCGCGCACACCGTGCGGGCCGGTAGCTCAGTGGTAGAGCACCCGACTTTTAATCGAGTGGTCGTGGGTTCGACCCCCACCCGGCCTACCACGTTCTGACCTTCCGGGACACCGTGGAGATGCGAGAGGCGAGCCTGCCATCACGCCCAAATACCTGACGCGCAAGACGCCGCCTTAGAGTTGATCCAAAAGCGCCCGAAGCCCCTTCAGTCATCTGTCAAAAAACGAAAAGGGCGACCACAGGGACTGACTCTGTGGCGTCGCTGTCGCCGATCGAGCCGAGGGGGTCTCGGGGGACTGGGTCAGGTGCGTTCTTTATCCAGCACAGCGTCAGCGTAGGCCTGCGCAAACGTAGGAATGGTGCTCGGCGTCAGGCCGGCGAGATTGATGCGTCCCGATCCGGCCATGTAGACTGCATGATCCTGGCGCAGCGCCGCGACCTGAGCCGGGCTCAGTGACAGCTGAGCGAACATGCCATGTTGGCCTTCGAGAAAGCGGAGCGCCGTGCCGGCTTTAGAGAGGGTCTGGCGGACCTCAACGATGCGTTGGCGCATGGCCTCTAATTCCTGGCGCCAGGCGTTGCTGAGGCTGTCATCCTCGAGGATGACCCGGACGACGGCGGCGCCATGGTCGGGAGGCATCGACCAGTTGGCCCGGGCCAACGCCTTTATGTTGGAAGCGGCAAGATCAAGACGGGCGCTGTCGCACGATAGGGCGAACAGAGCGCCGGTCCGCTCTCGATAGAGACCGAAGTTCTTATCACAGGAATAGGCCACAAGGGCGTCGGGGACCGATCGCAGCATAAGCCGCATCCCTGCGGCGTCCTCTTCAAGCCCTTGGCCCAGACCCTGGTAGGCCAGGTCGATCAGGGGAAGCAGCCCCCGGTCAGCCGCCAGATCAGCGACTGCACTCCACTGGGCTTCAGTGAGGTCTGCGCCGCTGGGATTGTGGCAACAGGCCTGCAACAGCAGAACATCGCCCGCCTGGCCCCGCTCCAGGGTCGACATCATCTCGTCGAAGCGGACAGACTGGGTCGCCGGATCGAAGTAGCGGTAGGCGACTGCCTCAAGTCCGGTGGCGCTGAGGATCTGACCATGGTTCGGCCAGGTCGGCGTGCCCAGAAAGACCCGAGCATGAGGGCGCGCCGCGGCGATAAGGTCGGCCGCCAGGCGAAGGGCGCCAGTTCCACCAGGCGTCTGGACAGCAAACATCCCAGCCCCCCGCCCAGCGCCGAACACGATCGGTTTTAGCTGCTCCAGAAACCCCAAATCGCCTTCGGGTCCGAGATAGGCCTTTGTCCCCTGCTCATCCAAAAGGCGCGCTTCGGCGGCCTTCACAGCCCTGAGCACAGGCGTCGCCCCATTGATGTCTCGATAGACGCCCACGCCAAGGTCAAGCTTGGAGGTCCGCGGATCCGCGCGATAGAGGCCGATCAGCGATAGCAAGGCGTCCGGCGCCTGCGGGTTCAGGGCCGAGAATAGGCCGGCCTCAGAGAGGCTCATGCGGCGGCTCCCTTCCGGGAAGCCGCGTAGGCTTGGGTGCCGCGGTTAAGGACCGTGTCGGTGGGCAGAAGGACGTCGGTCTCCAGATCCTGACTCGACTCAAGCTCGGCATAGAGCGGTGCGAAATCGGTCTCGAGGGTCTGCTTCAGGAGGTCTTCGTAGCTGTCGATGACAAAATAGGTCTGCTGATAGTCGTCGATCTTGTAGCGGGTCCGCATCACCCGTTTCACATCAAGGGCTATGTGGTTCGGCGAAGGGTCATCGAGGGCGAACTTGGACTCGCTGAAGCTGGACACAATACCCGCGCCGTAAAGCTTAAGCTCGCCCGCCTCTCGGATCAGTCCAAACTCCACGGTGTACCAGTAGAGCCGCGCGAGACGATGCATGGCGCCGAACTTGAGCGACCGCAGGCCGCCTTCGCCATAGGCCTGCATGTAATCGGCAAAGACCGGATTGGCGAGCAGGGGTACATGGCCGAAGACGTCGTGGAATATGTCGGGCTCCTGCAGATAGTCGATCTGTTCGGGCGTCCTGATAAAACGGCCAGCGATGAAGGTGCGGTTGGCCAGGTGTCGGAAGAAGTCTTCATCGGGCACCAGACCCGGAACGGCCAGAACCTTCCAGCCGGTCAACCTCGTCAGGCGCTCGGACAATTCCTCGAAGTCGGGGATGCCAGATTTGGACATTCGCAAGACATCGAGCCCGTTCAAGAAGGTCGCGCTCACGCGGCCTGGCAAGAGCCGGGATTGCCGCTCGAAGAGGGTGTCCCACATCGCGTGTTCGGCCGGCGTATACCCGGACCAGTCCTGCGGAATGGTCCAATCTGCGGCGGCGCCGGCAGGAGGCGTTTGCGGACTTTGTTTGATATCGACCATCGGCATTGAGTGCCCGAATTCGGGGAGAATTGGGTTCCAAATCGCCCGGCGAAATGCGCATAATTGGGATAATTGCCTCGATCGCAGTGAATTATGAAACAAAAGCCCCACATCGACGAGGTCGATCGCCGTCTGCTTCGCGCCCTTCAGAGCGATGCGGGCCTAAGCCACGCGGCATTGGCGGACTCAGTGGGGGCTTCATCTACCTCATGTTGGCGAAGAATCCGCGCCCTTGAGGAATCCGGCGTGCTCGGTGCGGCAGTGAGGCTGGTCGATCCGGCTCTGGTGGGCCGCGGCGTCAGCGTCATGCTGCAGGTGCGGATGAAGAGCCATGCTGGCGGCGCGCGCCAAGCGTTTGAGACCTTCGTCGCCAACCGTCCGGAGATCATGGAATGCTATTCGATGTCCGGAGAGTGGGATTATCTAATGCGCATCGTCGCTGCTGATGTCGCCGACTATGAACGGTTTCTGATGCGCGAACTGCTAAGTCAGCCGAATGTGGCGACGTCCGCGTCCCATTTTGCCTTGAACCAAGTGAAGTATACGACGGCGTTGCCGATCTAATCGTCAGCGTAACGGGCGGGGATCGCGTCGTCGACGCCAACGAGGATCTATCCGCCCGATGACCTGACGATCCAATTCGACATTGAAACGGATGGGCGAACCCTCGCACAACGCCTTTCGGCTTGGACGTGACCCGTTGAATCGCCGCTCGCGCGCCAGACGACGCCCATCGTGGCCGCCAAAGATGGGGCTGGCGACGCCAGGAGGCGTGATCGGCCCCGGCCTGCCGCTTGCAGATCATCCTCCCGTCGCGGACATACGCTTCTGGGCGGGTATCGGCCCCCATGTGACGTCCGCCTCTGGGGCGCGACTCCCAAAGGGCTCATAAGGGCCTGACATACAATAAACGTTTGGGCTCAGGCGCTTAACCTGCCGCGCGATACGCCGAATGGAACTTTGAAGTGGATGCCGCGATGTGGTTTTCGACGGTCTTGACCGAAACGTTTTGCTTCATTGCGATCTCGAGCGTCGTCATCCCGCAGAAGCGGAAAAGGATGAAGGCCTCCCCGCCTTTCGGCGGAAGGGAGTTGGCGATCTCCAGCGCCGCTTTGATGTCCTGACGCCACGCCAGACGTTGCTCCGGGTCTGGCTCCTCATCAGCGAGGTCTTGAGGAACGTCGCAATCAAAGGCGCGCTGACCTGAGCGCTTTTTACGCCCTCTCGACTTATAGGTATCCGCCGATACGAAATTCGCGACCCTGAACACCATGGCGCCAGGACGCTCTTTTAAGAATACGATCTCACATGTGCATAAGCGCACAAACACTTCTGCCACCAGATCCTCGAGGTCATCTCGGTGGTGCTGGCGCCGCCAGAAGTGACGGAGCAATCGCGTGCGATAGGTTCGGTAGAGATCGTCAATAATCTGGTCGCGTTCATTGCTGTTCGGCGCTGCTGGTTCGCCGTTCGAAGCCAAGTTTTCCGGGGGCATTGTGAACGTCCTCGCGTGAATAGCATCTGACTCCTATGTGAAATTGTTTTTCCACGAAAGTCCATACCATATGAAACATGGTGGTTAGGTATTTTTGCTGATTTTTCGACCGATAGGCGCCGAACAGATGCTCAGTTTGATCAGATCAAGGCGGCGGCGGCGAGATAGCCGCCGTGCAAGCCGAATCGATAAGCCGGAGGCACTTTGTGCTCCCTGGCCGTGAGCGAAGGTCAGAGGGGGGGAGAAGGGCGCCATTAGAAAGGCTTGTCCAAGCGCACTTGCAGCTTATAGATTGGGGTCTGGTTGCACGATCGACATAGGCGCATTGGCAAAGCAAGCGCGATCGAAGCGCGCTAATTTTTCAGGTCGTTGAGCCTAGTCCGCGGCTAAATTCGCGTCGATTGCGGCGCACCCTGCCGCGGAGAGGTCATCAGACTCATGACCTTGCCCTTCGCTTTCCTGCGCGCATCGATCAGTTCAGATCGTCAGGGCTGGTCAGACCAGCGCCGCAGCAACGCCCTTCATTCCGAATCCTCCAGATAGCCGGCGGCTCGGTCCGCCGCCGCCCGTTCAGGCGAGCGGTCCGCCAGGGCTCCGAGGCCGCCGCCGCCTGGCGTCTCGAACACCACCGTTTCACCGGCTGGGACCGTCTGGCGCCCCTTGGACGCCAACCCCGCTCCCGAGCTCAATCTCACCGACCCGGTCGCTCCCGCCCCGCCCCCGAACCGGCCGCGCGCCGGATGACCCACCCGGTCGAACAGGCAGCTGACCGTGAACGCGGCCTTGGTGAGATGACCGACCTCGATGGTCTGGCCAAGGCCGCCGCGTAGGGCGCCGGCGCCGCCTGAGCCCGGCCGCAGGGCCTTGCGCCAGAAGACGAGCGGCGCCGCCGCCTCCGTAACCTCGATCGAGCCGCTACGCACTCCGGAGGGAAAGGCCGTCGCCGAGAGGCCGTCTTTACCGGGGCGCGCGCCGGTGCCGCCATTGTGAAAGCAATTGACCGCGAAGGCCCGGCCGTCTCCGTCCTCCCCCGCCCGACCGCCCGACAGGGCGAGGATCCAAAGCGCAGAGGCGCCTTCGGCCGGGGTACGCTCCGGGACGGCCTGGGCGAGGCAGCCCAGCACCACGTCCGGGATCATCTGCCCGACCACATGGCGCGCCGAGACCGGCGCGGGATAAGGCGCGTTCAGTATTGAACCTACGGGCGCCATCACCTGGACCGGCGCCAGAGAGCCGGCGTTGTTGGGAATTCGTCCCCCGACGACCGAGCGGACTCCGAAACTGGCCATCGCCTCCGTGTAGATCATCGGCACGTTGACGCCGCGCCCGACCATGGGAGAGGTCCCGTCGAAGTCGATGACGATCTGGCCCTCCCCGATCTCGAGGGCTGCGCAAAGATCGATCGGCGTGTCGAGACCGTCAATCCGCATAGCATGGGTATAGCGGCCAGGCGGAAGCGCGCGGATCGCATCGCGCATCCCCTTTTCTGAAGCGGAAAGGATGAAGGCGCCGAGCCCCTCTAGGTCATCAAGCCCAAGCTCGTCGACCAGGTCGACCACCCGCCGGCCGCAAACCTCGTTGCAGGACGACAGGGCGCGCAGGTCCCCCTCCACCTCCATCGGGAAGCGAACGTTGGAAAGGATCACGTGCAGCAGAGTCTCGTCGATCTTGCCGCCGCGGGCGAACGGCGAGATCGGCACGAACAGGCCCTCCTCGTGCACATCCTGCCCGTCGCTGCTGAACCCCAGTCCGCCGACATCGACCAGATGGCTGGTGCTGGCGACCATGGCCAAGGGCCGCTTGTTGCGAAAGACGGGTGTCACGACGGTGAAGTCGTTGAGGTGGCCGGTGCCTCGCCAAGGGTCGTTGGTGAAATAAACGTCGCCTTCGGCCATGCCCGAGATCGGATACCGCGCCAGCACATGGCCGACCGCCGCAGCCATCGCGTTGACATGACCCGGCGTGCCAGTGACCGCCTGAGCCAGCATCCGCCCGGCGACATCAAAGACGCCGGCGGAGAGATCGCCCGCCTCGCGCACGGTCGGACTGAAGGCGATTCGGATCAGGGTCTGCGCCTGTTCCTCCACCACCGCGATCAGTCGGTTCCAGGCGATCTGACGGCTGATGGTCTCGTTCACCTGGGTCATGGGTGCGCCTCCAGAAGGGGTCTGGCCGATCGGGTAAGGACGAGCGCGCCGTCGTCGGCCACAGCAACCTCAAACCCGGATGGCGCTACGGTTGTCGTTTGCGCCTCGGTGATCAGGCAGGGGCCGACGAGGGTTCGCCCTGGCCCAAGGCTCGGTCGATCGTATACGGCGTAAGCCATGCGGGCGCCCGCCACGGGATCGAACACCGCGACCGTGCGGGCCGGCCCGACTGGCTTGGCCGCCAAGGGACGATGGACGCTCGGGACGCCAGGGCATGCCGCTTCGCGCCGCTCCACCCGGACGGTCCAGGTGAGGAGCTCTATGGACTGGCCGGGGATGATCCGCCCGAACAGAGCGCGATACCGCGCCTCGAAGGCATCCCGCAGATCGTCGGCGGCGCTCTCACCGAGGGGCGCGACAGGAACGGACACGGTGATCTCGTGCCCCTGCCCCCGGTATCGCATATAGGCGGTCCACGCCTCGTCATAGGCGTGCTGGGAGCCCCCCAGCAATTTACGCGCGGCCCCCGCCATCTCGCCCAGGGCTGCGTTCACCCGCGCCGCGTCGAAGGCGTCTAGGGTCATGTAGAGACTTCGCGCCTGTTCGAACGCCAGTCCGGCCGCGAGAAACCCAACGGCCGAGCCGACGCCGGCGTTGGCCGGGATGATCACCGTGGAGACGCCAAGCTTCAGGGCCACGCGCGCGGCATGGATCGGCGCAGCGCCGCCAAAGGCGATCATGGTCCGCGCCGCGACCGCCTTGCCGGACTCGATGGCATGGACACGGGCGGCGCTGGCCATATTCTCATCGACGATCTCGCCGATGGCGAAGGCGGCGAGGTCGGTCTCAAGCCCCAGCCCGGCGCCGATATCGCGTCCGATGGCCGCTTCGGCCCCGGCTACATCGAGGCCGACCCCGCCGGAGAACCGGCCTGGATCGATCTTGCCGAGCACAACATCCGCGTCGGTCACCGTCGGTAGGGTTCCGCCGCGCCCATAACAGACCGGGCCCGGGACCGAGCCCGCACTCTGGGGGCCGACCAGCAGCCGACCCAGGGAATCGACCCTGGCCATGGATCCGCCGCCCGAACCGATCTCGATCAATTCTATGGCCGGGATGCGCACGGGAAAGCCCGAACCCTTCATATTATGGTGCACTCGCCCGACCTCGAAGCTGCGCGTGGTCTGCGGCTTGCCCCGATCGATCAGGCAGAGTTTCGCGGTCGTGCCGCCCATGTCGAAGGCCAGAACCTCCTCTAAGCCAGCGGCTTCGGCGAGCCTGGCGGCCAGCACCGCGCCCCCTGCCGGGCCGCTCTCCACCAGCCTCACCGGATAGGCCACGGCGGTGGCGAGGTCGGTCAGATCACCCCCCGAGGTGACCAGGAACAGCGGACAGCGGAACCCCTGGCGGGAAAGTTCATCCGCCAGGGCGCTGAGGTAGCGACCCATCAGGGGCTGTACATAAGCGTTGGCGCAGGTTGTGGCGAAACGCTCGTATTCTCTAATCTCAGGGCTGACCTCAGAGGAGAGACTGATGGCGACGTTCGGTAGGCGGGCCCGGATCGCGGCTCCGAGCTTGAGCTCATGAGCCGGATTGGCGTAGGCGTGCATCAGGGTGATGGCCACGCTTTCGACCGCCGCGCCCGCCAGGCGTTCAACCATAGCGTCGACCGCCGCGTCGGTCAGGGGCTTAAGCACCCGTCCGTCGGCGGCCGAACGCTCCTCGATCTCCCAGCGCAGGGCCCGCTCGATGAGCGGCGGAGCGCGGTCGATGCCGAGATCGTACTGATCAAAGCGGTTCTCGTGCGCCATCTCGAGCACATCGCGAAAGCCGGCGGTTGCGACCTGGATGGTTCGGGCGCCGCGCCGCTCGATCAAAGCGTTGGTGGCCAGGGTGGTGCCATGGATCAGCTGATCGACCTCGCCGGGTGCGATGCCGGCCTCAGCGAGCACCTTCTGCAGCCCCTCAAGCAGACCGTCCTCGGGCGCCGCCGGTGTGCTCAGCACCTTGATGGTCGTCAGGCGACCGTCCTGGTCAAGCACCACGTCGGTGAAGGTTCCGCCGATATCGGACGCCACGCGGATCATGGACGCGGTCCCTGCTTCATCAATCCTGGCCACAGGTCGGGGTTTGCCGAGGCGACGGCGTCATTCTGGTAGAGCACCCCGTCTGAATCAGCGAAGGAGAGGTAGACGTGTCCATAGCGATCGACAAAAGCGCACCCCTTAGCCAGCCGCAAGCCTGGCCCGATTCCGAAGAGCAGACCGCGTATGCGCTCCGCGAACAGCCCTAAGCTAACCCCTCGCTTGAAGCCCTGGTCCCTCACGTCTCGTCTCATCATGACGTCTCTCAACCGGACACGGCCAGGCGCATCTGCTAAGAGCTCATGGATTGAATGAAATCCATATCCCTAAGTATCTATTTCGATACGTTCGTTGATCAACCAATCACAAAATCCATCAAGCTCATCTCTTGCAGTATTCTCCGTGTCGTCGGATCAACTGGCGACAATTACATCGGAGACGAAAATGCAGACCAGTAGTCTAAGCGGTATTTCATCGCAAAGCCTTCTGCTCCAGCAGTTGATGAGCCTGACATCGACTGCGAGCACGACCAGCGCCAATCAGGCAGATTCTTCCACTTCGGCAGGATCTGCCGGATCCGTGCAGGATCCCCCACCCGGCCCGCCCCCCGGGCCTCCCCCGAGCAACAGCGGCTCTGATCTTTTCAGTTCCGATACCTTGTCGGCCTTGACCTCGCTTCAGGACAGTTCAGGGACGGACGGTTCGACATCGTCGAGCTCTGCTTCAACCTCGGGCTTGGATGACGCGGCGACAACCCTTGCGAACGACCTGATCAGCCAGTTTGGGACGAACGGATCCCTCAGCCTATCGGATATCGAGACTGCCCTCGGCGATTCCAGCAGCTCAAGCACAAGCGCCGCCTCGACGAGCGACTCCTCGTCGACCAGCGCGCTTAGCGCCGCATTTTCGAGCCTCGACACGAACGGGGACGGCGAACTTTCGGCGTCGGAGCTCGCCAGCGGACTTGAGCAAGCGATTGCGAGCGGCCCGCCTCCCGGAGGGCCGCCGCCGGACGGCCCTCCGCCCCAGGACGCGTCGTCCCTGGAGGGATCCTCTTCCGACGCCTCAAGTACGGGTACGACGAGCTCTTCGTCGGACACCGCCGCGTCTGGAACCTCGTCCAGCGCGTCATCGAGCGCAAGCGACGCGATTGACGCTCAGACGCTCGCAAACGCCGTGCAGGCCATGCTGATGCAGTTCGCTCAAGGGGCATATTCAAGTGTCTCCGACCTGACGAGCTCGACGTCGCAGACGGCCGTGGCGACGGCCTGAGCCGGTGCGGCGCGCGCGCCCTCTCGGCCGCGCGCCGCCAATCGGGCTTGACGTCGAACCCCTGCGGCAAAAGGGGCCGAAAGCGAGCCGACACATGGCCCCAGAATCGAGATCGGATGAGGATCCACGCCTTTGACCGTCTTCTCCCGACAACCGACCCCAACCATGACCGAGCCCCGCAAACGCGTCCTGCTCGTCGACGACGATGCGGAATTACGCGCGCAGATGGCGCGCTACCTCGGCGGCTTCGAGTTCGAGGTGCTTCAGGCCGGCGACGCCGGGGCCATGGAGCGGCTGCTCGCGACCGGGCCCGTCGACCTTTTGATCCTCGACCTGATGTTGCCAGGCGAGGACGGACTGTCCATCTGCCGGCGCCTTGCCATGTCCCAGGCCCTGGCCATCATCATGATCAGCGCCGCCGGCGAGGAGGCCGACCGGGTCGTCGGTCTTGAATTCGGCGCGGACGACTATCTGGCCAAGCCCTTCGGCCCTCGTGAGCTCCTGGCCCGGGCGCGCGCGGTTTTGCGCCGACGCTACGACGGCTCGCAGCCGCGCCGCTCGGTCTACACCTTCGAAGGGTTTACCTACGATCCCGCACGGCGCGAGCTCAAGGCGCCCGGGGGAGCGATGATCCTTCTCACCGCGGCCGAGTCCTCCCTGCTGGGCGCCCTTCTGCTCCATCCCGGAGAGGTCCTGACGCGCGGGGACCTGCTGGCGCCGGGCCATTCGGGGAGCGATGCCGAAGGACGCGCGATCGACCTTCTTGTCAGCCGGCTCAGACGAAAACTACAGGGACACGGCGGCGGGGACCTGATCCGTACCCAGCGCGGGGCCGGCTACGCCCTCGACTGCTCGGTGAGCTTACATTGATGGGAGGCTGAACCGGTGTCCGGGATGGGCAGGCTCGGCCTTTCGCTCACCGCTCAGGTGCTTATGCTGGTGCTTGGCGCCATCGTCGTCGCGCAAGCGGCCACCATCCTTGCGGTTTATATCGAGCCCCCGCGGGCGCCGCCGCAGTTCAGCTTCGCCCAGATCGCATTGGCTCTGAGGGGCGAGGGGCTGGCCTCAGATCAAGGCCGCAGTCTTCGGCGGACCCTGGCGGCGACACCGCCGGCGGAGCTTTGGGCCGCGCCTGCCTCCCCTGAAACCGCCCGCCTGGCGCGCGCGCTGGGCGCAGACATTCAAGAGGTGCGCCTGCGTCGGCTTGGACCTCCGCCCTTTGTCCTTTTGACCTCAGGCCGCCGGCCGATGGGAGGCCCGCCGGGCCAGCCGCCCGGTCCCCGGCCTCTGGGCGAGGCTCCGCCGGATGGTCCGCCACCCCCGTTTGGGCCCGGCGCCTTTACACGGGGCCAGCCAATGGACGCCCCAGGCTTCGGGCCGGGCGAACGCGACCAGCAGAACCTTCGCGGGGAGTTCATAGCCGGCTGGCGTCGGCCCGACGGCAGCTGGGTGGTGGTTCAGCCTGATCCCGAACTCGAGTGGCTACGCCGGATTGCGATCTGGGTGGGCGGCGGCCTCCTGGTCATGGGGCCGATCGGCTACTGGTTCGCCCGGCGGATCTCAGCGCCCCTCACCAGCTTCGCCAGCTCGGCCGAAATCCTCGGCCGCGATCCCACGGCGGCCGCCCCCTTGATGCTTTCGGGTCCTGCGGAGATCGGGGTGGCGGCCAGGGCGCTGAACGCCATGCAGGTACGACTGCAGCGCTATGTGAGCGATCGAGTGGGGATGATGGGGGCGATCTCGCACGATTTGCGCACCCCGCTCACGCGCATCCGGTTCAAGCTGGAGATGGCTGACCAAGCGATCCGCGACGCGGTCCTGTCGGACGTGGTCAAGATGGAGCAGATGATCGATGCGGTGATCGCCTTCAGCCGGGACAGCGCCACCGCGCGCGTCCGCCAGCCCCTGGATCTCACCTCCCTGATCGCCTGCGTGGTTGACGACGCCGCCGCGGCGGGCGGCGACGCGGAGGCCGAACTCGGCGAGCCCCTGATTGTCGACGGCGACCCGGTCGCTCTGCAGCGCCTATTCGATAATCTGATCGCCAACGCCTTGAGCTATGGATCGCGCGCGCGCGTTTCGATCGCGCTCAGGACGGGGGGCGCTGCGGGAGACGAGGCGGTGGTCTCAATCCGCGACAGCGGCCCTGGGCTTGCGGAAGCGGAACTTGAGAAGGTCTTCACCCCGTTCTACCGAACCGAGCAGGGAATGCAGCAAACCAACAGCGGTGTTGGGCTGGGATTATCGATCGCGCGGGCCGTCGCCCGGGCTCATGGCGGGGAGGTCGAGCTCCACGCGACCCCCGAGGGCCTTCTGGCTGAAGTCCGCCTCCCGCTGGCGCACGGGGCCGGAGGCGGCGCTCGCCCATAAACCTTGGTCAAGGATAAAGCTGGGCGAGAGCCATTCTGCGGTGAGCGGGTTCCGCCGCCCGAGCCCCTGAGATTAAATCGGCTGAGCGACGGGGGCGCCGGCATACCCCAACCTTAACAACTCGTGCTCGAGATAACGCCCATCGGCATCCCGAAATAGGATCCGTGTCAGCGGATCATCACCGGCGTCCCCCGTCCGAACCAGGCCGTGACGCGTCACCTCATAGATCCGGTGTACGACCCGAAGATCGCCGAACACCACCGAATAGGCGCTTCGCTCGCCGAGGATCAGCCCATATAGAGCCGAGGCTGTGATCGAGGTGATCACCTTGCACGGCCGGGCGTCCAATCCAGATCGCCACTCCAGAGGCTTGAGGCGAAAATCAATGAACCGCTCGATCGGCGGTCCATCCGCAAAAACCACGTTGAGCCGCCACACAACCCCTGCGGTGTCCATTTTATCTCGCCAAAGCCGGCTTTCTTCGTTGAGCGCAGAGAGAAGCGTCTCATCCAAATAATCTTCGATGCGCGCGCGAACCTCCTCTTGCGACCGGCCCTCTGGCGGACGGTCCAACAAGGGCGGGACGCCAAAATCGGGCCGCCATTGCGGCGCGGGCGCCGGTTCTTCTGAAGCCAGCACCCCGTCGACGGCGCCGGGGTTCAAAACCAGGTCTTCAGCGACATCGATCAAATCCCCGGCGCCCATCTCGATGACGCGCGCGCTCGGAACGACCTGTCTGATGTCCTCCACGAATAATTCAACCTCAACCGGGAATGCCCGCGTGTTAAGCCATTGATCCCGAGCAAATCTTAGCCCGGCAAAGCTTGGCACGACGCATTTGGGGTCGGCGACGCGTATTGAGCGAAGCAGGTCGCCATATCGCTCGCCCGGAAAATCGCTTCCCATACCGTTCTGGTAGAGGGCCTCTTCGATAACGGGCTGATATTTCGCCAACAAGACATCGATATGTTTGACCGCACCTAAGACCTGCGCCACGACACCGTCATTCACGACGGTGTCGACCATCGCCCAGACCGAATGGCCATCCGTCGAAAACACATATCCATATTCGTTTGGTTTTCCGACCGATTGGGTAGGAATGATCGTGAGAGACCCGTAATTTATGACCTCGCCTAATATGGTCCCGTGGGCGCTCTTGAATCCCATTCGCTCTAAACACTTCCCAATAAAAACCTCGTCTCGCGGATATATGACGGGTATAGATTTGTTTAGAGCCGATATCGTTTCGATCGAGAAATGGTCGAAGTGTATGTGACTGAGCACCAAAAGTGTGCAGCGATGCGTAAGAGCTGCAACATCAAGATTGACTGGGGGATAGAATTCGTTCGCCCCAGACTCAAAATCAGCTGTGAATACTGGGTCTAGTAGACAGAATACGTCGTTGGTTTCAATGGTGAAGCTTGCGTGCCCGACCTTGCCAACCTTCATTTCGGACTTCCTCTGCGCGATCGCCGAAGACGGGCGTCTTTGGCCTTTATCCGAGTCCGCGCGCATCAATGATCAAAAGCCGCCCCGTCCCCAACGAAGCCGCGAGGGAGAGCAAGCCATTGTGCTTCAGAATACTATAATATTGATTCTGGCGTCTAGTATCTGAATCCAGGAATTTACCAAGGCCTTCGATAATATTTATTCAACTCCGTAAAACAATATCATCTTATAATGCGATTTGTATTTGATTTGATACCTTACAATTCAATGTTGATACAGATGTCGATGTGAAAAAATGTAACCGCCTCGATCGGGCCCAGGGGGAGCATCACATTAATGTTCAGTGCGAAGCGGGTCGACCCGTATCCTCGCTGAGGCGCCAACAAGACTGTCAATCAAGGCGTAGAGCGCTCCATGGCCCCAAATCAATGGCGCTAGACGTAGCTCCAGCCATCAACGCGTATATCACGAGGATACCAGGTGTTTAGGTTCCTTCCGAGAAAGAATTTAGGGGCTACAACCGTCTTACTAGGTACCGAATTCAGCCATGCAGCCCACCAAGAGAACGTGCTGTTGGCGATAATCATGTACTTGCAACTCGACATCATCAAAAAGTCGGTTCTCATGCTTCCAGTTCTCGCGATGTGCGCCCCTGGACGGCCGATATAATCGGCAGCAGCGTCCGGTTCGTCGGAAAAAACCACGATATTGGGTTTGGGGCCGACCAGATCGAGAGCGTCTTGATAGTAGGTCTGGGGCAGCACCCAGCCGCCCGCGGGATTGTCGCCGAGGGGGACCATCCGGCGAAAATCGCCGAGCCGAACATGGACGGCGACCGTCTCGGCCGGATCAAGGCCGAGCGCCGACCAGCGCGCCTCGACATCAAGCGCTTCCTCGCGCGAACAGGAGAACCAAGCGCGGACCTTGTCCTCGTGGCCCTTCATGTAGAGGGGCGACTGGAAATAACCGGTCATCCTTGTGAATTTCGGAATCGAAAGGTAGGCGGGATCAAACCCCTCGAGGCCCTCCCAGGGCGCGTTTGATGCCGACCAAGGCCTGAATTCAGTCGGAAAAAGCGTTTTGATCATCCATTCGCTTGGGCGCTCGAGATGGCGTTCAAACATACTGATCCATTCCATTCCGACGCCCGGGTCGAGATCAGGATAGGTCCGAAACAGGGGAAGGCTTGGCGTTCTCTTGAAGAAGTCGCGCCATACGAACCAGCCCTGAGAGAGGATAAAGGGGCAACCCAGCCGTTCGGCTGCTAAGCGCGCCGCCACGTACTCAAACATCTGGTTACCGAGCTGCCCGACGAACTTTAAGTAGATCACACGCATCTCCAGAAAAAACCAAACCTGGGATCACGGTCGAAAAAACGTGTTCCTGAGCCGATCAAAACGGGCCGGCGACAGATCACCAGCGTCCTAGCCATTCGCCGAGGGGGATAGGCGGCAGGGTGGGGTCAGGCGCAACGAACGGTCGCTCGCGTCAAGCCCTGGCTTGGGATCGCGGAGGCGAGCTAGACAAACGCCATGAACCAAGTCACGCACAAAGCTGCGGTGTGCGAAATGAAAAGACCGCCCCTCGCGATAGCGGCCGTCGCGGGCAAGCCGTCTCCACGCCTGCCAGCGCGCCCTAAGCGAGGCGGCGGCGTGCGCATGGGTGCGTAGATCGTAAGCGGCTGCAAGGTCGCGATAAAGCTCCGCTGCAGGGACGCAACCTTCTGCAAGCCGCGCCTCCAGGGGATAGTTCTGAGCGGCTTCAAACGCCTCCGCAATCCGCTCGCACGCCAGCGCGATACGGCCATAGTCGCTGAACCACGTCAGGCGGTCGACGAGCTTTTCCAGCCGCGAAGGGGTTCGGATCTTCATGCCAAAGAGATTGTTGGAGTGTTGGCGATAGTCGACAAGGTCTTCATTGAGATACGAGACCTTCCCAAGCGCGCTGGCCAGGGTGTGAACCCACTGGTCGTGGGCCAAGGCGTTGCTGGGCGACCACATGTCGAACGTCGCCTCGCGCAGGTTGAGCAGGGGCAAGAGCGCGCGCCGGAACGTCTGGGTGAACCCTGGGGGCATGTTGAAAAGCGTGCGCGACAGGGGCGGATAGACCCGCGACGGCAGGGCCTTATCGTAGAGCGAACCGGTGACGCCGTCCTCGGCGCTGTAAATCCGCGCATTGTGACAGACGAGAAGGATGTCCTCGTCAGCGAACTCAGCGGCCACTGAGGCGAGCTTGTCGCGCCGCCAGATGTCGTCCTGATCACAAAAAGCGATCACATCGCCGGAACAGGCGGCGGCCGCCTTCACGAAATTCGCACGGAAGTTAAGACGGGACGGGTTGCGCTCAAACCTGACCGGAATGGGCGCGGTGCGCGCGAACGCCGCCACATGGGCGAGCGTGTCGTCCTCAGAGCCATCGTCACAAACAACGATCTCATCAGGACGTCGCGTTTGGCCTAATAGACTAGAGAGCTGCTCCCCTATGAAGGCAGATCCGTTGTAAGTTGCGAGCGCTACAGAAATACGCAACGAAGCCTTCCAAACCCAATTGGCGACTGAACCTCAAGAGCGATCAGAGTGTAAGAACCTAGGCTGCGACCCCCGACCTTGATCCGAGTTCGCCCACGGTTGCTGCGACAACATGCTGGCACGCCATGAGGCCCGGGAATGCGCGCACAAGAAGAAGCACAACACCGCGAAGAACGCGACGGGGAAGAAAACTGAACGGCTTTCTCCGGTATTCGCCCATCCACAGGCCGGCGCTGGCGCGGACGTCTGAGACCGTAAAGCCGGCGTGGACCAGCATGGCGAGCAGCGTCTTGCGGGTGAACCAGCGCACGTGGGTCGCGTCCATGATCCCGCTATCCCGGTAATCGAACTTGCCGAGGAGAAGCCTCAGACGCACGGTCCAGTGCGCGACGTTCGGAACCGAGATGATGATGACCCCGCCCTCTGACAAACAGCGGCGCGCCAGCGTCAGCACCCGCGCTGGATCGACCAGGTGTTCCAGGACGTCGCCGAATAGAATGGCGTCAAACTTGCCGCAGCTTTCGCAGAAGGACTCATCGAAAAAGCCGCACACGACCTCAAGGCCCCTGGAGCGCGCCACGGCCGCCCGCTCGGGATCGGGTTCGACGCAAACGACGGTGTTATTCTTGTCGCTGTTGATGGCGAGGGTGACGCCGCCCGCGCCGCAGCCGACGTCGAGCACGCGCGCATTCGCCGGCATGAGGGACCTCATCATGCCGGGCGCCTCGGCCGGGTCGCTGGCGTCGCTTTCTCCATAGCGGAGGGGATTGGGCGCATGCCCAAGGACGCCGGCCGCGCTGGCGTCCGGGTTAGCGAGCGCGGTCAAGGCTGTATCTTTGCGCGGCGTGCGACGCGCAAGGCAAAACTGAGATCTTGTCGCCGTATAGACATCGAGATGTTAAGGATTGAAGCCTATTGTTAGACCCCATATGGAGCGCTTGATGTCGACGCCCCCCTCCGCCGTCGACGGCCCGACGAAACCCGGGCGCTCGAAGTCTCGCGCATACGGGATCGATCATGCCAGCCGCCGTTGATGTTCTCGTCCCGGTCTACAATGCTGCGCACACGCTTGTCGAGGCGATTAGAACTATCCAAGAGCAGTCGATAAGAGATATTCGACTCATTGTTATAGATGATGGTTCGACCGACCAGAGCCTAGCCCTAATCAAGGGCATAGCGGCTCAAGATGCGCGCGTGCTGGTTTTGCAAAAGGCGCACAGCGGTATCGTTGACGCGCTGAACCTCGGCCTGCCGGTCTGCACAGCCGATTTGGTCGCGCGACATGACGCAGATGATCTGGCTGACCCCGACCGCTTCGCTCGGCAGATGAACTATCTTCTGGAGCACCCTGAATGCGTCGCGGTGTCCTGCTTCGCCCGCCATATCGATAACGCGGGCGTTCCTATTGGCACGATTGCTCACTTCAGCCAGCCGGACAGCGCCAACGCGTTCGCGATACCATCGCGCGAGCCCTATCTCCTCCATCCCTTTCTGATGGCGAGGCGCACGTCAATTCTCTCTGTCGGCGGTTATCGTCACGTGCACCATGCCGAAGACACGGATCTTTACTGGCGTTTACAAGAGATAGGACGCCTGCATGTTCTGGAAGAAGTGCTAGGTTCTTACCGTTTCAGCGCCCAGAGCATCTCAAGTCGCTCGGCCATGAACGGAAGGATTTCAGCCGTTTCCTCGCAGCTGGCGGCGATTTCGGCTCAGCGGCGGAGATCGGGTCGACCCGATATCACCTTTGATCGTCAAAGCCTCTCCAGCATGGAAGCGGACACGACCGCATCAGGCATCTGCAGGCTGGCCAGCAGAGGGTTGGATCACGCTGAAGCGGAGTATCTGAAGGCCGCAGTCGCTGGCAAGCTCCTGGAATTGACCGCTTATCGGCCTTATGAGCTGGACCTTGAGGACTGCCATTTCATCGCCATGGCGCTCAAACCGTTGGACGCGTCCTTCGCCGACGCGGACGTTGAGAGGATCAGGCAGTTGCGCGCGATCGCGATTGCGCGGCTTGTGCGCCAAGGCCTTTGGCGACGCGCCGCACGACTGGTGATCCGGCCGATTGTTATCGAGTCAATCTTGCGCATCGCGGGCCAGCTGATTGCAAGGACCCTGCCCCTTCGACTTAGACGCGGCATACGCGAGTTTCGCGCATCAAGGATGATGAGAAAGGTTCGCCAGACGGCTGCCTGAGCCAGGGCTGATCGGATTGCATGGATCACCTTTGAATTGTCGAGGAAGACGCCGCGGCCGGCGCATGTTCCGCCTTCCAGGACACGCCGGTTCATGGGCGCTGTTTGGCCAGCCCTAACCAGCGAGAACCAGGCGCTCTATCTCAACGGCCGCCGCGAAACTGGTCGTGGCGCCAAGGGTGGTGCAGGCTAGGGCGCCGGCTGCGAGCGCCCATGGCAGGGCCTGCTCTAGATCCTGGCCCAAGGCCAGACGCGCACCCAGGGCGCCGATAAAGGCGTCGCCGGCGCCGGTCGTGTCGATCACCTTGACGTCATAGGCCGTGCGCCGAAGCGGGGGGCTATCCCTTGTGACGGCGACGGCGCCCAGAGCGCCCAAGGTTATTATCACAGTGTGCGCGCCCAGGGTCAGAAGGGCCGGGCCGATTCTCTCCACGTCCTGATATCCGCTGAGCGCTTCGCCTTCGCCCTGATTGACCACCAATATGTCGGTCAATCTCAGAAGATCCTCGATCGGGCCCTCCATCGTCGGCGCGGCGTTAAGCAGAGTGCGAACGCCCGCAGCGCGGGCGATCTGAAAGGCGCGCCGGCTCGACGCCAGCGGGGTTTCGAGCTGGGCGATAACAAGCCCAGATGAAGCGATCAGATCCGAAGCCGCCTCCACATGGGGTTCATCGAGCGCTGCGTTCGCCCCTGATGAGACCACAATGCTGTTCTCGCCTGCCCGGTCGAGCAGGATCAGGGCAAGCCCCGTGGCGCACCCCTCGATCCGTGCAACCTTCGAGGCGTCGACCCCTTCTCGCGCCCAGAGCGATAAGGCCTCATCGCCCGCCGCATCCCGGCCGAGGGCGGCGACCATGGCCACCTTCGCACCACAGCGCGCGGCCTGGATCGCCTGATTGGCGCCTTTGCCGCCCGGCACATCGTCGCGCTGATGCGCAAGACAGGTCTCGCCCGGCGCGGGAAGGCGGGCCAGGGAGAGCACGACATCCTGATTATAGCTGCCGACGACGACAACGTCGGGCGGGGATGGTGCACCAGACATGAGCGGCGTCGCCCGCGCCGTCGTCATGTGTCCGTGGTTTTGGGCGGGAAAATCGATCGCGGCATACGCACATGCGCCCCCTGTCGGCCGTCCACCACCTGGGTGATGGCGAAATCCGCCGCGACGCTCATCAACGAATAGGCGTCGCTCCGCGACAGGCCCATATGCGCGTTGAGGAGGCCCAGCATGTCGAGGGAGGCCTTGCGGGTGGCAAGGTTGAGGTCCTCATCGAAGCCGTGCACGATCCAGTAGTTTGGCGTCTCGAGGAGCGGCCCCGGAAACGTGAAATCCTTGCGAAGCACGATCTGGAACAGCACGTTCAAAGAGGACTCGATGGCCGTTCCAGAAAGCTCCCCGTCGCCTTGGCTGACGTGGGGGTCGCCGATCGAGAACAGCCCGCCGTCGACCTGGACCGGGTAGTACATCACCGCCCCGGCGCCGATGCGCCAGTTGTCGATGTTGCCGCCGTGCACTCCTGGCGGAATGGTCGAGACCCTTCCGTTGACGTCCATGGCCACGCCCGCGGTGCCGAGGTGGGGTCTCGCTGGGACGCGCACCCCCTTGAGCGCCGACCGCCGGTCGCATTCAGGACAGTGGGTCACCGTGCCAGGAACGAGGTATTTACCTGGAAAATCATAGGCATAAAGCGCCTCTGCGCTCTGCGTGTTCGGGTCGAGTGCGTAGATGGTCACACGCTCCTTTTCGCCAAACTCCTTGTAGAGATATCCCCAGTTCGCAGCGAGGTTGGAGCCATAGTTGCAGCGGGGGGTCATGCGCAGATAACGCACCTCGAGCATGTCGCCCGGCTTGGCCCCATCGACGTAGATGGGACCGGTCATAATGTGGACGCCAGGCGTGCGATCGGCCTCAGGCACCTCGGTGAAGATGGCCGTGACCCCTGCGTCCATCATCAGTTCCGGGGCGTCGCCGGCATGGTGGGTGATCGCCTCAGCCTGAATCAAATCCCCGCTCTTGACCTTCAGCGCCGGCGCAAGCGCCGCATCAAAATAGCCCCAGTGCACCGTCTCAGGCGTCGCCTTAAGCTGGTGCAGAGCGCCTGGCGACAGGTCTTCGCGGCGCTCGCCGTCGGTGCAGAAGAAGGCCATGGACGCGCTCCCCGATTTGATTGAAGTAAGTTTAGGAGCCTGAGACCCCGGCCGTCTTGCTGCTGGGCGCATGCTTTTTAGAGACGCACGGGGCCCGCCGCATTTTTGGGCGCCGGGCGCGCAGTGCAATCGGCCCCTTCGGTCAAAACAATCGGGCGCGGTGGGACAAGACGCCGCCGCCCGAAGCGCTAAGGTGACGTCCAAGCTGACCCACTTCAAAAGGGATATTGCGTGGCGATTTTGGCGAAGATCCGCACCCGTCCCCTGATGGAGGGGTTCGGCGCAGAGATCCTTGGCGTCGACCTAAAGGCAGCCTTGAGCGCGCGCGACAGCGAGACCCTTAAAGGCGTGGTCGAGACCTTCCACAGCCATGGCGCCATCATGTTGCGCGGTCAGGATCTGTCGCCGGGGGAGTTGACTGATTTTGTCGCTCACTTCGGCGAACCGGAAGACCACACCTTAAAGGAATTTACCTTCCAAGACTTCCCCAAGGTCTATCGCCTGTCCAACAAACTGGTCGACGGCAAGCCGATTGGCGCCCACAACGACGGCGTCGGCTGGCATACCGACTACAGTTATAAGCCGGAGCCGGTGATGGCCACCCTGCTCTTCGCCGTGGACGTCCCGGCCGAGGGCTCCGACACCCTGGTGGCAGACTGCGTGGCCGCCTGGAACGCCCTCGGGCCCGAGCGTCAGGCCGAACTCGACGGTAAGCAGGTTCATCACTCCTATCAGTACTTCATGGCGACCCGTGAATTCGGAGCCAGAGCGCTCAGCGATGAGCTCAAGGCTGAGAACCCTGACGTCTATCATCCACTGATCCGCACCCATCCCGCCGACGGGCGTAAGGCTTTGTGGCCCTCCACAGGAACCGTGATCGAGGTTGTGGGCATGCCCAAGCAGGCGGGCCTGGACCTCGTGCAGGACCTCGTGGACTTCGCCACCCAGGACAGGTTCGTCTATCGCCACAAATGGCAGGTTGGCGACGTCTTGATGTGGGACAACCGCTGCACCCTGCACACCGGCACCCTATTTGACGACACCAAGTACGTACGGGAGATGCACCGGCTCTGGGTGCGCGGAGACCGCCCTTACTGATCCATGTCTCCCGATGGCCCTGTGGTTGATCACCGGTGTAGGTGGAGGCCTCGGCCGGGCCCTCATGACGGCGTCCCTGGGCCGGGGCGATTCAGTGGCCGGCACGGTTCTCGAGCCCGGGCGTGTCGGCGAACTTGAGGCGCTGGCGCCGGGGTCGAAGGGTCGCCCAGTGCCGGGTCGCCCGGCGCAAGACGACGCAACAAGCCTGGCGATGACTTCGGTATCAGCGCGGATCCATCTGAGTTCCAGCGTGGGGATTACAATCGCAAAGCAGTGTCGGCTAAGGTCAGGATCTGAAGCCAGGATTGAGCGCACCAGGATGACGGCGCGCTCGATGAGGGTGAAAAGGGTCGGTGTCATCCCGTTGCGCCCGGGTCGACAAAGCCACGAGCGGCGCCACGTTCAGCCGATCGCCTATGCCGCCTCGCGCATCCTGGCCCCCCCGTCCTCGATCAGCACGCTGGTCATACCCAAAGACCCATGGTCGATGCGGTCGTTGAATAAGCGGACGCGGTCCGTGGGCAGTCGGGCGCCCAGGATGTAAAGCAAGGGCCAGAAGTGTTCTGGCGTCGGGGCGGCCAGAGGCGCTTCCTGCGTCATGCTCGCAAAGCTCAAGGCGCGCTCAGGCTGGTTCTCGGTGATGGCCGCGCGGATCTCGTTGTTGAAGCGGTCCGCCCAGTCATAGGGCGCACAGGCCGCGTCGGCCCAGTTCATGGCGCGGAGGTTGTGAACGATATTGCCCGATCCCATGATCAGGACCCCCTCCTCACGCAGGGGAGCGAGCGTTCGGCCGATCTCAAACCGGGCCTCCGGCGACAGGTTCACATCGAGGCTGAGCTGGACCACCGGGATATCGGCCTCAGGATAAGCATGGACCAAAACCGACCAGGTGCCATGATCAAGCCCCCACTGGGCGTCGAGGCCCACCGGCGTCGGGTCGAGGACCTCCCGGATGCGCCGCGCCAGGGCCGGATCGCCCGGCGCAGGGTACTTTTTCTCAAAAAGCGCCCTTGGGAAGGACGCGCCGAAGTCGTGGATGGTTTTCGGTCGCTCCATGGCGGTCACGGCTGTGCCCCGGGTCTCCCAGTGCGCCGAAATGCTTAGGATAGCGCTGGGTCTCGGTAGACCGGCGGCCAGCGCTCTCCATGAGCGGCTGGTCGGGCTCGCCTCGATCGCCACCATGGGGCTTCCGTGACCGAAGAAGATGACGGGCATGCGCATGGTTATGGGCCCTTCGCTATTCCGCAGCCGCCGCAGGTGATACCGACGCCTCAGGATTGATACGACGCCAGGCGGCAAGGTAGCGCGGCACCAGCCATTGATTGAATTGGCCCTGCGCCCCCTCCTGCCAGGAGTAACGGCCACGGGGGGCGAAGCGGGAGCGAAGGCCCTCCTGCACCAAAGCGTCCACGTGCATGTCCTGGGCGATGATTTTCCCAGCGCTCGTCATCAGCATCTCAAACCGATGGGGGAAACTCGGATCGTCCTGAGCGCCCGGGGCGACGAGAATGCCGGTATCCTGCTCCATGGTCTCAGGCCCCGTGGCGCGCAGGATCAGATAGATAACGAGATCGCTGGTCAGCACCAAAGAGAGGGTCGGCGGGACATTGGCGAAGGTCATCCGCCCCCGGTCCACTGCGGTCAGTTTGGGAAACACCGGTAGAACCGCGCGCTGGGTCGGGTTGAAGCTGGCGTCCGGGTGAAGGGTGGCGTTGAAACGCAGAAAGCCCGCATCGTTTGGATCCGCGTCCGGGAAGCTCGCCAGTTCGCTCGGCACGAAGTCGTGAAGGGGTCCCTGGTGCAGTTTGGACGCATGATAGCCATCGTTGTTGTTCTCGAACATCACCTTCCAGTTCCACGCGAACTGGCCGGTCATCACGCTCGCGCTCTCGGCGTGCTCAAGATCATAGCCCGCGATGGCGTCCGCAACGGTCTTGAGCCTCGGGGTCAAAGGCCGGGCTTCAGGGTCGAAATTGATGAACAGAAAGCCCAGCCAGCGCTCAACCTTGAGCGGGGGAAGCCGCACGGACGCCTTGTCGAAATCACAGGTTCGCTCCATCGCAGGCGCGTTCACCAGCCGCCCGTCGAGGCCATAGACCCAGTGATGGTAGGGGCAGACAAACCCGCGGGTATTGCCCTTGCCCTCGGCGACCAGCATGGCCCGGTGCTGACACACCGCGGACATGGCGCGCACCACCCCGTCGCGCGCGCGCGCGACGACGATCGGCTCGCCGACGATCTTGGTCGTGAAGTAGTCCCCGGGATCTTTGACCCAGTCTTCGCGCCCGACGCAGAGCCACTCCTGATCAAACAGGGCGGACTTTTCGAAGGCGTAAAAATCCGCGTCCGTGTAGCAGGCCGCAGGCAGGGTCTCCGCCCGATCGAGGCTGAGGGCCGAGCGTTCGAAGCTCGTGAAGAACGCGTCGTTCAGAACGCTGGACGGCATAGGAATCGGTCCTCGTTCGGAGCAGGTCATGCACACCCCTAAGCCAGCTCGCCCCCCACGTCTTGTCCGTGGACGCACGAGCCTAGGGCTTAGCCGCCTCCCGCGCGATATAGGCGCGCCATCCGCCAAGGGCGGTAATGTCCTCGGCCGCGTCAAGGGCGCGGGGCTCAGCGACAAACCCCTTCACCTCCGATCCGTCGTCCAGGGTTAAGGTTCCTATGGCCAAGGGGGCAGGCACCTCGGCGACAAAGCTTCCAAAGGCGTCCACGTCGAGTGCATAAACCTCAACCTCGATCGCCGCCCCGCCCGCGCCGACATGAACCAGGGCCGGCTTTGGCGGGCTGGTGTTGGCCATAGCGTAAAGCTTGTAAACCGGCGCGGTCTTGCAGCGGCGCACGAGGGCCGCTTCCCTTGAGGCGAGCTGCCAGTGCAAAGGCATTGCGGCCAGATGAGCGCCGACCACGGCAAGCTTGATCCGCTCTGGCGCGCCGGAGACATCGAGCGGCGGCGGCTGGGGCATGGGGGCGATCTCCTCATAGCGTTGGGCGAGGCTGAGCAGCGCCGTGTCGCTCCAGGCGGGTCCGATCAGAGTGACGCCAAAGCCAGTGGCGTTGTCCCGAAACCCCGCCGGCAGGGCGATGGCGCTCATATCGAGGAGGTTCACAAAGTTGGTGTAGCGGCCGAGGTTAGCGTTCAGCGCCAGGGGCTCGGCCAGGACCTCCGACACACGGTAGGTGGTCGCGGTTGTGGGCAGAAAAAGTACGTCGATGGAGCGCCAGAGGGCGTCGGCCTCGCGCTGGAGGGCTTTCAGGCGATACTCGGCCTTAAACGTCTCGACCGCTGAATACCGAAGGCCGCCCTCGAGGATGCCGCGAACCACAGAATGGATGCTGGCGGGCCGGGTCAGTAAAAGCTCCAGCACGGCCGCGGTGCGCTCAGCCACCCAAGGGCCCTGGTAGAGCAGTTCAGCCGCAGCGTTCAGCGGCGTCAGGTCGACGAAGACCGGCTCCCCGCCGATCGATTTCAGCCGAGCGATCGCAGCTTCGAAGAGGCGCGCGGATTGCGAATCGGAGAACCACTCGAGCGCGTCAGGGTGAGGAAGGCCGAAGTGGAACCGTTCGGACCGATCGGACGGGACGCTGACGGGCGGCCGGCGCGCATAGATGTCCTCTGGATCGAAACCTGCGACGACCGCGTCGATGCGCGCTGCATCCTCCACCGTTGAGGTGAATACGGTCACGCAGTCGAGGCTTCGGCACGCAGGCACGACCCCGGACGTGCTCCAGCGCCCTTTGGTGGGCTTTAGCCCAATGAGGTGATTGAAGGCCGCGGGGACGCGGCCGGATCCGGCCGTATCGGTGCCAAGGGCGAAGCTGACCAGACCCGCAGCGACCGCCACGGCCGAGCCAGAGCTCGACCCGCCGCTGATGTAAGCCCGATTATAGACGTTGGCGCAGGCGCCGTAGGGGCTTCGAGACCCGACAAGGCCCGTGGCGAACTGGTCAAGATTGGTCTTGCCGATCAGGACGGCGCCAGCGTCGATAAGACGTTCGGCCACCCAGGCCGTGCGGTTAGGCGTGTAGGCGAAGGCCGGACAAGCCGCTGTTGTCTTGAGCCCGGCGACATCGATATTGTCCTTGAGCGCAAAGGGGGCGCCCGCGAGGGGAAGGCGCTCGCCGTCGGCGATCCTTGCATCAATCGCCTGAGCGGCCCTCAGCACCGACGCCTCGTCGATCCGGGTGATCCAAACCGCGGGCTGAACCCGCTCATAGGCCGCGACGCCGGCGAGAGCCGCCTTCGCAACGTCGACCGCGGATCGGCGACCTGAGGCCACATCCGCCGCGATCGCGCCGACCTCCATCCGCCTGAACTCAGCCATTGATCCCAGTGCCGCCCAAGCGCGCGCGGCCCTTAGTGAGCCTTGCCATCCCTAACCCCCCTGTTGCGCGCAACCCCAAAAGGTCCGCCCCTCGGCGAAGGCCCCTGTCCCCGCAAATCCGGCGACGCCGGGCGACGGCCCGGGACCAAGGCCTCTAGAAGCTGAACGCGATCGAGCCGATCACCTGGCGCGGCGGAATGTACTGTTGGCTCACCTGACCCGAGCCGTAGGGGTTATAGCCATAGGGATCGATGTAGCGCGAGTTTATGCCGGCGATGTTGAAGGCGTTGGTCACGGCGAGCGAAAGCTTATAGTGCGCTGCGGTGGGCGCGTACTCGATATAGACGTTGGTCACCCCGTAAGGCGCCACCCTGTCGAGGCCCGCGACGTTGAAGATCCGGGCCCACTCCCCGCCCCTGTAGACCCACTGGACCCGCGGCGTCAGCAGGCCATGAGGCAGATCGAAGGTATAAGACGCGCTGATCGAGCCTGAGATCTTAGGCATGTCCGGCGGGGTTTTACCGCGGAGCTGTTCTGCGGAAGCTTCCACGGCGGCCCAGCACCCGGGATTATAATAGGCGCCGCCGAAAGCGCAGGGGCTGGTGTAGGAGGCGGTGTTTTCGATGGAGCTTGCGATCGTCGAGTTGATCGAGGTGTAGTTGCTTTCCACCTCGCCGTTCTCAAGCGCTATAGCGGCGGTCACATTGAGCTTGCGATCAGGAGAGGTGTAGCCGCCCTCTCCCTCAAGCCCGTAGATGTGGATCGAAGGAATGTTGCTGGTGCCGTACTGGAAGGGGAAGGGATCCACCTCCAGATACTGCATGTTTGAGTAGTCATAATAGAAGGCCGACAGGTTCAAACGGACCGTTCGGTCGAGGAAGGTGTTTTTGGCGCCCACCTCGACGGACGTGTTGGTCTCGTACTTGAACTGATGGGGCACCACCACGGCGTCGAGGTTGTTGTTGACCCCGCCGGGCTTATAGCCCCGCGCGACGCTCGCATAGATCAGGCTTGTCGGCAAAAGGTCATAGTCGGCCTCGACCCGCCAGGTCGGAACCGTATCGGTGTAACCGCATGCGGAGTAGCTTGCTGGGCAGTCCAGGTGTTGCGGTGAAGGCGTGGGAGGGCCGCCGCCGATCGCGCCAGAGAAACCGTAGCCTCCCGGCGTATACGTATCGTGGTTTATCCGCACGCCGGCCGTGATCCGCAAATCCGGCGTCAGGTGATAGGTCGCCTGGGCGAAACCGGAGTAGGACTGGCGGTTGACCACCGCGAGCTGACCGAACTCCTCGTTCGCAGGCGGGCTGGTCTCATCGCCAGGATAGACAGTGAGCTGGGCGAAGGGCGGCGGCGTCGTGGTCCCGGCGTATTCCACCACAAACTGGCTCACCTTCTGGGCCATGATGAAGGCGCCGGCGGTCCACTCGAAGTTCGAGCCGGGCTTTGACTGCAGATCGAACTCCTCGGTGTAGTTCTCCACATGGGTGTTCCATCCAGCGACATCGTCGTAGAAGCCTGTCGATCCGGCGCCGGTGGCGACGTCGTAAGCGGTGGTGGCGGCAAAGGCGCTTCGCGAGCTGTCTTCCTGCTGGATATGGTCGAGCTGCTGGTAGGCGGTGACCGACTTTACGATCACATAGGGCGTGTCCCACTCAAGGTTCAGGTGGTAGAGCTGGGTCGTCAGGTTGAAGGTCGACGGATAGTCCTGACACACCACCCGCGGGTTATTGAGGTCGTTGCCGCACTCAGCCTGTACGGCGCTGTTTGACTGCACGGCAGGGCTAAACTCGATGAGGTTCTTCTGCGCCGCCCCGTTCTCGTCAGAATGGTACCACATGCCGGTCAGGGTGGCTGAGAAGGTGGCGTTCGGCTTCCAAAGCACCGCAACCTTGCCGCTGACATCGTGGGCGTCGTCCAGCCGGTTCTGCGGGATCGCCGCATTATCGGTAAAGCCCTCGTGGTCGTAGGCCTGGGCGGAGATCCTGACGGCGAACTGATCGCCGAGCGGGATGTTCACCTCAGCCCGCTCGCGGAAAAGGCTGTAGTCGCCCGCGCTGAAATCCCCCGACGCGTCAAAAACCCCGATCCGCGGCTGCTTGGTCAGAATGGTGATCGCCCCGCCGTCGGCGCTTTGGCCATAAAGCGCGCCCTGAGGTCCACGCAGAACTTCGATGTGATCGACATCGAACAGGGTCTGGTCGAGGGAGATGGTGTTGGCGATGTAAACCCCGTCGATGTACTCGGCCACGCCAGGGGTGTTGGTGGGCGAGTTCTCGGGCGTCGCGTAGCCGACCCCGCGGATCGTCACCATGTTCTCAAAGCCGGACGCCTTGGTGATCTCAAGGCTCGGCACGATGCCGTTGAGGCCCGAGAGTTCGTTGATGAAGGACTTGTCGAGGGCGTCGGCCGACACGCTGCTGATCGCGACCGGGGTCTTCTCAAGGTTCGTGCCGCGCCGCTCGGCGGTGACCACCACCTCCTCCGTCGGCGCGGCCGACGGCGCGTCAAGCGCCGTGTCAACGGCTACAGCTTTAGCGCTCGCCACCACCTCGGTGTCCCCGGCGTGGGCCAATGAGCCTCCGAACACGCCGAGGGCGAGCGCGCAGGTCGAAAGCATGAGGCTGCGCCTCATTCGCATCGAGCGGCCAGACATCCCCCAAACCTCCGTCAAAACCCATTCGCTTTAGGGTCAAGATAGTGAAGCTGGGCGCAAGAGTGTCAATGATGATGCCAGACCGGCCTCGCCCGCGCCACGCGAAACCGCCGACAGCGCGATAAATAAGCAACAATTCGAACAGAGGATAAAAATAAAGACAAAATCTTGGTCATTGTAGTTGATGAGTAATAGGAGCGCTCTATCCACATATCAGCGAAAATGCGCGAACATAACTCGCGCGATCCAAGGACATTCTCGATCTAGATTTGGATACACGAAACCAATTACTTTCCAGAACCAGGCTGGATCCAGTGTCGTTCCGCGGGGCAGCGGTGGTTTTGGCCGCCATGACTTTACATCGCAGGGTCGTCAGGCCGGAGCCTTCGCCTTGCCCCACACCTCGCGTGCGCGTTCGAAGACGCCCTGATCATAGGAGTACTCGATGGTGTTCCCATCGGGATCCTTGATGAAACAGATATAGCCGATCTGTTTTGGCATCTGCATTGGACCCAGCGCCAAGCAGCCGCCCGCCTTGGCCTTGGCGGCCATGTCGTCGACAGCCTCCTTGCTTGGCAGCTCGACCCCAATATGAGCAAACGGGCCCATAGGATGATGCGCCGCCGGCGCAAAGGGGTCATGGCCGTCATAGAACTGGCCCAGCACCAGGATAAACGGGTTGTCGGCCTGATCTGGATCGCCAAGCCAGGCGTTCTTGCCATCCTTGTCCTCCCCCTGGGCGAGGAGGCGCAGATGGGTATAGGTCTCATACCAGGCAATGCTGGCCTCAACGTCCTTCACCGCAAAAGCGATATGGGTCCAGGTCGACCGTTTGGGGCCGAGGGTGTGATTGGACGGAGCCGCCATGGCTGGGGTCCTCAAAGGAAGCTCTCGAAGCTTTGAGCCTACGTCCGGTTTCCTAAAGCCGCTTATCCGTAGGCGCACGATAACTTGGCCCCGCTGACGAGGGGCTGGCCAAAGCTTACTTGGCCTCCGGGAGGGTGTGAAAGCCGCCTCTGTGATAGAGCAGCGGCGAGGCCGGCGAGATGATCTCGGTGCGCACGCCTCGGCCGACGAAGATGATATGGTCGCCAGCGACCGTACGGCTCTCAAGAACGCAGTCGACAAACACGGGCGCGAACTCAAGTTGGGGCGCAGCGCCCTCGTCCGCGCGAAAGCCATAGCGCTGGAACCGCACCGCCTCGGGCGCTGTGGCGAAGTGGATCGCCGCCTCCCGGCCCCCCTTGTCCGGAAGGATGTTGACGCCGAATACGCCGCAGGCTTGCAGGGGCAGGGTGATGGGGTTGTTGTGGTCAAGACAGACCAGCAGCATGGGCGGGGTCAAGGACACCGAACAGAAGGCGTTGACGGTCGATCCCACCGGCGCGCCGCCGCGCCAGGTGGTCACGATCGTGACCCCCGTCGGAAAATATCCCATGGCTGAGCGCCATTCGGCCGGCGTCGGCCCCCCGGGGTGATCTGGCGCTAGAGGACCGGCCATGGGGTCCTGTTGGGCAGGTTGGTGCGGGCGATCAGGTCCCGGCCGGCCTGGCGCGCATCGGCCAGGATCTTGGCTTCGTCGAGCCGGGTCGAGCGACCGTCCTCAAGGACACGCACGCCGTCGATCCATACGCTGTGCACCCCGCTGGGCGGCGCGCTGAAAGCCAGCTGACCGACGGCGTCGAAGACCGGGCCCCACTCGGGAAGATCGGTGTCGTGAAGGACGATGTCGGCCTTCTTGCCGACTTCGAGCGAGCCGATCTGATCGGTCATTCCCATGGCCTGGGCCGGGTTCAGGGCCGCCATCTCAAGCACGGTCGTCGCCGGGATCAACGCCTGATCGGAGCGGGCGTCCCGGAATAGGCTGGCCATGAGCCGTGAGGCGCTAAGGATGTCCGCCGCCACCCCATCGGTGCCGAGCATCAGCCTGACCCCCCGCTCGAGCATTTCCGGGAAAAGGCCGATCTTAGATACACCGAACCCGCCCTGCAGGGCCGCATGGGGGCAATGGATGGCGCCGGCGCCGGTGTCGACGAGGAGATCAAGCTCGCTCTGATCGATGTCGGCAAGGTGGGTCAGAAGGACATTTGCGCCGAGCACCCCGATGTCAGCCAGATGTTCGAGGGGCCGGCGGTTGTAGCGGGCCAAGAACCACTCCGGATCCCCGGAGCGAGGGCTCATATGGGCCGAAACGCAAAGGCCGTACTGGTCGGCGATGCCCTTGGCCGCGCGCCAGACCTCATCGGAATTGGTGGAGTGGCCGACCAAAAGGGGCCAAGCGGCCAATCGCGTCTCCCCGCCCCGGTCCGGATAGCGCAGAACCTCAGATTCCAGAATACCAATGGCGGCGGCGGAAACCTTCGCCTGGTCTTCGGACGGGTTGAAGGCGCGGCCCTCGACCCATTCGCCGACCCGGCCGCGAATCCCGCTTTCGTCAAGGCCCTCCATCACCGCATCGAGCTTCAGAACCGTACCCGCCTCGACGAAAAAGGTCGTGCCATAGCGGATCATCGCCAGGGCCGCTGACTGAGCCGCCAGCTTTTCATCAGCGGCGGTCTGCGCCTTGAAGATGGGGATCACCCAGCGCTGCAGCTTGTCCGACCAGCTGTCCTCAGCGCTCCCGCGGGCAAAGCCGCGGGTAATCGGATCGCCGGTGATGTGGATGTGGGCGTCGATGAAGCCCGGCGTCGCGACGAACCGTCGCCCATCGACCACCTCTTTGGCCCTGACGCTGCGCGCCAAGGCTTCGCGCTTGCCGACCGCGACAATCCGGTCTTGCCCGATAGCGATGGCGCCATCCTCGATCACCTCTCGCTTGGGGTTCATGGTGATCAGAGTGGCGCCCGAGATCAAAAGGTCGGCAGGGACAGGAACCTCGCTCATAGGGCGGTTTCACTCACCGGTTTCAGGGTCAGCGCCGGCTTCAGCACGGGCGGCCGCAGGAAGAAAGAGGCGATCAGAATCGTCCCCGTGATAACCCCATGCACCATCAGGACCGCCCAAAAGTTGCCGAGCACATCGCGCGCCCAGCCTCCGATCAAGGGCCCGAGGGCGGCGGTGGTCGATAGCATGCACATGATCGAGAAGAGCTCGAGATTGGCCTTCTTGCCGAAGTACTGAAGCAGGAGCAGCGTCGAGGACAGGAACGACAGGCCAAAGCCTGTTCCGACGCCAAGGACATAGAGCAGCATCAAGGGCCAGCCCCGCGCTTCGGCCAGGGCAAAGGCGCCGATCGTCACCGCGATCAGCGAAATGATCATGAGGGTCTTGGCAGGAAGCTTCTCGCCGAGGACGCCTCCAATCAGGCCAACCGCCGCACCGACAAAGGCCTCGAGGCTGAGCATGCTCGCCGCCATATTCGGGGAGACGCCGCGCTCGGTCAGATGCTTGACCGCGAACCCATGGGTGGTGGTGTTGACCAAGAGATAGACGGTGTATCCGGCGACGACCAGATAGAACTGAGGGGTCGCAAGAGCGCGACGGACTGTCCAGTCCTTAAGGCCTTCCACCAGGGCTCCCGGCCCAACGGTTTCTGGAACCGCCGCCTCGTGCAGGGTCTCATCCTTCTTGCCGGGCGTGGTCAGGATCGCAAAAGCGCCGACCAGGATGGAGATGATCACAAAGCCCAGCCAGTAGCCGCGCCAGCCATGAGTCAGGCTCTGGATGGCGATGTAGAACAAGGGGCCTGCAATCCCCCCGGCGGCGCCGATGGTGAAGTAGGCGCCGAGGGCTGTAGAGCGCCGCTCGAAAAGATCGGTCAGAACGTGAGTGCCGGGCACGGTCGACACCAGGGAGAAGGCGAAGCCGATCATCACCGTGGCGCCAAGATAGAGCCAGATCGAATGAGTGAGCGCCATTGAGCCGAAGCCGCACACCATCGAGAGCATGCCGACCGCCATCGATCCGCGAACGCCAAAGAGCCGGATCAGCACCGCCGGCAGGAAACTCGCCAGGCCGCACGCGACGCCTAGGAGGGTGTAGCCAAGGCCCGCCTGGGTCCAGTTCCAATGCATCTCGCCCACCATGGCCGGCAAGACCACGCCTAAGGAGGAGAAGGCGCCGGCCGAAACGACGAAATAGGCAAGGCTGAGGGCGGTGAAGGTAAACCAGCGTCGGGCGGGATGAGGCATCAGATCACGTCACTCGCGGGTAAAGGCGCCCGGGATCTTGGGCTCGGGGCCGGCCTTGCCCCAGAGGACGATCTCGTTGCCCCAGGGGTCGCGGAAGGCGTGGTTGAAGCCGTTGAATGCCTCCCGGTCATGGTCGCGCCAGAGCTCGACCGCGCCTCGATTCTGCGCGCGCGCCAAGAGGTCTTCATAGGACTGTCCGTCGCCGACAAGGATCCAGATCCGCGCCCTGCGGCCATCGCCGGCCCGGGTGCGCGGCTCTACCCCCTTGGGGTCAGGGTGCGGGCGGGCGTTGGCGGTGTCGAAGACGCCAAGATGCAGATTGCCGATCTGGCTCTGCGAACCGTCCGGATTGGAGACATTGCCGCCTGGAGCCATTCGGTGAAAGACGCCAAGCGGACGAGGATCGTCAAGCCAACCGAACACCTCCCTATAGAACCTGCCCGCCGCGACAGGATCATCGGACGCGAGATCGACGAAGATCAGGGTGTTTGGGGTGATGCTCGTCATCTGGTCGTCCTGCTGGGATACTGGTTCAGTCGTTTGGTGTTCAGGACACGCAAGCCGCACAGGCCTGGCCTGATCTCACGACAGCCGATCAGGATATCCATACATAAGGACATGCCGGCCACATGGCGCGCATTCACCCGCCAGGGATAGTCAACATCGATGTCGCGCCCCCTTGCCGCCGTCAGCTTGATCGGCGCAAGGAGGCCAGGGGGGTTGAGGTGCTCGCGATTGAGGCAGGGCCTTAGGGCGGGGGCAGACTCGGCGTGGGCGCCTGGATAACCCCGTCATGACCATAGGGCCGCCGCCCAAGGGGCCGGGCGCGGCGCTCTTGGGCGAACCGCGCTGTGGTCCCTCGCAGGAGCCTTCCCAGCGTCGGCCGTCCCGCAGTTGAGATGGCTAGTCCTCTGCGACCTCCCCGCCCAGCGCGGCCCGGCGATAGGCCCTCGGCGATACGCCATAGCGCTCCTTGAAGGCGCGACTGAAATGGGCCGAGCCATTGAAGCCCCAGCGAAAGCAGATCTCTGAGATCGACAGACTGGCGCAAATCGGGCTCGACAGGTCGAGCCGGCAGCGCTCCAGTCTGCGGCCGCGCAGGTAGGTCGAAAAGCTCAGGTTGGCGGAGGCGAACAGTTTCTGCAAAGAGCGGGTCGAAATGCCATCGCCTGCGGCCACCTGCTCAAGGCTGAGCTCAGGGTCGGAGAGGAGGGTCTCCATGCTTTGGCAGACCCGATGAAGTTGAGCCGCCCGCGCTGCGCCGGCGCCGCCGAGGGCGGCTGGGGAATCTTCCGCCGCGAGGTTGGCGACCAAAAACTCCGTCACCGCCAACTCGATCGGCCTGAGCTCTTCGCAGGAAAGGTCAAGCAGGGCCTCCGCCGTGCCGCGCAGAAGTCCTGAGAACACACGCCCAAGCCCCCTCGACCCGGCGAACCGTCCGACCCGGAGCGCCATCGGCGCCAGGAGGCGGTGATCGAGGGCCACGCGAGGCGCGCTGATGAACAGAAGACGAAATTCAGAAAGCAGCCGCAAAGCGGCGTCAGACCCGGTCGGACCATAAATGATGTCGCCGGTTTTGAGCGTCGTGGTGGTCACACCGTCCCAGAAGGTCGCCTCGCCCTCGAGCAAAACCACCAGCCAGACCGCAGCAGGTTGATTCGGATTGCGCCCGGAAATCTCCTGCCGCGTCGCCGACATGACCGCAAAATCCATACCGAGCGGCGACACCAGGCACGAAACGCCGGCGTGGAAGGGCTCGGGCGCCTCCAATCGGCCGATCGGCAGGCGCAGTCTCTGCATCACCTCGCGCCATGCCGGCTGGCGCGCCTCGGGGGCCAGGCCGTCGGTGCTGAAGCGCCAAGCCCGCTCCGGGTCGCCCGGCAGGCGGCCTGACGGTCTCAGACCGGGCGTCTTCAGATTAGGCGTCATGCGGGCATTGATTTGCAGCGGAGGCTAGGCGGCGCTTGAGGGATTTGGCCGATGCTACCCTTGGCGAGGCCGCCGGTCATCCCCGCCTGCAAGGGCCCGCTGAACGCCACATGGCCGCCTTGGTTTGATCCGTCGGCATCAGGGCGCCCAACACCAGAGGGTCTCAGCGCCGATTCTGGTGTAAGCGGGGACCGTGTCGCCCGGCTTACACGAGTCAGTGGCGAAGTCGCCGATCGGCGTCGCCCTGGAGAAGTCCATGCCCGCCCTTGCCCCCCTCGAACACGCATCCAGTGCGCCCCTCCCGGTTGCTTCGGCCCTCGAGCTCATTGGCCACACGCCGGTCGTCGAGGTGACCCATGCCTTCGATACGGGGCTTTGCCGACTATTCATCAAGCTGGAAAGCGCCAACCCCGGCGGTTCGATCAAAGACCGGATCGCCCTCACCATGATCGAAGCTGCGGAGCGGGACGGCCGCCTCAAGCCGGGGGGAACCATCGTCGAGGCGACCGCCGGCAACACCGGACTTGGGCTGGCTCAGGTCGGCATTCTGAAGGGCTACAAGCTTGTCCTGGTCGTGCCCGATAAAATGGCGCGCGAGAAGATCCAGCACCTGCGCGGCCTCGGCGTTGATGTGCGCATCACCCGCTCGGACGTGGGCAAGGGCCATCCCAGCTACTACCAGGATATGGCGGAGCGACTGACCCGCGACATACCCGGCGCCCTCTACATCAACCAGTTTTCCAACCCCGCAAATCCTTTGGCCCACGAAACCACGACCGGGCCCGAGATCTTGAGCCAGCTTGGCGGCGATGTCGACGCGGTGGTCGTGGGCGTCGGCTCAGGGGGCACCCTGACCGGCCTCGGCCGCTTCTTCGCCGCCCATAGCCCCAAGACCGAGATGGTTCTGGCCGACCCCAGAGGGTCCATCCTTGAGCCCCTCGTGAACCGCAACGAAACAGTCGTCCCCGGCAGCTGGATCGTCGAGGGTATCGGCGAAGACTTTGTGCCCGATAACTGCGATCTCACCTTCCTGAAGCCTGGCAAGGCCTACGCCATCTCCGACCAGCAAAGCGTGGATCACGCGCGCCTCCTTCTCGCCAAGGCCGGCGTCCTCGGCGGCTCCTCGTCCGGAACCCTGTTCGCCGCCGCCCTTCGCTACTGCCGCGACCAGAGCGAACCTAAGCGGGTGATCACCTTCGTCTGCGACAGCGGCAACAAGTATCTGTCCAAGGTGTTCAACGACCACTGGCTGGCCGAGCAGGGGCTGGCGGATCGACCCCTGACCGGCGACCTTCGCGATCTGATCGCCCGCTCCGTCGGCGAGGGCGGCGCGGTGACCGTTCAACCTGACGACACCCTTGATACCGCGTATAAGCGCATGCGCGTCGCAGACGTCAGCCAGCTGCCCGTCCTTGATGGCGATCGCCTGATCGGTCTGGTCGATGAAAGCGATATCCTGGAAGCCGCAGAGCGCGCCGAACACAAGGCCGCCTTCGCCCGCCCCGTCTCCTCGGCCATGACTGCGAAACTCAACACACTCCAGGCTAACGAACGGCTGGAGGCGCTGATCCCGGTTTTCGAGCGTGACGAGGTGGCCATCGTCCTCGACGGCAAGGAGTTTCTCGGCCTGATCACCCGCATCGACCTGATCAACCACCTGCGGCGCGCCAGCTGATGAGCGTGAACAAGAACCGCCTCGCCTTCTCCACCCGCACCATCCATGGCGGCCAGCACCCCGACCCTTTGACCGGCGCCGTCATGGTGCCGATCTACGCCACATCCACCTACGCCCAGTCTTCTCCGGGGGTGAACAAGGGCTATGAGTACTCGCGCTCGGCGAACCCGACCCGTTCGGCCTTCGAGCGCGCGATCGCCGACCTCGAGAGCGGCCAGCGCGGCTACGCCTTCGCCTCGGGTCTGGCGGCGATCTCCACGGTCCTTGAGCTCTTCGACGCCGGCGCCCACGTCGTCGCGTCCGACGACCTCTACGGCGGATCGTTTCGGCTGTTTGACAAGGTGCGAAAACGCTCGGCCGGCCTGACGTTCAGTTTCGTCGACTTCCGCGATCTTGCGGCGGTTGAGGCGGCGATTACGCCCAGCACCCGATTGATCTGGGTCGAGACGCCCACCAACCCGATGCTCCGGCTTTGTGATCTTGAAGCCATCTCCACCCTGGCCAAGCGGCGCGGCGTCATCACCTGCGCCGACAACACCTTTGCGAGCCCGTTCATCCAAAGACCTCTCGAGCTCGGGTTCGACCTTGTGGTCCACTCCACGACCAAATACCTCAACGGCCATTCCGACATCATCTCGGGATGTGCGGTCGTGGGGGATAACCACGACCTCGCAGAGCGCCTGGGCTTCTTGCACAACGCAGTCGGCGCCGTCGCCTCCCCGTTCGACGCCTACCTCGCCCTTCGCGGGGTCAAGACCCTGGCCCTTCGCATGCAGCGCCACTGCGATAGCGCCCTGCGGATCGCCCGCTGGCTGGAGGCGCATCCCGCCCTCCGGCAGGTCATTTATCCGGGGCTTGATAGCCATCCGCAGCACGCCCTGGCGTCACGCCAGATGACCGGCGGCTATGGCGGGATCATTACCGCCGTCCTGGACCGTGATCTTGACGGGACGCGGCGCTTCCTTGAGCGCACCCGCCTCTTTACTCTGGCCGAGTCCCTCGGCGGCGTAGAGAGCCTGATCGAACATCCCGCGATCATGACCCATGCCTCCATCCCCCCTGCCCAGCGCGAAACCCTTGGCATCGCGGACGGCCTCGTGCGGCTTTCAGTGGGCATCGAGGACGCCGAGGACCTGGTCGATGACCTGCAGGCGGCGCTCAGCGCTTAGATCCTCACCGCATGGCGAGGGGCGCATAGCCTAGGTGCAAGCCGGCGTCGATCAGCAGGGTTTCGCCGGTAATATGGGCTGCAGCCGGCGAGGCTAAGAAGACCGCCGGGCCTGCAATGTCCTCAGCCTTGGACGCGACTTTCAGCGGAACCCGCGCAGCGACGCCCTGGCGCATCCGCTCGAGCGCCTCCTGATCCATCGCCTTGCCGAACCACGGGGTGTCGATAAACCCCGGGCAGACCGCGTTGACGCGGATCTTCGGGGCCAAGGCTCTGGCAAGGCTCAGCGTCATGGTGGTCAAGGCGCCCTTGGACGCGGCGTAAGCCACCGAAGAGCCAATGCCCGTCACCCCAGCGATCGAGGACGTGTTGACCACAGCGGCCGGCCGCGCGGCCGCCTCGAGAAGCGGGCGTGCGGCGCGGACCATTTGGAAGGCGCCGATCACATTGACCCGGTAGAGGCGGATGAAGTCCTCATCGGTGAGGGCGTCAAGGTCGGCATGATCCGGGGCGTGCTTGGTTATCCCCGCGTTGTTGAAGAGAGCGTCGATCCGGCCAAACGTCGCGGCGGCGGCGGCGATGGCCTGGCACTCTTGGTCCTGCGCCACATCGGCCTTCACGAGCACGGGTAGCGCGCCCAGCGCCTCCACCTGCGCGCCGGTTTCTTCGGCCTCGGTGGCGCTTGACGCGTAGTTGATCACCACCGCCTTCGCGCCGCGGCCTGCGACCTCGACCGCGATGGCGCGACCGAGGCCAGTGGATGCGCCGGTGATCACCACCACCGCCCCTTCGAAATCCTTTCCACCCGTCATCCTGCGCCTCCGCGTTTGCTGTTTCGCCCTCCTACGATTACCTCGGCGCAATGACCACCGATACGTCTCACCTCACCCAGCTCGGCCATCAGCCGCCCTCGCCCTCAGGTCCTGATGAGGCGCGCCTAGAACGGGTTCCGAACCCGCATCCGGGCGCCCTCTACCTCGCCCGCTTCACAGCGCCTGAATTCACATCGCTCTGTCCGGTGACCGGTCAGCCTGACTTCGCTCACCTTGTGATCGACTACGCACCCAAGGACTGGCTGGTCGAGTCAAAGTCTCTGAAACTCTATCTCACGAGTTTTCGCAACCACGGCGCCTTCCACGAAGACTGCACCGTGGGCATCGGAAAGAAGATCGCCGAGACGGCCGAACCCCTCTGGCTCCGTATTGCGGGATACTGGTATCCGCGCGGAGGCATCCCCATCGACGTCTTCTATCAGAGCGGCCCGCAGCCCCTTGGGCTTTGGGCGCCAGATCCAGGTGTGCCGCCCTATCGCGGACGAGGCTAGGCGGGAGGCAGGCTCTGCAGGCCGTCATCGGCTGGGGCCGTACGTGATCCCATCACGCGGATCGTGATCGTCGGCCCTGCCACGCGACCATCACCCCGTGAAATAGGAGGTCAAGGCCCGCACCTCCGGACGCACCCGCTCGAGCGGCGGTTCGGAGGGGGCGCCGATGTAGACAAAGCCCGCGACCTGCTCATGCGCCATAAGGCCGAGAGCGGCGCGGGCGTCCTTGTCGTAAGCGTACCAGTCGGTGATCCAGTTTGCCCCAAAGCCCATCGCCTCGGCGGCGACCAGAAGAAGGGTGCAGACGGAAGCGGCTGACAGCACCTGTTCCCACTCAGGGATTTTGCCTGCGCTGACGTGGCTGACCACCGCGATGGCGAGGGGCGGGGTGGAGAGCTTGGCCAGGGCCCCAGGATTGTGGCCCTGCGCGCTGGCGATGGTCTCGAGGGTCCGAACATAGGCGGCCTTGCCCTCGCCCTGAAGAATGATGAAGCGCCAGGGGAACAACTTGCCATGGTCGGGCGCGCGGGCGGCGATGCGCAAGAGGTCCGCCAGCTGATCCGCGTCGGGCCCCGGCGCCCTCAAGCTCGTCGCTGAACAGGAGCGCCGCTCTGCGAGAAGACTGAGGGCCTCTTGGGAGGGCCGGATCGGGCAGGGCTGGCCGAAGGCGATCGGCGCGGGCAAGGAGGAAGGCATGGGCGGCTTTCGGCTCGAGTTCGGCACGGGATGACGATCAGCTATGACTTCTGAGAACAATTCGCAACTGCCGTTCTCCTGGCTTGCGCCTGAGGGACCCAAATGGAGCGCAGGCGAAGCCGAACGGGTGCACGACAACCCTTGGTTCGCGGTTGATCGCTACGACGCCATCGCCCCGACCGGGGCGCCGGCTCTTTACTATGTGCATGATCAGAAGGCGGTCGCGACCGGGTGTCTGCCGCTTTATGACGATGGGTCGGTGGTCCTGGTCGGCCAGTGGCGCTTCCCCTTTGGCGCGTATAGTTGGGAGATGCCAGAAGGCGGCGCCGCGCCGCCTGAGCTTCCCCTGGAGGGATGCAAGCGCGAGCTCGCAGAAGAGGCGGGGCTCGAGGCGGAGGCCTGGCGCGAGGTGGTTCGGCTTCAGCTCTCTAACGCCTCGAGCAACGAGATCGCGATATGCTACCTCGCCACCCGCCTGTCGCCGGCCCGGCCGGCCAGCGGCGACCACACGGAGGATCTGGCGATCGTCCGGGTCCCATTTCGCGAGGCCCTGGCCGCCGCCGCAAAGGGGCATATTCAGGACGCCATGACGGTGGCGACCCTGCTTCGCGTCCACCATATGGCGGCGACAGGGGAGCTTGATCCCCAATTGGCTCAAGCTGTGTTAAGCTAGGGCGAAAGACCAGCGAGGAGGCTGTTTTGAGCCGTCGTCTTGAAATCGTGGCCACAGAGGGGCCGCTCCCCGTCTGGACAGCCCTGCGCCTTGAGGCGCAGGAAGCGGCCGCCAATGAGCCTGGTCTCGCCAGCCTCCTGAACGCGACCATCCTGGCCCACCACGACCTGGCCTCCGCCCTGTCCTATCAGGTGGCTCGTAAGCTTGGCGATCAGGAAATGCGGGCCATGAGCGTGCGCGAGATGGCTGACCAGGCCTATGCCTGCGACCCATCTCTTTTGGCCAAGGTCGAAGCGGACCTCAGAGCCGTGGTCGAGCGGGATCCGGCGTGCAGGGGCTATCTGCAACCGTTTTTGTTTTTCAAGGGGTTTCAGGCCCTTCAGACACACAGGATCGCCCACTGGCTGTGGACCGAAGACCGGCCGACCCTGGCCTTCCACTTCCAGAGCCGGATGTCCGAACTGTTTCAGGTCGATATCCATCCCGCCGCCAAATTTGGGTCGGGCGTCTTTATGGACCACGCCACGGGCATTGTGGTCGGAGAAACCGCCGAGGTGGGCGACGACGTCTCCATGCTGCACGGGGTGACCCTCGGCGGAACCGGAGCCGAGCGCGGCGACCGGCATCCCAAGATCATGCGCGGGGTGCTTCTGGGCGCCGGGGCCAAGGTGCTTGGCAATGTCGTCATTGGCGAATACGCCAAGGTGGCGTCGGGCTCTGTGGTTCTGAAAGACGTGCCGCCGGGCTGCACCGCCGCGGGCGTCCCGGCCCGGCTGGTCAACTGCCCCACCTGCGAGCAGCCGGCCCGCACGATGGACCATACCCTGCCGCGCGAGGTCTACGAAGACTACGTCATCTAGAACCGGCGCCTCGGGCCGCCCGACCGAAGGCCGTTTTCCTAGCGGCTCTTGGCCCCGACCAGCCGATCCCCCTCTGCGCCCCGAGGACCGGACCCAAAGCCCGCCAGGTCTTATGACGATCAAAGCACGCGCCTCGCGGCCGAAAGCCGCCTTGCCGATGGGCCGCAGCGCGACCTTCGCCGCCGAACCCCCTAAAATCGGCGCCCTGGCTTGAGCTATTGGACCATCCGGGGTTTTCGGGGCGAACGCCAGCGGCTAGGGTCCCCAAACCCCTCCGACCATCCAAGGCCTCCCCGTGGACGATAACGACATCAAGAAGCTTGAAGCGCACCTGAAGCGCACCTTCGGCAACCCCCACGTGGCGGTGAAGGCGCGGCCAAAGCAGAAAGACAGCGCCGAAGTCGAGATGAAGGGCGAATTTATTGGCGTGATCTACCAGGACGAAGACGACGACGGCTCGTTCCTGTTCGAGATGGCGATCCTGGCTGAAGACCTCGAATAGTCGCCATTTCCGGCCGCTGACGGCGACGTCTTCATGGCAGAGGCCTCCATGGCGGAAGACCTGAGGGCGAGCGCCGATCTGGATGAGCGGTCTTCGAACGTCACCCGGACTTTTTACCGGCTCGCCCCAAAGGGGGAAGGCCGCCGCCTCAACGGTGATGAGGTCGGCATCAACATTCCACGACCAAAGTGCGACACCTGCAGCGTCGATCGCCTGCCGGAGCCGCTTGGCGTTCCACGCGTTGGACGGCGCGGGCCGTTTTGGTCAGGATCAACCTTCCTAGGGCCCTGGATTTAATAGGCCAGGCTACGTGTCTCTGAGCTTGTTAAAGACCGCCTTGAACGCCTGTCCCGGCAAGGGATTGAAGCGCAAAGCTCGCCGACCGAACCAGCGCCATCGGGTCTTGTTGGCAGAGCCGGATCAAGATCTCCAACGGTTTTCTGATCGCCAGCGGCGCCGCGCAATCTAACGCGCCGGCGTTAGCGTCAGTCCGCTTCACCTCGACCCGTCAAGAAAGCCAGGAGAGGAAGGGGACTAAACCGAAACCCGGGAAACGATCTCATTTCGTGAGGCCGGCGCTGCGCAGGGCCTTAGCGATGGCGTCATGGACGCTAGACGGCACCCGTCCAGCGAGGGACGCCAGCACCTGGTCCCCGATACCCGACGGCCCGGAGGCGTAAGGCGACTCGACCACATCTTCTGCGACACGCGCCTGCGAGAGCGTTTGATCTCGAAACGGCCGCCGCAAAGGCTCAGGCTCTCCGACAAGGTTCCAAAACGCTGCGATCTCGGATGTCGAGGACACGCCGGATTCCAACATGAAGGGTCCAGCAACGCCGACGCCATCGGGGCCGGTGGTGGAGATCGGCGCCCCGTGTCCCAGTCCCTTTATCAAATTAAGGTCGATGAAGGCCTGCGAAGCCCCGGCGGCGCGCCAAAGATATTGGGCCCGTTCCTCGGTCTCAACGATATCATCGGCCAGGGGCGCAAAGCCTTGAGCCGTCGCCCACTGTCGAGCGATCGCGTCGGCATTGGAAGGCGCAACCACGTTATCCGCCTGGCCATGCCAGATCATCAGGCGGGGCGTCCCTTCGTTGGCCATCCGGGGGATGCCCGCCCCGAGCGCTGCGCTGGAACGTCCGTCGCCCCGCTGCATCGCGCTCATGGCGCCCATAATATTTTCAGCCGCTCCATAGGGCAGGCCGGCGATGACCGCGCCCGCGTCGAAGAGGTCGGGATAGGCGGCCAGCATGGCCATCGTCATCGCGCCGCCGGCCGACAACCCCGTAACATAGACCCGCTTGGGGTCGCAGGCTTGGGTCGCGATCATCCATTCGACCATCGACGCTATAGAGGCCGCTTCACCTTGGCCGCGGACCACGTCGGCTCGGCTGAACCAATTAAAGCAACGGTTCGGATTGTTGGCCGCGGTCTGCTGGGGCGCCACGAGGGCGAAGCCGTGGCGCTTCGCTAGGGTAGTCCAGCCCGCACCGGACGCGTATTCTGCGCCGCCTTGACCGCACCCATGGAGCGTGACGACAAGGGGCGCGCCGGGCGGTAGATTGTCGGGTGTATGACACAGCATTTGGAGGTTGCCGGGGTTGAACCCGAATTCCGCAATCTCACGAAACGCGCTCCCGCTCGCTGAATTGGAGCTTGAAGCTCGCCGCCGCTTTGCGAGGATTGCCGCCATGTCGCCAAGTCCAACCATTTGATTATCTCGTCCGCGAACGCTTGCCCGCATCCCATAATGCTGCAACGCAGCATAAGTCGCAGCATTAACGTCATTAATGGGTTCAGCGTGTCGACTTAGGACTTATTTGACCTAAATCTACAAATTCAGGGTCGCCTGCAGGGGCATTGAGCGGACCGAGACAAGCCTTGGAGCTGGGTCCTGTCCGCCGCCCGCCTCACCCGAAATCCGGATGGGTTATGGCGCCGGCTCCATACGGGTGCGTCTCAGCGCGATCTCTGCAGTGTCCCCCAAGCGTCATCCTTTATGAAGCGCAGGCGAGCGCGCTGTTGGCTCAACACCCTGCCGATCATGGCGTTCGTCATCAACCTCCGTCAGGCGCTCGGCTTTAGACCGATCGCCTCTACGAGGAGCCCCCATCAAAGCGAGCCGCTTTTGGGCCTGGAGCTCTAAGGCGCGCCAAATCGCCCTCTGCTCGCCGTCGCCTGGTCAAGCCGGGCGACGGCGGCCAAGACTGATCCGGCAAAGCCCGTTACAAGACCCCGAGCATTTCGGCGACCAAGGGGTGGCGCACAATGTCGCTGTCCTCGAGGCGGACCACAGCGATGTTGGGCAGAACCTCAAGGTGATCCGCCACATCGCCAAGGCCCGATACGCCCGGCAGTAGATCGGACTGTTGCGGATCGCCCGTCACCACCATGGTCGAGTTCCAACCGAGCCGCGTCAGAAGCATCTTGAGCTGGACATAGGTGCAGTTCTGCGCCTCGTCGATCACCACAAAAGCGTTGTTCAGCGTGCGGCCGCGCATGAACCCCACCGGGGCGATCTCGATCAGGCCTTCCGCCATGAGGCTCTTCACCCGCTTCATCGACAGCCGGTCCGAGAGGGCGTCGTAAAGCGGCCGGAGGTAGGGAGCGAGCTTCTCCTCCATGTCGCCCGGCAGATAGCCGATTGACTCGCCGGCCTCGATCGCCGGACGCGACAGGACGATGCGGCCGATGCGGCCCGCTTCCAGCGCCTCCACCGCCTTTGCGATCGCAAGATAGGTCTTGCCCGTACCGGCCGGCCCCAAGGCCAGAACCAGGTTCTTCTGGTCGATGGCCTCCATCAGCGCCGCCTGACCGCTGGATTTCGGTTTTATCGTCTTAAGATAGCCCTGTTCGCGCTCCTCAGGCAGCGGCGACCATCCGCGTTCTAAAGGCAAGCGGCGGATTTTCGCGTCGGCAAACTCAGCCGTCGAGAATTCGCCTTCACGCACCATCCGCTTCAGCGCACGCTTGGTCATGGGAGCCTCCGGAAATCAGGGAGAAAAGGGGGGCAAAGAAAAAGGCGCGGGCCTTGGGGCCGGCGCCTTCGCTAAAGGAGCAATCAGGGAATTTGGATCCGCCCGGTGACGCGTCGCGGGCCGTCGGCGGCGGTTCCGCCAGGACCACAATGCGTACGGACACAATACCCGTCACCCTGCACTCCACTGTGGCGGGGAAGAGGTTCCCCGCGGCGACCTCATGATCGACCGATCATCGAATCGCATAACGATTTTGACTGTAAGAGTGTTTCCAGCACGTTAAGAAGAAGAAATTGATGCGCTGAGGTTCAAAGATGATCGAGAGATCGAATGTCTATAATTTGGGCGAACTCCACCCAACTCTGCCTTCAGGGGGTGAATACTGGATTGCGCCCAATGCAACCGTTCTTGGAAACGTCACATTAAAGCAAAATAGCAGTATTTGGTTTGGCGCAGTCCTTAGAGGTGATAACGATCCTATTGTCGTGGGCGAGAATTCCAACGTTCAAGACGGCTCTGTGCTTCACACCGATCTTGGATCGCCTTTGACCATCGGCCGGGACGTGACCATCGGCCACATGGTGATGCTGCATGGCTGCACGATCGGCGACAACAGCCTGATCGGGATCGGTTCGATCATCCTAAATCGCGCGAGGATCGGCAGGAACTGTCTCATCGGCGCCAACACTTTGATCACTGAGGACAAGGAGATTCCCGACAACTCCATGGTCATGGGCTCGCCGGGCAAGGTGGTGCGGACCTTAGACGACCGCGCGGCCGAGATGATCAGGATCTCCGCAGCCCACTATGTGGAGAACTGGAAACGCTACGCCCAGGCCCTCAAGGCGAGGTAGACCTCAAAGGGCGTTGGTCCGCGCCTCATGCGCGGTCAAAGGGAGACGGCTAATGACCTATGAGTTCTGCACGGTTGAACGCGACGGTCCTTTGACCCTGATCACGATAAACCGGCCCGAGGTGCTCAACGCGGTGCATCCCGCGGCCAACCATGAGCTCGCCGCGGTGTTCGACGCCTTCGCCGCCGATCAGGAGCAGTGGGTGGCCATCATCACCGGTGCGGGGGATCGGGCGTTTTCGGCCGGCAATGATCTTAAGTTTCAGAATACGAGCGGGCGTATGGCGCAGCCGGCCTCAGGCTTCGGCGGCCTGACATCGCGCTTTGATCTCGACAAGCCGGTGATCGCGGCCGTGAACGGCCTGGCGATGGGCGGCGGATTTGAGATCGCCCTCGCCTGCGATCTGATCATCGGCGATGAGCGGGCCATCTTCGCCCTCCCCGAACCTCGCGTCGGCCTGGCCGCCTTGGCCTCGGGTCTTCACCGTCTCCCGAGACTGATCGGCGAGAAGCGGGCGATGGGCATGATCCTGACCGGCCGGCGCGTTCCGGCGTCCGAAGGCCTGGCTCTGGGCTTCGTCAACGCGGTGGCGCCGCCAGGCGATGCCGTCCTCGTCGCGCGTCAGTGGGCGAGCGAGATCCTGGCCTGCAGTCCGATGTCTATCCGTGCGTCCAAGGAGGCGGTTCAGCGCGGCCTGGCCGAGCCGTCTCTCGAGGCGGCGATCAAGGCTCAGACCCGCTATCCGGCGATCAGAGCCTTGCTGAGTTCGGAGGATCTGATCGAAGGCTCGCGCGCCTTCGTCGAAAAGCGTTCGCCAAACTGGATGGGTCGTTAGGTCGGATGTGTGCGATCTTAGAGCGTCGCGCCCTAAATCGTCACCAGGAATGAACTGGACTTGCCTCGGAGCAAACCCAACGAACATCCTGAGCGGGGGGTTCGCAGACTCTTGGTCTCTCGATATGTTGAACTTATGAAAGCATGCCGCATACCAAGCTACCGCCGACTCGCCGCTCCCGACGCAGCACGTCCGAGGTCGCAGCTGTTGCAGGTCATAGTGGCGGCTGTCCTTTGTCTCCTTGCCAAATCACCCGCTTGCGCGTCGGAATTGGTGAGGGGAGATTTCGCGTCCGATCTTGTGCCTCATCCCATGCCCTATGCGGTCCTCCTCCCCGACGGCTACCGGGATGGCCCGCCATTGCCTTTGCTCGTCTATCTGCACGGAGCCTCGCGGAACCGCGAAGACCTCGCCGCGGAAAAGAGCCTGATCGATGGGGAGTGGAAAGCCGGACGGCTTCCAAGAATGGTGATCGTCATGCCAAGCGCGGCGCCATTCGGTTTCTACATGGATTTCAAGGATGGGTCGGCGAAATGGGAAACGCTGATCGCGGGCCCATTTCGGCAGTTCATCCAACAAACCTACAATGCGAGCTCTGACCCGAAGAAGAACCTGCTGATGGGCGGGTCAATGGGCGGAGAGGGGACGCTTCGCATCGGGTTGAAATATCCCGACCGCTTCGCCGCCATCGCCGCGCTCGAACCTGGGGTTCAGCCGGCTTTTCATTGGCGAGATGTGACGCCGCGCATGCGCTACTGGATTAGCGACGCGCAATATCAAGCCGCCTATGGCCGCCCGTTTGACGCCGCCTATTGGGAGGCCAACAGCCCCGTCAACCTCGCGATCAAAAACCGCCAGAAGATTCTGGCGTCGGGCCTGAAAATCTATCTTGATGTCGGGGACGAAGACTCACTCTATCTCTATGACGGCGTTGAATTTTTGCACCGATTGCTTTGGGACGAAGGCGTCAAGCACGAATATCACCTTGTGAATGGTGGCGATCATGTCGGGAGGTCGAACCCGCGGCGTGACGTCGACGCGCTCGAGTTTCTCGGGCGGGTCCTTGAACCTGCCGGGCCTGACCCCGCGGTGGAACAGTTTCGCGCACTGCTGGCGCCGGCGAAGAAAAGTGCGGGGATTCAGTAAGGACCGCCAGGGGTCGTAAGCCGCAGTTAGGTCGGCTCCCAAAACTGGGGGTTCAGCGGTCCTGCCAAGCATCCCAGCGGATGTAAGGACTCGGCTTCGCTGAGGCTTTGCGGCGCCGATGGCGACGCCGGCTCCCTCGGCGAACATAAGTTCAGCGCGCGCGAGCTTGGGCTGGTCACATGTGAACTTGGGCCAGGCCCTCTTTTCCGAGTTCCACGCCATGATCGATAAATAGTCTATTTATCGATCACATTCGGTCCGAGCGTGATTGATAAAGGGCGCAGCGTTCGATCAGAGCTGCAACTGACGCTCGCCAGCGCTCCACCATGAGCTGGCGAGGCGCTCGACGAGAAGCCAACCGAGGCGTCTCGCAGACGCCCGAAGACGCCAATTAAATAGAAAGGGCAAAACCCTCAGCATCCTCGCGCATGAACGCCAAGCGGTCTGAAATACGCCGTCTCCCTGCCCCTCGGCGCTCAGATCGGCATGGCCATGATCTCCTTGTAGGCGGAGATCACTTGGTCCCGGACCGCCATGACGGTCTGCAGGCTGGCCTGGGCGGAGGAGATCGCGGTCACCACGTCGATCAGGTCGGCCTTGCCTTGAGCCTGGGCCATCATTTGGGTTTCGGCGGTGCGGGAGGTCGAGACCACATCGCTCACGGCCTTATTGACGAGCTCGCCAAAGTCCGGGCCCTGGGCGAGCGGGACGGCGGACTTGGGGATAGGGTTCGCCGCCTGCGCCGCGACCGAGGCGTAGGCGCGGGCGGCGGCCATGGCGGTCATCATCGCTCAGCTTCCCTTACTTCTTGATGATGTCGAGGGTGCGGCTGTCCATGTTCCGCTGGTTCTCGATGACGTTAAGATTGGCCTCGTAGGCGCGGGACGCCTCGCGCATGTCCATAGCCTCGGTCAGAGGATCTATGTTGGGCATCTTCACATAGCCCTTTGCGTCCGCAGCCGGACTGCCGGGATTGTATTCGGTGCGAAAGGGGGTCGGATCAGGCTTGGAGCCGGTCATGGCCACGCCCGTCACGCCCTCGGCCACCTTGGCCGGCTCGAACACTGGAGTTTGCCGCCGGTAGGGATCGCCGCCGGGTGTCGTAGCGATCGAATCGGCATTGGCGATGTTCTCGGCGATGACCCTCATGCGCGCCTGCTGCGCCTTCAGGGCCGAGGCGGCGATGGCCATGGTGGCCGTTGAGCTAGAGGTGGGATTGGTCATCGGCGATCAGTCCTCTTCTGCATGTCCTAGGAGGCCCCTGATCATCCGCCCGGTTTGGTCGCAGCCATCTTGAGGAGGCTAAGGGACTGCTCATAAAAGCTGACCGCTGCCGCATAATCGCCCTGGGCCTCGTTCATCTTCACCATCTGCTCTTCAAGCACCATGTGGTTGCCGTCGAGCCGGACTTCGCTGTCGGGCGCGTTCACATCGCCGCCCACAGACGGCGACGTTTCGGGCAGCTCCATATGCCCCGCCGACGTCTTGGCCACAGCGACCACCGAGGTCGGCTGAAGACTGGAGAGCTGCTGATCGAAGGTGAAGGGCTTTAGATCGCGCGGCGCATAGTTGGGCACATCGGCATTGGCGACATTCAGCGCGATCAGCCGCTGGCGCTCGGCCGTGTGGCTCATCTTGCCCTTCAGCATGGCGAACAGCGGGATGGCGTTCAGGTCCATAAGCAAAGGCTGCGCTATTATGGTTAACAGGGAATTGATGCAGGCGGAGCTATGGTTAATCGCGCGTTAAGGGGTTTGCGGCACTGACGAACCGACCCGCTGGGATCGGCCCGCGGGTGCATGGGTGCGCGATGTGGTTCCTTACGGTGATCCAGGCCCTGTTCGCCCTCGCCGTTTCGCTGGGGCTGTTCGGCGTCGGGGTCTACGCCTTCCGCCGCTGGGGGCCCGTTGGCCTCATGAAGCTGACGGCGCGGACCGATAGGCGGATGCAGCTCGTGGAAAGCCTGACCCTCGACGCCCAGCGGCGCCTGGTCCTGGTTCGGCTCGACAGCCGAGAACACCTGATTCTCCTGGGCGAAGGTCGTCAGATCAGCCGCCTTGAGGAGGCAGGTCGTGGATAAGCCGACCCTTGCTCGCCGCTTCAAAAAGGTCGCAGGCGCCCTGCGTCCGGCGCTCGGGCCCAGCGACCTGCGCAGAGCCGCCCTCTTGTCGGTGCTGGCCAGCGCCGCCTGCCTCTTGTTTCCGACCTTGGCGGCGGCCCAGGCCATCAATCTCGATCTCGGCACCGGCGGCGGCCTCACCGACCGGGTGGTGCAACTGGTCGGCCTCCTCACCGTCCTGTCATTGGCCCCTTCGATCGTGATGATGACGACAAGCTTCGTGCGCATCACCGTGGTTTTATCGCTTTTGAGGACCGCTTTGGGGTTAACCCAGAGCCCGCCGAATTCGGTGATGGTGTCCCTGGCCCTGTTCCTGACCGCCATCGTCATGGGCCCGACGTTCAATCAATCCTATCAGGACGGCGTCAAACCCTTGCTCGCACACCAGATGGAGCTGCCGCAGGCCTTCGGCGCCGCCAGCCAGCCGGTGAAGAAATTCATGCTGAGCCAGGTGGACCGCGATGATCTTGGTCTCTTCATCCGGTTGTCCAAGACCCCTCGGCCCAAGACCGCCCTCGACACGCCGCTCCAGGTGGTGACCCCAGCCTTTATGATCTCAGAATTAAAGCGCGGGTTTGAGATCGGCTTTTTGCTGTTCGTCCCCTTCCTGGTCATCGACCTTGTGGTCGCCAGCGTGCTGATGAGCATGGGCATGATGATGCTGCCGCCGGTGGTGGTGTCCCTCCCGTTCAAACTGATCTTTTTTGTCCTGGTGAACGGATGGCAGCTGGTCGCCGGAAGCCTGGTGCAGAGCTTCCAGCATGGCGGCGGCGTTCTCTAACGCCTTCGGTCCGCTCGGCCTGGTCCAACTGGTTGACCGCGGCGTTGACCCCGAGGCCTGCTCCTGACTGGAGCGGGCCGTCTTAGAGATCAGACCATCGCTCTCGCTCGCCCTAGCGGCGATGCTGGCGATCCCCTGGCCGATGTCGCCGACGAAGCCTCGCCCGCGTCGGGCGCGCCCCATGCACGAGGAGCGGCCAAGCGCCTCGCTTGGCTCAGCGCTGGTGGGCGCCGCCAGCCGGGACGATCCGGTCGTTCCCGTTTGGACGCGTCACCACCGCCCCGTTCGAGTGGAAGGGGGAGTTATTTCGGCCTGACCAGGGTTCGCAGACACACAACCGAAAGGGCCAGGGAGACGGTGAGCACGAGGGCCATCGGCCGGGCCGTGCCATCGCGTCCGAGCCCCGCCAGGGCGGCGGCGAGGGCCCCGCCGCCAAACCCCGTGGCGCCGAGGAGGGCGGAGGTTGCGCCGGCCCGGTTTGGATCCTCCCCAAGGGCGCCCGCGGTAGAGCTGGGCTGGGTGAAGCCAAGGGAGGCCATCACCACGAACATCGGCAGGATGAAGCCGACGAGGCCGCCAAAGCCGGTCACAGCATCAACAAGCAGCACAAGCGCGCCGGAGAAGGCCCCGAGGTTGGCCCACTTCAAGATCAGGTCTGAGCGGTAACGCCGAGCCAGCCGGGCGTTCACCTGGCTACAGCCGATGAAGCCGAAGGCGTTGATCCCAAACACCCAGCCGAAGTTCTCCGGCCGCACGTGGAAATGGCCGATGACGATGTCCGGCGATGTGGCGACGTAGACGAACAGGGCCGAGCCCGAGAAGGCTCCGGTCAGCACATAGCCCATAAGCCGCGGTCGCCCAATCAGGCCGAGATAACTCTGCACCGGGTGTTCGCCGCGCGCCTGCGCCGCCGTCGCCGCCGAGCGGGACTCAGGCAGGGTCAACAGAACGCCGGCGCCAACCGAGGCGGCGAACATCACCTGGATCCAGAAGATCGAGCGCCAGCCTAGGGTCTGCAGCACGAAGCCGCCGATCAGAGGCGCCAAAATCGGGGCAAGGCCCATGACCAGCATGAGCATCGAGAGCACATGCATGACCTCGTGATGCTTGAAGCGGTCGCGCACCACCGCGCGCGGGATCACCATACCGGCGCAGCCGCCGAGCGCCTGCAACACCCGAAACCCGATCAGCATGCCGATTGAGTTCGAAAGCGCGCAGCCGATCGAGGCCAGAAAATAGAGGGAAATGCCGAACAAAAGCGGCCCGCGCCGCCCGAATCGGTCCGACAAGGTTCCATAGAAGACCTGGCCGAGGGCGATGCCTATGAAAAAGGCGGCGACCGTCTGCTGGACACTGGCCGCACCCGCGTGCAGCTCTCGGCCGATCGCCGGCAGCCCTGGCAGGTACATGTCGATTGACATGGGCCCGACACCGGTCAGGGCGCCCAGCATGAGGACCAAGCCAAGCGGGGCTTTGACGGTTTTGGCAAGGCCGGGCCCCAAGGCTCCACCTCCCTCGCTCGTGTCGATCGCTTGCCCGGCCACGCCTGCCCTCGCTTAGGCGGGCGGGTCTAGACCTTTGGGAGCCGGAAGCAAGGGCGCACGCAGACCCCAGGCCTGCGCCGCCAGGAATTCTAGGGCCTGACCCAAGCCCGGCGTGATGAGACACGGGCGCCCCGATAGGGCTCCAGCCGCTTTTTCTGGCGATCCTCATTCGCGCGGCGGGCGAACCTAGGCGATCACAGCGAAGGCTGAGATGGGCGGCGGGGGCGGATGATCCGGGCGCCGGCGCTTTCAGGGTCCCGTCGCCATGACCGGGGCCGAACGGGTCTGGAACTACCGCATCACCGCCGCTTAGGGGTAGACTGCTTAAGGCCGCTGAGCCTTCGCAAGGCGCAGGCCCGAGGCAAAAGGTGACCCATGTCGAGCGAACGCGTTGTGATCAAGGGGAGCGAACGCCCCGCCCCCAATGCATCCCCCCTAGGACCCGCAGACCCAGACGACGTCGCCGTTGTCAGCGTTTATCTGAAACGGCCAGAGGCCGCTGAACCAGGCTCGTTGTCGGTCATTGGGCGCGCCGCGCTTCAGCATCAGCGCGAGCAGGCCATGACCGCGCCGGCGCAAACGGTCGAGGACTTCGCCAAGACCTATCAGCTTAACATCGTCGAGCGCGATCTTGTGCGGCGATTGATCAGGCTGTCCGGACGTGTCAAGGACCTGGAATCCGCGTTTGGAACAAAGCTTCAGCGCTTCCAGCATGCGTCCGGGCCCTTTCGTGGGCGCTCTGGCGCCCTCAGCGCCCCCGCTGAGGTCGCAGACGCCGTCGAGGCCGTGCTCGGCCTTGATCAGCGCCGGGTTGCGACCCCTAAGTCGATCAGGCTGGATTTGGCGGCGGCCCCGGGGGCGCATCTGCCGAACGCGATCACGCGGCTTTACGGATTTCCGGCG
>Ga0116231_10000736_pt1 | contig 61154 bp, 34 predicted proteins | sample S1TSphgellanicum_2_FD_89695 | JGI IMG/M metagenome (GOLD analysis project Ga0116231, IMG submission 89695) | Host-associated microbial communities from peat moss isolated from Minnesota, USA - S1T2_Fd - Sphagnum magellanicum MG | ecosystem: Host-associated > Plants > Peat moss > Unclassified...
AAAAAAAAAAAAAAAAAACAAAAAGAAAAAAAAAAGTAACTAATATAAAGTAAATTTGTTGAAGGTTACTTGTTTTAGTAATCATTAATAAAAGTTTTTTTTTTTTTTTCTTTTTTTTTTTTCTTTTATGATTTCCTCTATAGATGCTTATCCATGGTTCTTTTCCTTATAATATTCGGTAAAAGTCACAACATGTGATTTATAATAATCAATTAATGGCTCTTGGGGATTATTATTTGGTGAATGTGTGAACATGAACATGAATAGGTGAGTAGGATCGAATTTTTTTGGAATATTTTTCTAACACATAGCATAGAATATTGCATGACGTGAAAGAATATTTTATCACGTGTACATGGATGAACAATAAAAATGGATGAAAAATAAAAACAAATGACCAAAAATAGGATGAACACAACATGTTCACAACCAAGAGTTATGTGTTAATCCAAAATCTACATGTTCACAACCGAGAGGTATGTGTCAACCAAAACACCACATGTTCATCTCCAAAAGGTATGTTCCCATTAAGAATTGAAACAATATGAGATTGCACATTCTCTATACCATTTCAACCTATTTTTTATTAAAATTCAGTCTTTCAAGCCTCTTATGTCTAAGAGCATTTTTATTACTTGAAGAATCAAACTACATTCTTTCCCCCTCTCCACCAAAACTGCCTAGCTCCATCTTTTCTACGGTTACAACTTGTTTGCTATTCTAAACATCTATTTTACAATGGCAAAAAGAAAATTCACAACAATGGTCACACCAAACACCTTTGGAATATCCAAGAGATCCCACCTTGCTAAACCCCCTCAAGAAGTTGCTAGAAATCAAAACATGAGGAACAAAATGGAAAGGGCAAATTGAGAGAACAAGTGAATGGGTGGCATGGCTACGGGCGAAAGCAAATATAAATTTCAAATGTCCTACATTGCTCAAACAAATTATAAACATTTTGAAAGAGGATATGGAAGACTATCACTAGGCGATGTTTACACATGCCATGGATTCATTAGAAGAAATTTGCATATTTTCTACTACAATTTACAATTAATTTTTAGTTGCAAACAACATTTGCAACTAAAATGACTTGTAATTGCGTTGGATAAGTTGCATAAGACATTAGTTGCAAATGATGATGTCATGATGATGTCATCACATTAACAGTGGATAAAATATGTATTTGAGTTGACTGTATTTTTCATTTGTTGATTATATAAAACATATAATTATCATGTGATTGTCATGCAACTAGTGACCAATTTTATAATGACCAATGTCATGTTGCCATGTGACATATTCAAATAATATTAAATAAATCAAAATTATTACCAAAATTTTTATTTCAACCTTTTTTTTTAAGGTCTTTGATTCATACACGTGGACAAATGGTTTTGTGCTAAGAGGCATTGTTTATGATTTTTGAAATATTTAAAATAAAAATAGGTGGATAGGTAAAGAAATTTTAAATAAGTAGGTAAGTAGGTAGGTAGGCTTAAGTAAATAGGTAGGTGGGTAAATAGGCCTAAGTAAGAAGGTAGGTAGGTAAATCTTAGAACATTTTTGAATTTGTTTTATTTTATTTTGGATTTAACTAAATTAGGGATAAACTTGTTTAATTGGCTCATCCCATTTGGCAAATATTATGTATTTTAATGTTTATAATGCATCTACTTATATAGTTAACACACTTGAAAGGGAAGCTAAATAATATGGGGTAAAAATATAGTCACAACCTAGTTACAACTATATTTGCAAATACTTATTAATAATGATAGGTCTTAATGGCATCAAATTTTAATTAAAAGTTACTATTAACTAATTTATTTATTTATATGAATGATCAATATTAATAAATAAAAATATTAAAATGAATAATTAATGAATAATTTTAAAATCATTAATAAGTAATTAATTGATTAGTTAACTAATTATAGTTAATAGATTATTATTTTTTATTATTAATTTATTTAATATTTAATATCAATTCATTAATAACTAGTTTTATCTTATTAATTAAAATTATTTGAATATTAAATTTCAACTAGTTATTATTTAATTAATATTAAATGGATGATTATTTAATACTAATATTTTAAATAATATTTAATTATAAATTAAATAATTAAATATTTTTTAAATTAATATTTAATTAATGTGTAAATATTGATCATTATAATTTATTCAATATGTAATATCAACCGATTAATAACTAGTTTTAGATTAATAAGTAGTATTTAATCATAATGACTAAGTAATTAATTAATAATTATAATTTATTTAATATGTAACATCAATTAATTAATAACTAATTTTAGTTTATTAATTAATATTTAATCTTAATGATTAAATAAATAATTATTAATCCTAATTATTAATTACAAATAATTTGACATTAAATTATAACTTGTTATTAATTAATTAATAGTGAGTTAATATTTAAAATTAAAATTTTAAATATTAACTATTAACTATTATTATCAAGTACTTTTTAATAGACTTTTTGATATGAATTAAGGTTAAAATTGAACATAAGAGTTGCTTGTTGAAAAATCCTGAAATTTCTTGATTTTTATAATTCCAAAAGACACATATACAATACCCATTTAGTGCTTAGAACTCCAAAGGACACATATATAATACCCAATTAGTTCCTAGAAATCAACCAAAAGCCTATAAAATACCCATACAATGATCGCATTGTCATTACATTTTCAATAAATTTTTAATTATATTTTTTCGCTTTCTATTGTGTGTTTGCATTTTTGGGATCATCATTATCCACTTGCATTCATTATACCTCTAATATAATATTGCATTCCTATTACCTCAACAAAATATTTGTATCCTCCCACCTAATATTATTAATTCATGTACTTAATTGCCTTGCTTAGTATTAATGTCTCACTTGGATTTCTTCCAAACAATGACAAATAAATCATTGATTTTTGGCAAGCTACTAACAATTCAATGCATGATTGAAAACACATTATTGCATTCAATTTTGGACATAATTTTTGAGCAAATAGAACAACCATGACAAGTTCCTCAAAATGATAGTCAATTCAACCTTTTACACATATTGTTAAAAATCAGGAAATGGGGTAGCCTACAAAAAACAAAATGGATAACATAGATGAGTGGCCTGCCTTGTAGTGGGCAAACGAAAAGACAAAAGAATATGGTCCATTTATTGCCATGAATAAGCCAAGGTGAAACCTTCAATCAATAAAATAATATATTAAAGACTATCATTGAGTGATGTTCAAACACGCAAATGGAATTTTTTAAACAATGCGTAAGCCTTCAAAAGCCATTTCCAAACCATTACATTACTAGTTTTATCAAAGATTTATCAAATGAAAACTTGGTCGCCCTATGTGGATTATTAACAACATAAATTGGAAAACCCAAAAGAAGACTATATGCAACTCCGGGGAAGCAAGCATGGGTCCCACAACATGAAAGAAACAAAGTCCTCAAATTGCTTATGAATCGACGGATGATTAGACCGCCACCAAAACCAAAAAAATGTGGGATAGTCAAAAAGGACGACACCCAAACCTTTGATGATAAAATAGTGTGTATTCAATCGCATTGTGCAATACAAATAGTATATGCAATGTCTATATGTAGAAATCAAATATAATCAATGGATATTTGATTAAAATAAAATGGACTCAATTGTAATTATGGATAAAAATGTATTTTGTTAGCAAAAATTCTATGAGAACTAGAAGGACATATGTGATAATAGAAGCATGATAAAATAAAACCCTAAATGTGTATTACAATTGAGAAGCAAAATCAAGGCAATAATAAATGATTTTTTTTTGTTTACATATGCAATTGGTACTTCTCACATAAAGGAGAAAGTCAATGTGTTGAGTGTAAAATATTTAGCAAAATCTAACAAGATCAATTTGTGATCTAAACAATGGCATTGAATCTCAAGATGAACTGGCACTAAATGGCACATTTTGAAACATCTTGCATTAAATTAGAGATCAACAAGGAAATATTTACTATGATTGTTGAAATAAATAAACATTGATCAACTAATAAAACATCAGTAACTACCCACCATAAATGTTTCCATCTCACACACTAAAAGGGATGTTAAAAAATGATAAATACAAAATAAACAGAACCGTCTTCAACAATTGTATATAATGAAAAAAAGGCATGGTGGAAATAAAAATTATCCATTGCAAGTGTAGGTTTGGAACTATGACAATGGCTATTAGAACTCTTGGAGACTTACATATGTGTCCAGCAATGGATCGTAGACAAATGAAAATAATAGATGCAGAATACAATGTTAGAGTGGGATATTTGGCATTGAAAAAAAACATGAAGGAATACAAAGTCTATGCCATAGTGATATGCATGTTTGACATAGATTTTGTGAACAACTTGTGATAAATTTATGGGGACAATTTGTGGCCAATCAAATTGACAAACCACAACTACAGGACCCATTTAGTACTCCAAGCAAAATATATATCAGGGACAAGCAAAGTGGACCAATATTCATTGGTAGCAATTGTATGCAAGAAATGGCTAGAGAATGAAAATGATCCAGATAATGATGAGTACGAGTTGCTAATTTTAAAATATGATGCAAACTAGGAAGCACTATTCAAATAGAAAGAAGGAACCCCAATGGAGGAAGAAGAAGGAACCCCAATGGAAAAGGAGGGGGACCCAAAAACACCATCGCAATCGGCATCTAAAGAATGAGAAGATGCAAAAAACATGGATAAAAAATGTTGTGGGTCAAACAATTGAGTCACTATTGAATTGTGGCATCAAGAAGAATGCAAGTCACCATCATATGTCCATGATCACACATATAAATGAGGACTATTAGAAAAACTATAAATATTCCATTTTTTATAAGAATTCGGAATGTCCTATAAACAACACATGTTATTGTTAAAAAGAAGAAGCTAAAGTCGATAGAACTTATTTTGAAGTATTGATTCATTATATGTAGTGGAAATATTTAGCAAGGAACATAGCAAAGAAGCAAAGTTGGGAAAGATGTCAAAAGAAACCAACATTAAAAAGTTCTTTACTCGGCCAAAGAGCCCTCAAAAAAGTGATGTGAATAGGCATGTTAAAAATAGTGAAGATAGTATCACAACTTTGTTAGGATGTAAACATTCAAGCGCAATCGAAGAATTGACGGAACAATTTACAAACAATTTCAATCTTCTTGCCTCCGAAAAGAAAAAAGGTTTAAAATGCAAAGTACCGCAAAAGGAAAAGATCTTGAAAAATGGTGTATTTTTAATTGTTTTAAGTGATGAGGAAATAAAGAATGCAACATCTTTGAATGAAAAAAATGTTCAAACAAAATGCCAGTCGTCATAAAAAGGGATATCCAAGAGTTTAACACCACAAACGATGTACTAAATCTGTCCATATTCAAGTTTATCAAACATTGACATCTAAAAATTCTAATCTAGAATAACAAAATGAATTAACACTACAATCATACAAGTTTTAGATAACGTCATGATAAATTTATATATTCCATGGTGCACTTTTCATTATTTATAGGACAATTCATACTTCTTTATGATGTTCATGCTCACCTTTAGATGGATTATTGTTGGAGAAAATGGAAGGGATATAAGAATTTGTGATTCCTTCCACCTACATATGTTCAACCCATTTTGATTGTCATATATATGAAATTTGTCATCTTTTTTTCACCAAAACAAATTTGAAGTCATCTGCAATGTAATGTGTATGAAATTTGTGATTTGTGTCCACTAGAACAATTTTGAATTCATTTGTAATGTCATATATATGAAATTTGTGATTTGCCTACAAAAGAACGATTATGAACTCATATGCAACGTTATATATATGTTAAATTTGGGATCTACTATAAGATAGTTAAAATTTTGAAATCATAATATATAAATCAAGAATTGAATATGAAATTTGAGATTAGTTATAACATATTCAAATATTTGAAGCCATTATTGATAAAATAAAAATTTATTATGGAATTTGTGATATGTTGCCACCATAACAATTTTGAACTCAATTGCAATGTCATATATATTATATTTGTTGACCTACTTCCAGCATAATAATTTTGAACTCATCTACAATGCAACATATAAAATATTTATGATCTACTTCCACCACAACAATTTTGAACTTTATTGTACTGTTAGATATATACGAAAGTTATGAATTGCATTGTGGGAAATAATTTAATAAATATATTTAACATATGCATCCATGCCAAGGGCTAGCAACTGCCTATATAATGTTGAGAAATGAAACATGGTTACATAAGTTTAACGACATTCAAAGCAAATTTATACACTATGCATCATGGATCTATGGTAGAAGCATAAAGGGATTTAGTACACATGATAATGATAGATGTTTTGAAGAGTTAATAACAGTTTTCAAATTTGCAAACATTATTACATTGTTATCTTAAATTTAAAGCTTAGTTAATAAATCACTTATATAGGAACAATATTTCACATGGGTTTATGATATGTGCACAATTAATTAATATTTGTTAAGATTTTTAACTAAAAAGGAATAATCAATTGAATAGTTTGAAATGAGATGTGAAAACATCATGTTGATCAAATGAGTTGGAAAAAATGGAACAAAAACTAAAGGTTTGAAGAAAAAACCAAAGTTCAAAGGAACCTATTATATAGGTTCATCCTCAATGTAGCACAAAACAAAGTACTATATTTAGGATGCTTTGTATGTACATGCGAAGATGGAATGGTGGAAAAATGACGAGCCATAACCTTTGAATATTTTGGCAACGAACGACTCAATGGTGGACTAGGGAATAATTCCTCACTTGCCAAAAAAATGAATTGTTTTCTACCTTGGAGGCGACCATTTTTTGTGACAAACAATGGAATGTTAATTATCATTTAAGGTTGAACGAAAACAAACGATAAATATTTGAATTTGTCCAAGTTAAACTTACTTACAATCAAGATCGAATTTGGAATTCTTCTAAATAGGAGCATCTAGGTCGTTATTTTCCTCCTCCACAACATCGGATTGCTCCTCAATAACATCTAATTGTGGTTGCAAAAGCTCAAGATAAACATCATGGTCTAACTCAAGCAGAATAACAAGTCTTCCAAGTTTTTAACATGCTCTCAAGTAGTTTCTTGCTTTAGGGAAAACATGTTAATGAGAACTATAATACAAAATGAGAGAAACGAAGGAGAATAGAGAAAGAGATTAAATTAAACATAGTTGAATGCAAAGGGAAATGAAAAAGACCTATGGAAGCATTGATGTCGATCTTTAAACTCCCAAGATGCGACAAGGTAGGGAGAAGCAATTGGAAGGTGTCAAGGTGGGTATTGTGTGTAGTTCTAAAAGGGAAGTCACTACTTAGCATTATCATAGTATCTTGAATGGTCCAATTAAATAACACATCATCATCATGAATGTCTCCTTGCTGCATATCTTAGGGATCCGTTGAAAAAACAAAACTCACATTTTCATGCACAAGCAAAAGAGCCCTGCTCATGAAAGTATGTGACAGATAATATGAGAGAAATATTAGTATGGAGCTCACGCAAACATTAGAAGCCTTGTTAGAGTTCGAAAAAAGGATTACCTTCTTATTGGGGAATTCAAGATTTGTGTTGTGCATATTGTTGACAATAATAAACTTTGAATGAATTTTGAAGTTATAGTCCTCCATGTAGGACTTGATGTCTTTCAAAACTCGGAAATGGTCATCATAATAAAAGAAGATGGATCCATCCTTTGTAAGATATTTGTCTGCAAAACCAAAAATGGAGATAACATAGTTGTCCATTCTTACATTCCACTTGGGAATAGTTGAAACAAGGTCCAACACATGCGAAACAAGCAAATTTCCTAGGACTTCAACAATGATGAGGTTTGCTTTGTCCTTGGAAAGTCTTGCCATAATTCAATATGATCCAGGTTATTGAATCTAATAGAAATAGGTGATTCAGTGAGGAATTATTTCTTGAACTAATCTAACCTTCTTCCAAAATTGTTCTACATCATGGAAGCCAGGAGGCGACACATGAGTTGAAACTTTTGTCTTCACCAAGGAAGGCTAGTTGATATTGAAAGCCTTGGTAACCAACCTTGGGGTCTTGTGCCTAGTAATTACTATTGGGCTTGGAGGTGGTTGAAAATGATATCTCCCCTTTAAAGTCTTGGGTGACTTTTATACAAGTCTTCTTTTCCTTTGCATGTGTGATGATGGCTCAACAAGATGATGTCTCCTACTCCTGAAAGATCCAAGAAAGTCTTCCTCCTAAGCAGCATAATAAAAAGAATCTTGGAATTCAGATAACTTTACATTTACATTTTGTTCATGGTTTTCTATGTTAGTTGTAGTTTGTGCGGCCCCTAAAGTGCTTAAAACTTAGACATCTTTCTTCTTCTTCTTCTTCTTCTTCTTAATATTCTTTTTTTTGTTTCCTTAAGAGGATGCAAGTTTCTCCAAGAATCCCAAATCAAATTACTCTCACTCTAACTTCTTTGGGATAATAATGCAGTTTGGAGGATAATCAAGTTACCAACCACAATATAGCAATTGAGAGGAGCCCCAATCTTCAACAAGCTTTTTTTTGTACATAATGTTGTCAAATTTTGGATTGCACCAAATGATGAAGAGTCCAAACATTTCTTGAATGGCATTTGATGGAAGTAACACACAAAAAAAGTACATCTGAAATTCAATTAGAAAAGAATGAGGCAAGAATTAGCCAAAGAATGACTCTCCATATCACCCAACGAAAGCACACCTAAACAATGCTCAGTTGGTGTCGACTTAACAACAACCAAGGTATATTGGGTTTACTAAGGGCTAGTGAAACCCATAGAGGGCTCCATTGGATCTCAATTAGCACCAAATGAGCCCCATTTGAAACGTAGTGAACCTACCTAATTGATCTCAATTGGCTTCGATTGAGTCCTAGTAGAAACAATTAGGTCCTTATCGAAACCTCAGTTGGCACTAACTAAATCTTAATAGAAGGATATTGTATAATGTTATCCATAGTAATATGTCACTAATAATTATTATGAGTCAACACCGACTAAGTTTTTATTGAGTTTTATTGAATTAAAAAGGAGTTATCTATAGCCATATATGGTTACAAAAGCATATTAGTTGGCAAATGAAAAGTGTCAAACCCTATTGCAAGCCTCAATAATGGCATGACTCAAAGCAAATTATTGATGAATTCATACTATAAAGCACATGATTCAATGATTCCTTTGCTCTAGTTTGAAGTTCCCACATCTTTCCTCTTGTGATCCCACCCTTGACCTTGAAGTACTCCCTATAGATTGTCAATTCCCATAACTCAAGTCTCCATTTTTTAATATAGTCTAAGAGAGATGGGGCCTTAACTGATTGATCAATGGTGACATTGAAGTCCCTTATTGTCAAATCAAACAACTTGATTGCCTCCACTTCTAGTTGCAAAATTCTAGGAAGAAGTCTATAAAGTTAAAAGATGATTGGCATCCCAAAAACCATATCTAGATCTATACATGGAAAACAATAATATGATTTTAGCTGAAAATCAAACTTGGTGCCAAAATGTAGTTATATGAAGCCATTTATCAAAAGTGGCATCTTGAAATCCCTATTTTGGGAATTTTTGAACTTCCCTAAAAACTCCAAATTGATTCCATTACCAGAGCCAAAAAAATTTATGGTATGTATTGACACAAGTTGAAACTAACATTTGCAGTTTTTCAATAAGCATTTTCAACTTTGGATTCATATCATAATGAATCTAAACCTCCTACAAGAACTTTGGGCCCAATGAAGGATCGCATACATGAAGCCACTTGTGGAAAATGGTCATATGCTCCTTATGGATTGTGTCCATAGCTTTGTTGCTTAAGGTCTCCAATTGGTCCGGGTCTCTCAAAGTTGGGTCAACAACATTTGCATAATAGAATTGATGTGTAGTATTAATTGCCATGGCCAAATCCTTGTGGAAAGTTGAGATAGGGTTATTAGTGTAGAACTAAATTCAACATTTCAAATATGATATTGAATCTAGAATAACAAAAGGAAATTGTCTTACCTTGTACATATAATTTTAAAAAACTACATTTGTGAGGTTGTACCAAGTCTTTCATGTTTTAACTTCACACTTCTTGAATTGATCATCTGGAATGACCTCTTTAAACTGCTGCAAGGGTATCATTCCAATACTTTGGATCCTTAAAAAATTCATGGACTAGAGATGGCCTGACATGGTCCAATTCAATGGACTTGCATTGCCACAATGACATAAACAATTACTGTTGTATTGAAATCTTTAACATGAAGAATAGATTGAAATGTAATAACAAAACATGCTTACTTGTTAAGCTTTGTCATTATTGTCAGGAGCTCCACTAGGTTGCTAGATTATTACCAAGGGTAAAATTGTCCATGCATATGTGCCAATCCACATCAAATGGATGCACCTTCTTTATATATGGGAACCAAGCCTAAAGTTTATGGTTCCCATCCCAAATGTGTAACATTTTCCAAACAACGACCTAAGATCTGGGTCCCCCTGCAAGAACTCTTCAGATATGTCATTCTTATCCTTCCAAAGAAAACCCCATAATTACTCAATAATTGAATATAAATTTCTTCACCTTGCCAATTTGTGGGGGAAACAAAAAAAACCTTCTCCCCCTACCTATAACCCATTTGAAAGGCTTGCTCCATTTTTAACACATCAATTTTGAGAACATGTTTGACAATGGGCATGGTAATGAGCTAGCAAAATGGAATGTTCATTCGAAACTTCCATTTGGGATAGATCTTGAATTTTTCCAAGACATCATTTCTATTGAATTTTTTCTTGCTTTGGATCCCTAGATTACATTTTCACATGATGTGGCAACCGGTGACAAAGCCCAATTCATGAAATGGAATAGTCAAATCTTTAATGAAAGTTGATGTCTTGTAGCTCCACTATTGAAAATTGGATTAATATGTATTATTCACCAGCAAATTGAAGGCATATGGAAACTAAAGAACTATATCCATTATAATGCAAATGTGCATAGGAATTAAGCCATGTAATAAACGATGTGTTTCTAGTGTCAGTTGGTGCCAACTAACTATTGATGAAACCTCCTAAACAAGAAACACATCAACAAAAATGATTCCCACTTTGATGCAAATTGGCATTAGGAACTACCTAATTAAGAAGGGCAATGTTTTAGTCATCAGTCGTGACCAACTAACTATTCATGAAACCTTCTTATCGCACCTCCTTGATAAACAACAATGATTTTCATTTGGTTGAAAATTGTCCATTGTAATGATGGAAGTGTTAGTCAGTGCCGATTAACGTTTCATGAGAATTCTAACCGCAACTCCTAGAAAGATTTAGACATCAATTTTGGCTCAAGTAGTACAAACATAAGGAAATTACCTTTAGTTGGCACTAACCAAGGTTGAAACATCATACTAAAACACATTTGTGAGCACAAAAAGGAAATAAAACATGGGTTGAAAGTTAATACCTAAATCCTATTGAATTGCGAATGATGAAACCCCAGATATAGGTAGTGTGTCCATAACAAAAAGGTGCTGCAAATCAACTTGGCAAATGGAAGCATTATATACAACACAAATGATTTTCAGACAACTTTAAACTAAATGTCGACAATTGAAAAAAAGAAGTGAATGTAGAAGTTCAGGAAATATCATTCCTTGGAGAGATATATTTTTCCATAGTCCAAAATTTGTGTTGTCAAATCTAGATCCTTCTCCTTGTTTATTTCTTGGTCATCAAATTGTTGATGGTTAATCAATTATAATTGGTTTTTCTGTCATAGCCAAAATGAAAATCTCAAGATCTATATTTTAAGTTGTAGGTGAAAAAATTTGCTAGTTGTGCAAGAAAAAAATTATAAGTTCTACAAAAAAACAAATCATAGGTTCTACAAGAAACAAATCATTGGTTGTACAAAAAATAAATTGCAAGTTTTATAAAACAAATTGTTGGTTGTAAGAAGCAAAATGTTCATTCTACAAAACCCAATCATTAGTTTTCAAAAAGACAAATCGCTAGCATAATAAACCTGAACTAAATCATTTACACACATCATGATTAACCAAGATTGAAATGCATACCTTTTCCAACATCAAACTTGCATCCGATGTCTCCAAACCTTATGGACCATTTTATATGCAAGTTGTTAAAAGAAAGGTGTCGAAAGAAATCCAAAGCCCTAAATCTTAGAACCTTAAAACCCTAAATCCTTGAATTCTAAAACCCTAAATCTTGCAACCTTAAACCTAAACCAACCCTAAACTTAAATCATCTAAAAAAATTCTCCCCAAATGTTGATTTCAATAGCTCATGAAAGCTCCATGGAATTTCAAGAATTTAATATTTGTTTTGCTTAGACTTCACAATAGGTGCCGACTAAGCACCCATGGCAATGTGGTTGTAATAGACATTTGTAGAGCACCTAGAAGTTCACCCCTTGATGATTGTGTGACTCTCTAAAAGCACTTGAAAACCAAAAAAACTAAACTTGAATTTGGAAGAAATCACAAGATTGGATCCAAGGATCCTTGAGCTCTGATGTGCACTCTATAGAGAACAAAAGTTCAATTCAATGCCTTTGCATTGCAAGCTTGGACTCATAGATCCCAGACCTCATAATTCATTCTAGAAGCTCTTAGTCAATGCCAACTAAGCACCTCAAAGGCATGTTGGTCTTGGGCGCTTATTGAGCATTAAACAACGACTTGACAACTAAGGTCATTTGATCTATCCAAAACTAGACCTAAAGAAACCTATTTTCTTAAAGAAACCAATGGCTTCCCCTACTACAAGGAGGTCTTGCGAACTTTGAAGTGCACCTTCTACAACCCAAAAGCTCAAATGAGTGCATTTTCTTTACGAGCTCAAATCTTTTGGTTCATCCTGAAAGAACACCCCCAAAAAATTTATTGGTCTGTGAAATATCTTGAGCACCCAAGGGTGGTTTGATATTTGAGGTGCTTTGAAAGAAAAATCCAGAAACAAACTTAAAAAAACCTGATTTCTTAGAGAAAATGACTACTTAGTATTATTCCAATTACCTTCATTGAACTTTTGGGTGTTTTACATAGCACTAAAAAGTTCCAATAAATGCTTGAAAGCTCTAAAGAATAACCTAACTTGAGTGCATCTAGAGTTCATGCCCTGCTATCAAGTTGCCATTACGCGAACATTCATCTAAAAAATTCGTCCAAAGTTTAGAAAATAGTTTGGTCTTTTTAATGTCAAAATTGAACTTGAAATCAAAATGAAAATAGGAAAGTAAATTACCTCTTGGGTTGTGTTGGTTTAAGTTGGAAATGATTATCCCTGAAAATGTGAAATAAGCAAATCTGTGAATATGAGCAACCTTGAAAGAGTGTCTCGCAAGTCTGAAAAAACTTGGAAAATGGTCCATTATCATGAAAAAAAATGGTAACATTAAACTTACCTCCTCTTCTATCACTTCTTGGTGCTATAGTTGAAGGCTTATTTTCCTTGATTTTGCCATCTACTTTATCTTTTAACACTAATTTGAACTTGTCCACCAAAAAAAAATCCATCACCTTTTCTTAGGTCTTGACCCCATTGTTGTGTGTTCTTCTTTCGACATTTGCAAACTCTTGTATGACTGAAAGCTAATTATATTTCAATTTATACTCACACTACCACCTGTTACCACTCAAATTTGATGATCTGTGGTTACTGTGCATTTTGAACGGTTGGTGTTTTCCAAGAAACCATGATAGTTTCTTGATGCAATTCCAACAATTCTCTTCATGCTAACCAAATTGTAACTAATTATGTTACTTTTGGAAGTTCAACAAAAAAATATTTTCAACATTAACCATTTTTAATGTATGTGCATACTAATTTTTAATTGTTAGGTGGTTGTTCTTATGTGAATTGACAGTGATTGGTGCTTTCGTGTTTTGGCATGAAAACAACTATCAACCCTACTAATGCTCGTACTAGTATTTTCTACATGTTATGCACTTTGTGGCCTAACAACTATAAAATAATGACAATCATGGTCAACTTAATATTGTTGTAATGTTTATAAGACTAGGCAAACATGTTCAAAATCTTTCTAAAATTAGGTTATATAACTAAAGTCTAATAATATTTAAGGACTTGTCTTTGGGTGGGTTTTGATTCGTGTTGTGATTTCAATTCGTATTTCTCCTACACACATGTCCATATAATGCTTCTTTAAAGGAAATTTGTTTATCATTTCTTTTTGTTGCATGAGTGAATTGATCCCAAAAAAATACCATTAATGTTGACAAGTTTTCAAAGAAAATAAATAGATTATGACACACAACTTTGTTGAAGCTTGCACCAATATTTTCTAGGTTCAAATTTACTAACAAATGGGTACCAACAAATAGGACTTTCTAGAAGGAGTCATTGTTTACAAATGGTGGGACAATTAAGGATGCCACCAAACATGATGCATATCATGGGATTTCTCATAAGTTTAATGTTTTTGGTTTATATTCTACCACTTTTAACAAATTTATTTAATTCATGGGAAAATTGGACATAATTATTTGGCCATGAGCATTCAAATTAATTTTGGCCTAACAAGGTGCTCAAGTATGCTATCATATTGTTTGGACTATGATTCTTTTAATGCTTTTAATGATGCATGTTTTACCTTTTGGCTCAATTGTTTGCAATAATTATTAATTTATGTTCTTTGTATTCAAGCCTTGTGATGTTGCCTTGTTCATGCTTATTTTATGTTCCCTATAGTCCCCTTGGAATTTATTTTCCCTTGGGCCATGGGGCTTCCATCTTGTCTAATGCCAATTATTCTTTATGACAAATTGATTCAATCTCATCTTGGGAGTGAATCAAAATGCTTTGGGACCATTGGAATGTTTTCACCAATAGGATTGCACGATTCAGTTGGAACGTGTTCTTGGGAGAATGGTCTAATGTGGCCATCATATGGTTTGTATTAATGAATGCATACTGCCATCTCTTTGGCGTTTTTATTGGCCCCACTATATCGAGTTCTTCTAGACATGGATGTCATTATTTTATTTTCTCTTGATCATTTCTATTATTGGTCCAATCATACTTCCTACCACGTATCTAGAATTGCAAATTAGTTAGTAGGAATATCGCAAGATAGATTGAATGGCGATGGTGTATTCCTATGTTATTGTTCGGGTTTACTAAAGTGATTTGATGGCATGCTGGCTTTGCATTCCAAAATTTAGGTCCTCATTTAAATGAACATCACCCCCAATACTTTAGTTCCATTATTGTTGTTAAGATAATTTTTTTCTATGCATATTTATGTTCCTTTTCAATGTCATACTTTGTATAATGTTGGGATTATTGTCAATATTTTTCAATGCACTATACATGGTAATTTTTATTTCTTTTTTTACTGCCAATACTACTCTTGTTTTTACATTGCAAGTGGTCTGCATAACAACCCAAAGGACTGGGTTTCATCTCCTGAACATGCTTGTGATGGGTATCAAAATAGAGGGATCCAGGGAACTACTCGTGATTTGGACACAGTACCACATGAGAAAACCCTAGCTTGTGGTTTGGCTCCAGCTCACAGGCTCTGGGTTCATCAGCAATGGCAAAGTTCTATAAAGTAACAACTCAGGAGACTTCACAGAGTTCTTCTGGCAGGGATGTACTGAATTCCTCACGAGGGATCTCTTCTGGAAGGTTGTTTCATCTGCCTTGATCAAGAAGGGAGTTAACTCAGGATGTCATACACCTTGTGATTGATGATGCATCACATGGCAGGGGAACAGATATAGATGTCATGTCAATGACCATGATGGACAGGCAAGGCCTTCATAAGATTCTAGAGTCTCAATTCCAGGTGATCCAATGAGCATAACCTGTATGGATATGATCAACATGCCAGGAATAGGGTTGATTCACAGGAACAAATTGACTTGGAGGAAGACCACTCTCTTTTGAAAAATCATGGCAGTACTCCTGCAGGTGGTAATACAGTGCAAACTCTTTCAGAGCCATGCAATCTATGAAGCAATTGGAGAGTAAACATGTTCACATCTGGTCAAGCCCAGGAAGTTTCTTTCTTTGTGGTTGTTGATGTTTAAATCCTGTGTAGGAATTCTTGGCAGAAATGGGGAATTAGAGGGGATCTCAAAGGCCTTTGTGAACTGGGGTCACATAGGCCCAAGCTAAACAGTCAGGCATTTTTGGGTGAAGCTGCAGGGAAGTGTATATGCCAGGGTATGGCCCCATGGGGCTACCATGTTCTGAATGAGAAGTTTGCATCCTCCAGTTTCAGCCTCAATGAATAGAGATCACAGAAAGGGCCAAGTTTGCCATGACCCATTATCATATAAGTTGATTCCCACCTTCTATCACTTCATCCACGACATTTCTCCTGCTTTGACTTGGAAACTTGCTTTTCATTGTGTTCTCTCTTGATGTCTCCTTCCTGACTTTTACAGAAGTGTCTATAACTGGGTAGAGTCAATAGTGCCCTTGACCTATCCTTTTCTCTTAAATCCTAAACCTGGTCACACCTTTAGCTGGTGTTCCTTATTGTATTCCGTCTGCTTCCTGTACTTTTGTTCTAGTTTTCTAATACCAACTAGATGCTATCATGTGAGTATTATAGAAAGATTGTTTTGTTACTATGAGCTCAGTATGTGCACTTACTTTGGATTTTTGGTGTACAATGAAGATTTTGAACCCATTTAATTACAGATTACACAATAGAGTCTCCACAGGTTTTGGTTTGGAGATGTGTTCTGCTGTGGGATTGGCTTCAGCAACAAACTTGAGGAGTGAAGTTGCTCTTTTTGATAGAAAGTGCTCATGAGAGTCAAAAGTTCCTTGGCAAAAACTAAAAAGAGGCCCAGTGGACATCTTCTGTTTCTAAGGGTTCCAGTGACAAATGAGTCACACATTTGTGTTACAGAGAGCTATTCCTTGTATCTGGAACGTACTACCAGCTAGACATTTCTCACAGTGTGGGTGTGATGGTGTACAGACAAGTGGTTGTATCACCAGAACATCTGCTCCAGGTATGCAAGGTCCACATCTGATGCTGTTAGGATGACAGACATGATTGGAAGATCTCATTGTTCCAGTTTATCAAGGAGTTGAATTCTGTTTTCCAAATTCTGGATCATCAATGTTCTGAATGGAGTGTGTAGTGTAGGTGCCTTGTAGGAAGAGAGTTCACAAGCTCGAGGTACTTTCAACTCCTGGTCTGTTATGGACAGTATATTCTGCTAGTTGTTTATGGAGGATGCTTGACTGTGCCAAACTTTCAAGTTGTAGGATTCATCGCCCACATTTTGATTATGTCTGTCTATAGGCAAGCTGCCAATCCTATTGTGAATAGTGAGGTAGACATCTGCATCAAGAAGACTAGTATCTACCATGCTAGAAGAATTCCTATTGTGAATAGCGAGCTAGACATGCAGTAAGAAGACCATATAATCTACCACACTAGAATATGGCGTTGCAGATTTGGTTTCTAATAACTTCCAGTGCAGAGATCCCGAACTGGTCAGTGGTTCTCGGATTCTGAAATAAAACCTGGAATTGGTGGTTCTTTGAAAATTCTAGTAACCACACAACACTAGTAATCACTTGCTTTGGAAGTACAATTATCTGAAGTTGCAAAGCACCACCTCGGAGAAGCCAAGGTGCTGATCTACATAATGAATATACGATTGTGTGTGTCCAAAATATGTTTGTAAAGAGTCTTGGTGAAGGCAAGGTGGCTTAATATAATTCATCTAGTTTCCATTTCTTTGCTTATTTTGTGTGTTGCAAGCCAGCCATAAATAGAAGTAGAAAGAGGAAACTAGATGTTAGGTAATGGATTGATTTTGGATAATTTGCAACAATACAACAAAATATCTGGGGGTTGCATGTGCATGTGACACTTGTTCTTTTGGACATCTGGGGAATAGCATATGGGGTGTTTATAGTTTTGGACTTCCTGGAAATGGTATATATTGCATTGTACTAGTGATGATCATCCATGGCAAAATGTAGAGAAAATGGTGACCATCTCTTTTTGAAGATTTACACAAATCTGGCTATAAACCAGATATGAAGTAGAGATTTTTTTATCAACCTTCTATATATTATGGTTACACACTGAAAACCAAATATAGAAATCTGGCAATTTTTATTAATTTTTTCTTATGTCTGGTCATAGAAATCAAAATCACTTCATGTTTTGATTTTTTGAATTTTTTATTTCTCTTTTTTGGCAAAAAATTTCCAGTATAAAAAAGGCATCATCAAACGGATTATCATGCTTATCAGTTGTGTACACATGGTATGAATTTTTTTTAAAACATGGGGATTCATGCTGTACCCTGCTCTGAGGTTCTACAGCGGTAAAAGAATCCCTTCAAGAACAAAACACATAATTATTGGGAAGTTGGTTTCAATAGTGAGGATTCTGCTGTGTTTGGGCAGAAAGCAGACAGAATTGACATTTATCTACTAAACGCCTGCTCTGAGTTTCTGCAGCAAAAACAAAAAACAAAAATAAAAATTCCTCAAAAACACTTTATTTTTGGCCAGGTTTTTTTGGGAAGCAGACCCAATAAACAAGCTGTTAGCGCCCCCAAGTCAAGCCGAGGGCCAGCAGGGCTTTCACCTGCACACAAGTGGGTTTGAACCCAGTCTAACCTAAAATGAGCGGATGTAGAAATCCAAAAGCGCAGACCTCTCAGCTGGTCTTTTTCAGGAGGATGAAGCGTCTAATTATGAAGGAAATTAGGTTTCTTTCTTTTGGCTATATTTTGTTTGTTATGTTTATATCTTACAGGTTGCAATGGCTGTGGTGTTGATTGGTGATGCATTTTTTTCGCTGGGCTGTCAAGACCTTGTGTGTGATTTGCCTAGATAATACTTATCTCTTATGGAACTTAGCTCTTGATGGAGAAGAAAAATGGAAGAATGTGGAATGGATGGCTGGATTCTGGAGAGGCATGTCTGGCATTTTTCTGCAAGGATTTAAGGGCCATTGGAGGAGCTGAAGGAAGAAGAGGCTAAGTTTCTGTTTTTTTTTAATTTTGTTTTTGGAGTTGGTGAGGATAGTGTGTGAGATGGAAGCTCAGTTGTCTTACAATGTCACTATGTTAAGTTCTCTAGAACTTTTGCTACACATGAGGAAGTAAAACAGGGTGTAATATTAGGTCATTTGGATACCATTCATACGGAAATGATGAAGAATACTAAAGGATTTTAAGGAGCTGGTTTGTGATTGACATTCTGGTCCTCAAATGTGGTATATTGAGGAAATTCGGCAATCGTGTAGTGTGCTAGAAGAATGGTTGAAAAAGTTAGTATCTATTTGAATAGGCGCTTTGGGTGAAATTTGTTCTCTTGGGTATCTTGGTGGGCTGATAGGGTGCATATTTCAAATTCAGGTTTTTCAACAAGATTGTTTCATTTGTCAAAGCTTTTAAGATGTGGATAAGACATTGGGGAATTTATGGTTTTGTCCATATGATTCATGGTGGGACTTGTGGTTAGAAGGTTTGGGAATGAGATTCCATAAGGAAAATCACGAGATTTCCAAAGAGTGGATTCAGAGTGACCCGATCCAAGTATGAATCAGTAGGAAATGTTATGTTTATGAGACTCTTTTCTTCAAATCTACTCCTCTGCTGCCATCTCCTCTGCTGGCAGCAGGAACTGTTACTCAATAAAATCATGCATACTGTCCTGTGTTGAAATTGTGAATATCATAAACTCCTGTCTGTTTCTAGTTCTCCTTTTTAGGCTACACCAGAACCTTCATTGAGGTCCCAGGGTCCCAGCAGCGGCTATACCACTGAAGCATCACCTCAAGGGTGAGACTTTTCATAGTGCCGATTGTCTTCCTTGGGGGTGGGGGTGCGGACAGACAGATTTGACATGATCTGCCAAACTGCTTTGAAGGAGCTTACAGCAGGGAGTATTTTGCCATGTTTGCAGCGCACCCATCACACCAGAAATGTTGGTTTTGGAAACACAAATATCTATTCTTAGGAAGTATTGGATATTAGTAGTCCCACCTGGCATGACTTGTTTTTCTTGTGGCGTGTCAGCTGACTAACTGCCTCTTCAGTCGCAAGTTGTTTTGATCATATCTTGCATTATACCCTGCTCCATTTAACTGACTCACTTGGGAGTCATGTCAGTTAGGTTACAAATAAAAGTACCCTCAGTTTATAATGGGTAGGGTATTATCGTGGCAGCCAATTTTATGAATAGAATTTCCATGCAACCAATGAGAAGTTGTGTCATGAAGTCGAAGGTGCCTCCCTTTTTGTTCTTTGAGGGGAGAGGTTTTTTTTTCAAGTTGTGTTTGGTGTGAAGAGTGGACTGTCCACTGTTTACTTTTCACTTGGACAGTGGACAGTTGACTTTCCATGGAAGCTTTTGGGGGGCGGGGGTGTTTCCATGAAGTTCCCAAGAAGTTCCCAAGGGGTTCTCCAAGTTCCCAGTGTGTTCCCCAATATGTTTCTATAGCACCACACTTCTATCCCCTATGCTTCGCCCAAAAGTTCTCCCTTTTCTCACCTATATAGCTAGGCCCATGGGGAGGCACTCTATCCTCCAACAACAAACTTTTATTTTGGGGAGCCTCCAAAGTTTCAGTTTTTTCTTTTGTGATGGGCCAATCAACGTGACTCTTTGCAACCAAAAAAACCAAGAACTTGAGAACACCCTTCATCTATCTTAATAAGGCAGGTAGTTTGTTTGTTTGTTTGTCATGTTGAGATCTCCCAAACCATGGTGCCTCTTAGTATTGTTGGAAAGCTGGTAATGAGCAGGATTTAATGAAAGTGATTTGGCAATTTCTAGATCTAAGTTGCAAGAGATATAGAATTTTGCTTAGTTTTTGTCATTGGAAACTCAATTAAATTTTTATAAATGGTTTTGAAAGGAAAAATTAGTTGGGTAACTAATTGGCACTTGCACCAACTATACAAGCTACACTAGTATCTAATGAATTGAAACCCGAAAATATTAGCATAGACATGCATATGAGTATATCTTGGTTACAAACAAAACCCCAATGTTCAACATTTCAAAATTGGTCACATTTATCGGTGACTAGCTATGGACTAGGTAACTAACAAGGGGTCATTGGTTAATGGAAATAGTTGCGGCGTGAGAATGCTGATTGTATTTCCAGTAATGGATACATTTACTTACATTACATACAAAAGTGCTTTTTCAACCGTGCGAGATGGTCACCCATCACATGGCTCTCCAACTTGAATTACATCAGGTTTTCAATCCCCAGGCCAAGAGTGCAGCGTCATAATGGTTGAGTTTTTGCCCTTAGAAGTACTTCCATATAAAAACTTCTAGATGACAAAGGTTTGGTTTGAAGAAAGTGCATGCCTAGTTTATGTGCCATTCATAAGCATCAGGCAAAAGGCAGTTTGTCGGCCAACTCAAGTGAGACAAATTGCCTAGGGGAAAGAAGGAGGAAGGTTGTGAAGGTGGCCTCATTATCCACTGGAGGTCTCAACAGAGATGAATAAGGGGACTTCAGTCCTCTATTGTGGTTGACTAAGAAGCCAACTACTGAGGTTTCTCAGAAACGAAAATGCGTCAACGAGTCTTGGAGTGCTTGTGAAGGATGCACTCATATTCCTCCGGGGTGATTATCACAATCAGCTTTCTTCGCATTTCGGCATAGCGGAACGTGTAACCGGCCTAAGGTTTCATTTCAACTTTAATTTGTTCTTGAAATGGGTAGGCTAACCGTAAAGGACAAGCCAAAATATCAAGTTCGGTAGGATGGCACTACCGGCAAATACTATCTAGCAAAGACACCTCAAATCAGTAACTAAACATAACTCGCCATTCAGAGGTTTGGGAGCAACAATGTAACCCTCCTATTGATGGATGAAAAGTTGTGTAACCCTCTTCTCAATAGACAAAAACTCATATATCCAACATGTTATTCGGATTATGCATGCAAGAGAAAGGAAGGGTGAGAAGTTATGCTTGGTGAACCTCAAGGGGAGGACAAATTAGAAGCTCGAGAACCTCTGGACAGTAGGCTACGTATTTACTTGTGGAGGGTTGCCAAACATAAGTACCAAACATTCTAGAGGTGACCTTTAGTTTTCTTTTATGCGGCATTCCTCTAATAGGGTTGAAGGCCCTTAGAAAGAAATGTAAGTCAAAATAATTGTTTTGGAACCCTGCTTCCAAAACAGGGAAAAGACACACAAATTTTCACAAGTGAGATCTTCCTTTTTAAAGGAAAAGCACCCCCATAACCTTACAATTTGCAAGTTATTGCTTTAAGATAGACTTTGACTCATTCTGAGTAGCACCTGCCAAACAACAGGGTAACTGACATGTCCTTCTAGGTGGACCCTCAATTGAGAGGAGTCACATAGTCAAGGCCCAAGTTAGAACCATCACAAGGCAGCTCTCATGACAGCTTGGGTTCTGAGTTTAAGTGCCGGGCTGGGTTCAACTCCCAGTTTGACAACACTCATAAGCCACATAGGTGCTGGTGAGTGAGGGTTTGAAGAAGAAGGGTCAAGGAGATGTTTTCAATGCATTAAATCCTTGAACTAAACACAAATCTACAGTTAGATAAGGGACAAAAAATGATAATTCTGAATGACAAGACCTTGTACCACTTTGGAAGTCCGCAGTGGGTGGATTTTTTTTCATTTTTCTCTGGTTCCCAATGTGTTCTCACTATGTTCCCTATAAGAATTAAGACTCTACATTGAATGTGATTTAAAAAAACTTGTAGAGGCCCGAATAGGAGATGTGGTGGATGTGCTCTACAAGTCTGGATACTGACTGGTTCACCCAAGATGTTTGCCCCCAACCTTCTCCCCTAATTGTATCATCAACGGGAAATTCTCTGACATGCAAAGTATGAAGATTCTAAGGATAGATGGACTTGTAGCTCAATAGTGAAAGAAGTACTTAATTATTAAAGTTATCCGTAAAGTCAGCACCGGAACCCCCTGTTTGGACACATAGGGGATGAGATTTGAAAAAACAGGGAAAAAAAGTACACTGGGTTTCAACGGGTATGAAACTCAGTTTAGCAGCAAATTTGGTGCTAAACTGAGTTTGCCCTGTCCTTTCTTTTTGTGAACGCCTTCAACCAATCGCTGCTGCTGCTATGTGTACTGTAGTTATAAATGTTCTCGAGCTTGGTGCATTTAATCCTAAGTCTCCGTATTTCATACCCTTATTTAATAAACTTTCATGACTTTGCGGACAACAGCCAGGAGGGGATGAAGCATCAAATGAGGGGTGCCACTCGGGCCCAACAGGGCACGACTTTATGGATAACTCTAAATTCAGATTATATTCACCTTTCTAAACGGGGGGAGGAGTCAAGCTTGGAAGTCCGGGAAAGGCGGAGTCCCACTTCCAAGTGGAGAGTTGGGTAGTGTGCAATGGATAGCTGGACGTTCGTAAGAATTGTAGAAATTCTCATGACTGGTGTGCTAGTGGGATCTGTCTTGTTGTATTTGTCCAGTCACTGAACCACTTACATAAAATTGCCTTTGCCTAACATGGGCCTCAAGCTTCAAGCCAATAAAATGGCATGGGCCCATCCATGGTTGTTTCCTTCCAATTGCAGCTTTGCAAGTGGACTCAAAGCCTTGCTTATGTTGGTGCATTTGATTTTTCTCAATATGCAGTCATTCTGTGCACCTAGATGGATTTTGGTGCACGCAATCTTGCAAGTGGATTTAAACAATTGCTGTGCTTTTCCTATTTCTTTCAGGCAAAAACATAACAGAAAGTTTTTCTTAGCTACCCACTGATTCTGCCAACCTCAAATGTAGGCTTTACAATGGCAGGCAGACATAAACATTTACCCACTTGCTTCTCTCCCTGGCACAGATGTAAACTCATGTAATTGACTGGAGTTTTCCAGCCAGGTAACGTAGTTCCTTTGGGCTGTTTCTATCTTTAGGAGGAGATGGGAAACCACGTATGCACCTGGCAACTGGTTAGGCTGAATACTGGTGCCTTCACCTTCTGGAGTGAGGCCTCTTAGGCTATGCGTAACTTGGAACTGTTAAATTTGAACTCAAAGACCTGGGAGTCACCAAACAGTGTTGGATGGTTCTTTGATTTTGTTGCAACCTCTAGTGGTTCCAGTTTTCCAAAAATTTCCACCCAAAAAAAAAAACTAGGAACCATAGATAAAACCCTTGGTTTCTGGGGGTTTTTTTCAAAGAATTAGAAAAAGATAACCTTCTTCAGTCCAGGGTTTTTGAAAAATCTCAAAGAACCAGTGGGTTTCCTGCAATAAGGGGCAAAGAAATGACAGTTCAGGGTAGGTTCTTATATGGGTTCTTCCAATTTTTGCAACATGTGCAAGACTGTATCAAAACCGGTTCTTTGGTTTTTTGGAACAACTGGTCAAGGGTCCCTATGCCATACCCTGACCTGTCTATTCTTTTTTTTTTGGTGAACAAGAGAGAACCAAACCACACTGGCCACCCCTTAGAAAAAGTTCTATAATAGTCTCCGAGAATTTTTCCCAGACAGACATAAACAAACATATATTCCCCCCTCCTCTTCTTGGATAAACTTTTTGGCTCCAGGAAAGTCAGATTTCCCAATTGTTCCTTTGGAAATCATGGCAAAAAGAACATGTTCTTCTGCCTAGATCCTGCTAGAAAGTGCATCCAGGAACTTGCAGCAGAAGCAACTTGCCAAGTTGTCAACTAATCCTGATTCTTGGAGTCCTTTTGCGTCCGATCTCATTCGAAGCGAATCCCTGAAATGGAGTCTGTGAAAGTAGAACACAGTGTTAGAAAAAGAAAAACTTGACTCTTTACACTGATAACTGAAATCTAAACTTGCAACCTTTCTTCATGTGTAGTGTATGTGAAGTAAACCCCCACTGATGGCATAGTAAAGTCATCTGTCTTTCTAGGCCCACCGACTTCCCGTTGGTTTTGTAGGCCTCTTTTTTGTTCAGAAAAAATCATGGCCTGTCCTTCAAAGAAAAACTCTCAGCTGATAACTCCTGTTGTCAGTCCTATACCATAGTACAAGCCTCAAAGGGCAGCTTCAACACATGTATGTCCAATAATTAATTAAAATTGAATAGACCTGAATATTCTCATAGATCCACTGTTTTCCTTCACAAGATTTTTTCGGAAAAAACTATTTTGTGAAAATTTCAACATTTCTATAAATAATTTAATTAGGCTTGAAGCTGCCAAGGTACTACAGTTTGGAGTCAAGGTGGCACTCCTGAAATCAATTTAATCCTATATGCTCAAAACATGAGCAACAAGACATTAGTTTTTGGCTGTTTGGGATTTTTGTTGACAGCCTACCTTCTAAGTTGTAGTGTGGGCAAGGGGTTTTTCCTGGATTTTGATAGTACAGTCCAGTACGGTTCAGTACAGTTATCCAGCTTCCCCCAAACAAATCATGGGTTGAGAGATCTTTGATCAATTGTGCTATCTTAGCGGCTCCCCAATAGCTCCATGCTTCCACAGTGGCAGCAAAACTCATTCTGCATGCAGACACTCCCAAGAGGTAAAAAAACCCGCTAGTCTTGAACTTTGCGGGTGCCAGTGCTGTAACCTGAAAGGAAGAAGAAGATCATGCAACCAGAATGCTGGACTGTACTGACTAGTTGCAAACTACAGACTGTTGGGGTCAAGATCTTTTCATTCATGCTACATCTTGTGGACCAACCTTCTTGTGCGGAGGTCTTGTTCATTCAAAGTGCCACAACTGCTTACCACCATGACATGTCAAACAGGACGAATCTTTATTTCTTTGAAGAAAGAGCACTTGAGGTGACACAACCCAACTTCCCATATAGGTGGGCCAGGTTTTATGGGACAATTTGGATTGTGTTATATATTCCTCCAGTTTTGCCTGTGTGGAGATGCAAGGATGTGTGCACTGTGAAAGAAGGGAGTTGCCGACATCATGTTTATAGGTCTATGGGAGCTACTAATGGAAGGAAAGTTGGGGTCTACGTGTCATCCTCCATCTCTCAAGGTGTTTATTTTACTCAAAAGGTCATGCTCGATATAGATCATTATTTGTCTCTCTAGATGTCTAACATAATTTTAAAGCACTTGGAGAAATTTCTTAGCCTATATGAAGGGCACCTATATTTGTGAATATCCCCCATAGAAAGAGGACGATTCTTATGCCTACACCTCAAGAATGCAAGAGATTGTACAGCCCCTCACACTCTTGGGAATTAAAATAGGCCTAAGAACCTTCCCCCTCCTATGCCTCATGATTTACATATGTTTGGATTCATTCTTGGATTTTTTGCATGGTTACAGCATGTAGATTAGGGTGTTTAGGTTTTATAGGTTAGGATAGATAGGCTAATGTTCAAACACTTTAGTTATTGAGAGCTTAACCTTCTCGGACATAGTTTGGTCACCTATGGAGTTCAACGAGATATTGTGGACTGCCATTTGGCACACCCATCGCCATGAAAATCATTCAGACTAGACAAAAATATGAGGAAAATATGGGGTTTGGAAGTAGTGTTTAGTTTGGAGCAATAAATGTTCAGTTTGGCAATGTAAGCATTTGGAGCTTAACATTTTTGGACATAACTTTGTTGCCTCTAGAATTCAAAAAGGGATTGTAAAGATCAAGTTGATGCAGCCACACCATTTTAGATCTCTCAAAAAGGACAAGAAATGAAAAAGATATGGGGTCTGAAAGTTAGGGGGGGTTTATTGCATATTTTTTAGACATTTTATTCTTGAGGCATGTTCATTCTCTTCCTACTTTTTGTTTGTTGCTCAGTTGTTTGTAGAATTCAAAGTTGTAGTTTAAACCCTTGTGTGGTGCATTGATAACCAAAACAAGAAATGAGGAATATATGGATGTGTTTGGTTATTGACTTGTGTTTAGTCATGGATGTGTTTACCCTCTATATATCGGATAGAGGAGTTGTGAACGTGTAGAAAAACGATAGAAAATACATCCCTTGGAACTAATGGTGCAATCAATAAACACTTAAAGCATCAATGTCATGTAATGTACTTGCTAAATTTGACCAAATAATCAAATTTCTTTGCTTTGCAATGATGTTTCCAAGTGATACACAAGCGTGGAGGAGTTTTACATGTTCAAGTAAATTTTGCATTCTTCTTCTTTGTTTTTTTTGCTCTACTTTGTTTTTTTCTCGTCTTCAAGTTATGTGCTTTATTCATAAGTCCATTTTGCTCCATCCAGTTCCTGAACTTTGTCAACATTCTTGAGTTTCTTGAACTTGGTTAGCATTCCCGAGTTTCACTATTGGTTTAATGTGTTTAGGTCAAATCTTTTTGATTTTTTATCGTTATGATGGCGGGTGAATGGGTTTGTGGTTTGAGGGGAACATAATTGCAAAGCTCACATGTGTTAATCAATGCTCCTGTTGGTGACATTAAAGACTTCATTTTAAATCCTTTGGTGAACTAAATGTTGAAGGAAGGGTCTACAAAGAAAAGATTTTGTAAGTTGAAGCATGTGCAATACAAAAACCCCTCCTTTAACTCATAGCTCTAGTTTCCATAGCACATAATGACAAGGACACATGCCTTTTTTTAACCAATTTTTCTTTCTACCTTTGTGGATTCATTAAAGTCTCAATAGATGCAATGTGTTGTTTACCATAATGTCCACTAAGAAGAGGTTAAACAAAGTAATACCTACCACCCCAAAGGCCTCATCATATATAATAAAGAGCATGGAATAATAGCCATGAATGCATGTATCTCTCTACAAAGGACGTTGCCCTTTTCAACTTATACAAGACCCAAAGACAACTCGCTATTACCCATGTTTCAACTAATGTTTAACAATCTTCCGGGGCGGGGGGAGGGGGGGATTGGAGGAGGGGTTATGAAACGCCTAAAATAAAAAGGTTTTTTCTGGGTATGTTATGAAATAATGGAATATTGAAAAAATAAATTAAATGGAGAACATTTAAACATATTCTAGGTATATTTTCATAATGAATCATAGATAGGCACCTTATTTACATTTAAGTAAATTATTATTTTTACTTTTTAATAAACGAGTTGGACTCTATATTTGTTTGCATGTTGTTTGGAAGAAAAAAATGGAAGTGACTTCCCCAAGAGTCTTTCAAGAAGTGAAAAAATTCAATAATCCATTTCATTGCTAAATTTTTAAATTCTAAAGTCCCATACAAAAGAATTGACCTTTCATAAGATCAAGTCTTGAAGGATTTATGTATGTATATCACCAAAAGGTAGCACCTATTGAGTTCCATCAAAAACATTTAGCTTAAGAGGCTAATTATCCTTCAACAAAATAAAAGGATCATATTTCCAAATAATTGGCAACTCTATAATGAAATAATACTTAACATGGTCAACAAGACCATGAAATGGCATGTTCTTCATGCCCTTACTAAAGCCATCACAACTATTATCACATTTGATATTTGGATTTCACAAGGAGGATTTGACACATTTGTTTGGTGGTCAATTACATCAACAAAAAGTGAGTTCCTTGTCACATTACTATGGGGATATTTGAGGTTCATGAAACATTAGGAGTTGCCATGACTTTGAAATTAAAGGATTTGAAAATCCCCTTTCACTTATGTGACAAGTTCATAGTTAATGTGAAGGATGAAGGCACCTACTTGAACACTCTTGCAAATGCCTTGACAAGCACTAGTTGTGTCATATGTTTTGCTAATATTATCACAACCCTACATGCTCACAATTGTTATGTGTTATGTCCAAGTGTTGTCAATATGCTACTAACAATATGAAAGTTTGTTGTTTCATGCGGGTGGTTTCAATCAAAGATGGGCAAAAATATTTGTAAAAAATTATTACATGGACAAAAAAAAAGAAAAGGGAAGGGTGTCCAATGGGAGAGAATTTGCAAAGATGCATCTTTTTGTCCTCTAAGAAACTAAAGAATGACTATGAAAAAATATGGGTCTTTAGATAAAGAGAGCAAAGAGTCCAAGTTTTTAGCTTCATGTCCAAAGTTATTATTTTCAAAGAGACCTTGGAGTTTAAAGATGCCATCAACTTGTATTATTCAAAGCAAGCATTTGCCTTGCAAAACACAATTCCTAGTTTGTAGATGTGGGAGTTGTGGTAAAGAAAATTAGTGATGTTCTTACCTTGATGGTCGCACAATGTGTGTTGAATAAATTTCGAAGGTATCGGTTGTTATCTTATGTAATTGCTACCACCATACCCATGTGTTGTATGATGGAAAAAAAAAGTTTTAGAATGAATGATTTAGTGTTGGTATGTGGTTTCATATATGTTTGGTGAATTTTGTGTTAATGATTTTGTTAATTAAATTTCTATAATTGATTTTGTTTAATTTATGGATTTTGTTGCTTGCAAGTTGGGAACTTTGACTATAAGCTACTAAAATTTGGCCATTACATGAGGTTTGAGGTTATGTATGTGTTAAAATCATTTATGGCTTTTGCATATTTTTCATTTTAGCTTTGCAATGCACTTAACATGTTGGCCTTTAAATTTTTAATCCTACAACTATTTCAAAATTATGTGGGATTGAGGTGGCAATGCAAATTACTACAAAAGATGACCACAAAATTTTGATGCCATTAATATTGAAAAGTATCTACATTAATTAACAACATCCCCCCTTCATTGTTGAACCTTTGGATGTTGGTTTGTTTGAATTGAAGTCTTTGGATTTCTAGTTTCAATGGAGGAAGATGCTATGGGGCTTTTAATTATCATTTTTATGTAGACAAATTATAGTGCCAAGTAAAGTTTTTGGTCCCCTGAGTTGGTGGGTAGATCATGAACATCAATTCCCAAAGATGAATTCTCTTACATGACAAGTGTTGGCATTATGGGTTCATAAATTAAAACTAAAAGAATTTTCAATATGATTGGGGTCATCATACATTTGTGTTGTTGTCAACTTGGTTTTGCAAATTTCAACAAGTTGGTTTTAATATGAAGAGTTAGCAAGATTATCTTAGGCTACTTGTTCAAATGAATGCAAATCCATTGATGATTATTTCACCAATGAAGATGAGGTTGTTTTAGAAAATGAATTCATTACGATTTTAATATGTTCAAAGAAGATATGATTTGTCAAAGGCCATGGAGCTAATTTTTGTTGCATTTTTTAGTAGCAAAAGGGGATAAACATTTCATTCTATCATGAAAAAAAATCTTATCCTTTTTCCACCCCCACACATTGCAACTATACTGTTCAATTTGATTGCATCTTAACCACATATGGTCTTCTTAAGTTTGCAAATCGCTTATTGCATTAATTAATGGTCAATATTGTTCATAGTTGTAAAATTCATTATGTTCAATTATGAGTATAATTTGAACCCTATTTTTGAAATGGAAATTGAGGTAGCCTTTAACTTTATTTACACAATGGACTATAATGTGTGGTTAATGGTTTTTTGGCATCTTTTCAATTGTCAACATGGTACATGAATTGAACTATTCATTTTTAATATTTTGAAACCATGGTTCATGGGTTGCATTTTACATTTACCATTATTTATTAAAACAAATGTAACAACTTAAAATTTCACATTTATACTGGAATGAATTAATGATTTTTTCACATTTTTTGTACTATCAACATGTGTACATGAGTTGAACTATTCATTTTTAATATGCTAAAATTATTACTCAACTTTTTCATCTTGCACTTATTAAAATATATTAAAACAGAAGCAATTTAATGATTTACAATTATATTGGAATGAATTAGTGATTTTTTTCACATCTTTTCAATTGTTAACATGTGTACATGAGTTGAATTATTCACTTTTAATATATTAAAACTATTACTCAAAGTTTGCATCTTATACTTATCAAAATATATTAAAACACATGCAATTTAGTGCTTTGCAATTATATTGGAATGAATTAATGATTTTTTTCACATCTTTTCAATTGTCAACATATGTACATGAGTTGAACTATTCACTTTTAATATGTTAAAATTATTATTCAAAGGTTGCATCTTGCACTTATCAAGATATATTAAAACACACGTAATTTAGTGCTTTGCAATTATATTAGAATGAATTAATGATTTTTTTCACATCTTTTCAATTCTCAACATGTGTACATGAATTGAATCATCCACTTTGGACTAATTGAAACCATTACTCAAATGTTGCATATTGCACTTATTAATATATATTGAAACACACAACAACATAATGCTTCATATTTATACTTGAATAGGTTATTGAGTTTTTTCACATTTCTTGAACTATTAACAATAATTGCACTTGAGTTGAATCATTCACTTTGAATGTGTTACATCCATTATTCATGAGTTGCATTTTGCACTCATCATAATTTCTTGATATGTACGTATAAAAACTTGGTAAGTTTCACATTTATATTTGTATGGTTAGTGATTAAATCAAAATGTTCATGCATGCAAACTCCAAGGTGTATGTAAACTTCTAAATTATAGTTTTTTAATATATTAAATTCTTATACATTTATGTAAATTAGAATGTATGTTTTTCCCTTAGTTTATTTTCAACATCATGGATAGGTTTTTTATTATGAAGTTCATGATGTCACACCAAAAATAATCTTTAAATTTTTCCCATTTTTTATTATTATTGTTGTATGTGTAAAACTATAGGATCTAGCAACCTAATTACCAACATGAAAATGGTTGTTGGATCAGAAAAATAAAAAATAAAATGGAAAGACTTGAAGGTATGGACTACTTTCTTTCTATTTAACATCATGCTATAGCTACCATCCTATAGTAAACTACCGTCCTCTATAGACTTGAAAAAGACCCACAACCAATTTTAGACCTCCTATAATTGTTACCTACCATTTATAGTGCCTATAAACCTTTTGTGGCTACTACCTATCATTTGCAATGCTTACAGACCCTTTGTGATTGTTGCCAATTATCTGCAGTACCTTCAAACCTTTTGTGGTTGTTACTTACCATTTGTAATGCATGGAAACCCATTGTGGTTGTTGCCTACCATCTACAACATTTTCAAATCCTTTGTGGCTGTTGCTCATTATCTACAATGCCTTCAAACCCTTTGTGGTTATTGGCTACCATCTATAACAACGCTGCCTTCCTTATAAACTTCAAATCTCATGTTTATCTTTTTATTGTTGCTTTCCAATGGTAGCTACCATCCTATGGCAAAAGGTATTTCCTATTCTAGAAACTATTACATAAAGTGGAAATGTATAGAAGAAGTGAATAATTAATATATGAGCATAACAAAACTCCACATACTAGCTTAGATTAGGGGAACCTAGTTGCCCACCAATCTTGAAAAATTTATTTTCCATTTTGATCTCTTTGGCTTTTTATTCTTTCATTCACTACTTCAAAGGTTTGACATATGATCTACAAATTCAAATGCAGGTGTAGAACCAACAAATTTTTACCCTTCACTACAACAAGAGATGTAGGTGATAGTGAGGAGGGAGCTAAACCAATAGAAATGTTAGGTGATTCACTTGGTGTTTGGTTTGTAGTAGAATTAAGTATTGCAAAGGTTGAAAAAAAAAGACAAAACTTGAAATTCTATGGAGGCTTCAAGGGTGCCATTGCCATAATAAACAACAATTATAAGAATTGGGAAAAGGTTTGATGAAGCTTTCAATAGACTGGGATTTGAAAAGATTTATTAGAATATCAACCAATTTTATAGGTTTGATCAACTTTGCAGTTGCTTAAGATCAAAGATGCTTGATGATAGATTAGGATTTAGAAAAAAACAATTTAAAAATCAACCAATTTTACGAGTTTGAGTAATTTTTGCACCAACTCACAATTAAGAACATTCGACGACAAATTGGGATTCGAAATGATTAACTAGAAGACTAATCGATTTTACAAGTTTGACCAACTTTGCACTTACTGATGATCAAAGACGTTTAATGACAAACTAGGATCTTTGAAAAAATTAATTGGAAAATTGATCAATTTTATAGGTTTGACCATTTCTACATTTGCTCACTGTCAAAGACACTTGGCACAAAGCCAAATTTGATAAGGAAACAAAATAGTGACTTTGGATGCACTATAGACCTTTCATGATCAAAGTTGATGTTTGACACAGACCACAAATGCAATGGAAAATTTGATGAGAAAATACGATTAGATGCATTGCGAACCTTTCATGACCAAAACACATACCACAACAATGATTCCAAATTTGACAAAGGTAAAAACATTAATGACCTTGGATGTGTTGTAAAATTCTCACAATGAACCTCTAAGCAAAAAACGAAAAGAGAGGCTGATCGACATTCAAGTAAAAGACACGAATTCAACGAAGCATTTCTAACAAACTAAGTTTGAACCCCTATTTACCCTATAGCTTTCAAGATTTTGATAACCTTCAAACCTTGCACAACTACAAAAAACAAAAAAACATTTGAATGTTCAATAGGTCTTTTAGCTAAGAACTAATGTACCTTTTTTGCATTTAATCTAGTCATCCTAAATCCCTTGAGCAAGGAGTAGTGTGTTTGCATCGCTCTTAAGCTCCTCCTTCAAAAGATCTGCATTTACAACTAGCTTAACATATTAGATCCAATCCTAACCAAAGAACACCTAAACCAAATCAAATGATTCAAAAGGAACATCTATATCATGATTTATTGGAATGAACTTCACACAAAAATACAATGTCTTTTGGTTTCCTATTTTTTCTTTCACCATTAGAAGCATATTGATTTTGTACCTTGATCATTTTTGAATGCATTCACACAAAAATACAATGCCAACTTTCCATTTACTCCTTCACCATTTTATGCTTCTAGCTTCCATAACATGATCCAAAATTTAACAAAACTCATCCTATTAAGTGTGTTACCAAGAAAAATTGACATTTATTATTGGCGGTGATCTTAGTTTCAATGTGCACATACTACTTGTGAATGTTATGAGTTTTAAATGAAGTGAGATGCGAGAAAAGGTCCATAGTGGGGAAGGTTGTGGCATCTAGTGACATAGGATGGTCAACCCAGGTGGCACCAAACCTAAGTTCTGTTGATCGGGTGGATGGTTATAGCCTACTACCAAATGGTTGCATCTTGGCAACTTGCCTCCAATTGGACAATCAAATTCCTTTAGGCCAATTTGCAAGGGCCTTTTTTATGTCACTAGGTTGCGAAATTTTGCAAAAAGAAAAACTGGTTAGTTGGTTATTATTTAAATATTAATTACTGATTATTTTATATTATAAATTTATTCTATTATTTAAAATTATTAATGAAAATTTATAACAAATAAGTTAGTTTGTTATTTATTATTTAGATACCAATTATTAATTGGTTAATATTTTATTTTATTTTATTTTAGTTTTTAAAATATTAATTAAAACTTATAAATAATAATTTGGTTAATTAGTTATTTTTTCAATCATTTTTTTTTACATATGAATTATGAATTAATAATTTATAACTAAAATGAATTATTTAATTGATTATTATATAATCATTAATTAATAATTATTTATTTTATTGAATAATTATTTATTTATTATCTACTTAGTTACATATAATTTACAAAATTAAAAAGGAAGACAAAAGATATGAGATAAATTTTTAAAGTTACAACAAGCTAAGTTGTAACTTCAATTTTTATCCCATATGTTTTGTCCTCCACTTCCATTTTGAAAACTATATAATGAGAAGGTTTTGTCTTGCACTTTCACATAAAAAACACATGTCAATTAGGATGAGCTAATCAAAGGAACTAAACCCTTTAAAAAGTTTAACCCTAAAGGTTAAACCTAAAAGAAATTTAAAATATTTACCTACCTACCTAGTTCTACCTACCTAGTCCCATATACCCACCTAAATATTGATTGTAGTTTATTTTTACCAAAATTTAGAAATGCCATGTGGCATATTGGTATTATGCCATGTGTCACAATCTAAAACCATTAAAAATAGACGATGAGGATCCACAATCTATTTGTAAAACAAAAAAATTTCAAACCTTTTTCATTTGTGACATGTCATTATGTAAGTTGATGATTTTAATGGTAATATACAGATGGCATACAATAGTATATGGATGGTGAAATATTTTGTTGATTGTTGACTTCATCCACACTTACAACTAGTGTCTTATGCAACTTGTTTAATGCAACTAAGCAATTTTTAAAAGCAAATGTCTTTTGCAACTAGAATATAGTCGCAAATGGTAATTATTTTTTCCAATTTTCTTTAATGCAGATACCTAATAACATCATTAATAAAATGAACTTGATTTGTCACTAAGGTGAGTGGATAGTCAAACCTAGTCAAAATATACTCACAAATTTTTTTGTTGTGGTCTAACCATAGTATTCATCCAGAGTACCCTGGCCTCCACCCATTTGGTAACATAATCTATGACTACAAGAATATATTTATTACATGTGAACCATTTTGTCGATTTGATTGGTCTAATGAAATCCAATCTTCATTTCATAAATGGTTATTCTAAGAAAGTAGTGATTAACTTAGCGAAATTTTGTGTTGTTGAACCTCCAACTCATTGGTAGGTGTCACAAGATCTACAACATTTTGTAATGTGATTAAATAGTGTGGGCCACTAGTATCCTACATTTAAAATCTTTGCACTAATGTCTGTTGTGAATGGCCGATTGCAAAACCTTCATGGAGCACCCGCAAGATCTTTTATACGTGTAGCATTGAAATTTATTGTCCTAATTCATTTGGTATATAATTTCATCTTGTACTATAAAAGGTTTTTTTTTTGCTAGCCTATGTTTTTAAGTGTTGGTTAGGATTCCAAACATTTGTTGTGTCTATTAATAATCCTTGACCTCTCCCAACTAGACTGACTATAATTGAAACAAAGCTACATCTATGGTTTGATTAGGTATTCCTATTAGTTTTATAATTTCTAATAACGTAGACAACACATTTGCCACTACATGTATATGTCTTAGTTGTGAATTCATACTCCCAGAAAAAAAAAACCATCTAGCAATATGACCTGAAACCTATGGTTTGTTCATTAAATATACCAAAGCCATATGATCAACATAAAACACAAACTTATTACTTAGTAGGTAATGTGTAAACTTATGAAATGTGAATACCATTGTTAAAGCTTCTTGTACTATGGTATTGTAATTTCTTTCTACTCTATTTAAAAGTCTAAAAGTGTAAACAATAGGTTAATCATGCTTCCCTATTAGATTCTATGTTAGCATAACACCAACAACTAATAATGATGCATTTGCATGAACATGAAAATCTATATCCCAATTTGGAGATATGAGAATATGTGTTTTTATATATTTTTGTTTTATCAACTCCTAAACTACTTAACACTTGGGGGTCCATAGAAATTATTCTATCTTTCTCATGAGTTTAGTAATTGGGGCCATTATGAATGCAATTTTTTTTATGAAACATTTATAGAACTAAGCCACTCCATTGAATACTTAAATTTGCTATGGATTTGTGGGCACAAACATCTAAACTATGGATTAGATTTTCTTACGAACTACTAATTTACCTTCCTTGAAAATATTATAAAGTTTTCAAGGCACATTTACTAGGTTTAGACTAATCCCAAATTCTTTGCACTTTTGGAAACATAGTTTAAGTTTATCTAAATGAGTATCCATGTCACTATAAACAATGAAATCATCTAGAAAAATCTTCATGAATTTGTCCAAATAATGTTTGAAGGCTCTACTTACTACCCTCTGATAAGTAGGAGGTTCATTTTTCACTTCAAACGACATCATTACCCAAGTAAAAACTTCTTATTACAAAGATTATCTTGTATATGTCTTCTAGTACTATAGATATTTGGTGATATCTAGAATATCCATCTAAAAAGGAATAAACGTTGTGCCTTGCACCAACGTTTAGAACATCATTTATAAAAGGCAATGGGTATGGATCTTTCTTTGTGGCTACATTTAGTTTTTTGAAATTCACATAGATTCTAAGTATTCCATTCTTCTAAAGAGCCACCACTATTGGTGAGAACCAAGTAGCTTTTGCTACATCTTATATTAATAATTTATTTATGTCTTATTTAATAGCTACATGTGAGGCTACTTTCTGTCCCTCTATTCCTGGTTCTATGAGGTGACTATACTTGAAAATACATATGCTACCGATGAAGGAAAAATATGAATGTAATTCTAGACATTAAATTGCGTTTGTAATTGAAACTAAGTAACTTGCCTCCTATGCATCATTTACAATTTAGAATTGATAAATTTATTTTCCAAGTTCAAACATCGCAAATTTTATGTCAAATTGTCATTCATTTAAACCAACCTTTAAGGGTTCAACACCATGTTCAACTTAGCTGCAGACCACCAGCCACTTGAAATATTATTCCTAACACATATGTTATTCAAATTTGGTTTGCCTTAGCTCATTAGAAAACTAATTACAAGGTGCACCTTGCTACCAAATCCTAAGCTCTATAGCAAAACCAATAAGAAGTTATGCCACCAAACCCAAGAGGGTTTGTGTAATTTCTTTAAGATTTCAACCTCTTAACATTATCCCTACTCACTTCCATTCTTTCAAAACTATTACAAACGTCCATTCTACTTTCCTTCTTACCATCTGCCAAGACTAATCATTCTTCTCTTCCTCAACAAGGTTATGGGAACAAGCATTTTCAAGATTTGAATTAAAAATTATGTCCGGGAAAAAAAAACTTCAATGATCTGAATTCGCCCTCTTAAAAAAAAGGAGAAGGAAGAAGGTGAAAGAAGATCTCAACTCAGTGGCCACTGGAAGGTTCCATTGCTTGGTGGCCCTTGAAAAGTTCCATGTTTGGTGGCCCTTGGAAGGTTCCATTGCTTGGTGGCCATTGGAAGATTCCATTGTTTAGTGGCCAATGGAAAGAGAAGAAGAAGGAGAAGCACCTTTTCCTTTCTTACCATTTTCCCCCCAACAAATTTTACTTAAAACTTCATTCTTTCCATTGATATTAAGGGTTTATTTTACCGTGGTTCTAAGAGAAGGATAAACACCTTTTCCCCTCTTCCCATTTCCCCCCCAACAAATTTTACTTAAAACTTCATTCTTTCCATTGATATTAAGGGTTTACTTTATTGTGGTTTTAGGCCATTACTTATGCATTTCCTTCCTTTTCTTTGATCTATAAATTATAACCCCGCATTTCGATGTAATAAGTCTTCCACACCTTCATTGTTGATTTGATTTTGACTGAAAATCTTTGTTCCTTTCCTTGAAATTATGGTGTCGCATATGGCCACATTTCTATGGGCCTCAAGCTGCATAAGTGAATGAAGAACCAGCTTCAGAGACATCTCTAGATTTAACATTAACACAACATTCTCATGGTGAAAATTTCGAGCCTTGAAAGGTGCATGTTCGTTTTGAAGTTGAACCCCTTCAAGCTTGGTACTATCGCATCTTTCCAAACTTTCGCACCTTGGTGATCTTATTGCAAGTCGACCCTGCTTTTAGCGATGAACCTGAAACCATTTATGAAAGTTGTTACAAGACTGAAAAAACCTTTATTTTCATGTGGTTTTAAATTCCTAATGTTGGACACTACTGTTGGTTACGCAATCTAATTCACCGACTACCTCCTAATAGTAATGCGGATTACCTAATTCGCACTATTCGACGCATCCTAAATTACCTTCAGTTATAAACTATCACTGAGGCATAGCCCAAGACTCAACATGTAATTGCAGCTCCTTGCTGAGCTTATCCTTACTCTAAATAAATGTTTTATTCACTATGACATTCACGTTGCCATTTCATCCTATCACACTATTAATTTAATCGTTAAGTTGTCTCGAATTAATCTTATGTTCATAAGGTTTGAAGATCGTTGTATCTTTAATGGACCTTTCATTGACACCCTTTTAACTGCTTCATGAATATCAAACATCCTTGCTACTCACTAAATACTAGAACAAGACCAATGTTTTGCTTAACACCACAAATTTTGGTGTCTATTTCTACCCCCAATTTTCACCCTCTAGATAATTGAGGTTCTAAAACTATGATTACCAATTTTTTGTTAAATAAAAGAACTAACCCAACACCTTATTCACCAATATCGTAATTCGGAAAAGAAAACAACCCTTCCATGTAACCACGCACATTCATCATTCATTATGAAGTTGTTAAAAACCTTTAATAACCTTACCATGTTCAAATAACCCTGATGTAACTTTTAAAAATTGAGACTATCACACATGGTTATGTCGGTATGGCTCACACTAGGTTAAACAACCTAACCTTATTCACTTAACCAAAAGTCAACTTAACTTAACATAGTTAGGCTAACTATCTATGTTAAACAACCTAGGTTACCTAACCTAAGCTAGGTGGCTTAGATTAAAAACAAACATCAGATTCCAAACTCAAAAAACATGGATTAGGTAGTTAGGTATCATAGGTTGTAAGAATGAGGATTTGAACCCCTCAACTTCACTTTGGGGTTCAAGTCTTCATCCATTGCACTGCCACATTTTTTTTACTAATTATATTTAACATAAAGTTATAAAGCTTAAAATTTTTATCCTTGAATTAACCTTGACCATTTTAAGTTGACATAAGTCAACCTACCTACTACCTATTAACCTAACCTAGACCTATACCTCTTTAGGTTGACTACAGATGAACTAATTTGTTAACCAATACTATTTACTAACCTACCCTAGGTTAACTTATGTATTTTTAAGCTAAAAAGAATTTAACGTAGGATAATTATGTTGCATCTAGTTGCACAAACTTGAGGTGGTTATAAACTTGATAAAATATCTTGTAATGAGGCTACCTAGGTTGACTTGGTAAAAAACTTAAAGTTAGGAACATAAACAAGCTTACCAAGGTTAATTTATTAGTAGGGTAACCTATTTTAGGTATATTTAAACATACTAGATGTAATAAATTTCTTATGTCTAATTAAGTAACTTACAAAATAACCCATATTACAAAGCAGGTTTTTACTAAGTAACCTACATACATAGTTTAATTTCATAGGTATGTTAACCTAAGTTAGTGTGTTAAGTAGTTAAAACGTTAAGAAATTATGTGTCACCTTCTTCAAAATGACTATTAATATTGTAGTCATAATTACAAGTTAACAATAGATTGTTTAGTACACATACACATGCATGTGAATTCATGGTTTCAAAAATATCATGGCACACAAAAAATTATGGTGTGCCATGACAAATATTAGTGCCATAAATTCAAAAAACACACAAATTTATAGTGTCACAAAAAATCATGGATTGCCAATTTGTGACACCTTGTTACCAAATGGCATACCATGTTATCATCACATGGAAGACCGAGTCGTTAATTGTAAAGAACAAAAATATTTTCAACTAGCTAATAAATGAGATTAATTCATCAAATCAATGACATGAATCATGATGTTGACAAATAGGACCACACCTTTTGTTGGCATATAACATGCCATGTCATCATTGTGGGAGGTTGAGTTGTTATTAGTCACAATGGTGGATGGTTTTTGCAACTAACTAATGAACAAAAATTGAAACATAATATGATATTTTACTAAAAAAACCAATTTAAATTGTCATGTTGACAATAGTTGCAAAACCATGATGCCATGTTGATGTCTTATGCCATTATTTAATGATTGTTATGACCAAGTAGTTATAAATGTAGTTGACAAAAATAATCATTTTTATGTTTGGTTCAAATTAGGACAAGATTTGTTGCAGTGAAGGTAAAGTTTTTGGATTTGCATCTTAATGTAAAAAGTTACATTGAGAGATTGGACATTTTCTTTAACATGGCAACTAACCAATAAATGCCTCATTTTATCCAAAGTAATGTATGAATCATCATGTTGACTAATAGTCAAATATTTTATTATCAAGCTACAATGCCAAAACATGTCTTTTACGCCTAGTCCTATTCAACTATTACCATTTTTCCAATCATTTAAAAAGTTGTTTATGCCATTTTATAGTCGTTTCTCCCATTGTATCAAATAAGACAAGTTGTAAGAGACATGTTTTGGTGTTGTTGGAATGCCGCATCATCATATTGTGAGATTATAAGTCATTATTCTAGCCACAAAAATCAGGGTATTTTAATTAATTAATTAAAATCTATTTAATGCACGTGATTACAATTTTTAAATAATAATATATCTATCCAAACAAACCCATTAATCATCATACTAACTCTAGTTACAAAACTATGACATCACATGACATTCAATGGCTTTTGCAACTACATAGTGATTTTTGTGACTAAGTAGTTGTGATTGTAGTTAAAAAGGACAAGTCGTTTATTTGACTGGTCAAAAAACCCATAATGTGTTGTTGTGCAACGCCCAACTTTTGGCCCATCACCATTGCCTTTTTAAAGTTTGGAAGGTGAAAATGATATTGGTTACCCCTGCCTTTTATGGATTTTTCCATGCCTAATTTATCATCTAGGTTGTTTGAACCTATTAGGGATGTTAAAAGTATGTCTTGTAAACATGCATATCACTCATGGTGTGCATTAAATCATTTATCTACATTTACTAACTGTTTGTTTGAAGGTCATGGGGAGAGATGCATCCCTTGTGGTGGGCACAAGAAGGAATAAAAAATACGGCCATTATTGAAAAAACGAGATCACAAATGGATTAGAGGATAACAACTCCTACGTTGGGTGATTTTGATATTGAATTTTTTTGTATCCCCTTATCATTTATGTCATTCTTGTTTCCTTTGTTGATGTTCAATTTTACAACATTTTTGTTTTAAGGTTGTGAATTTTCACAATCTAAACACTATGAGAAATCATGTAAATTGAAACCACACTACCCTACAACTAAAACTCAAAAACAACTCATATACAACTATTGTGCAACTATCCCTTGGCTATTACAACTACTATGCAACTATCCCCTTAGAAATATGGTGTATTAATAAATAAATTGCCACTTTAGAAAATTGATTATATTATATTATATTATAATTGCAAGTGAGTTGAAAATGGGTTTTCTATATGGTAATTTATACACATTGTACATACATATGTAGTCAACCATGTTTGACTTTTTAGGAGTTGCATTATAATTACATATGGTACCTATTTTAGGATTGTTGTAAATGTGCCACTAAAGCAACAACTATGTTGTAACTAGTGTACAATGTACATACATGCAATCATGCCATGTGTCCACATTTCCACCACCCATTATGGGATACATTTGTAACTAATTTTCAATTATGATTCCCATTAGGCCTCGGCAAGGTAAGGTAATTTACCTTTTCTACCCGGTAAAAAGGTAAAGTTCTAGGGTAAATCACTAAGGTAGACAATGGGGTAAGGTAGAGGGTAGGGTAAAGGTAGCTGGTCAGGGTTACCCATCAATTACCCGTTAATTAGCCATACCTACTCATCACCAGTGGCCAGTGCAGCGGGTTGCGGCACCTCGGTCCTCACATTCGAGCTCCGGGGACCGGAAGTCCGTATGGATTACGGAGTTCAAAGTTTGAACTTTGAACTTCAAATTGAGGCTTGACTGAGTTTCGGACGGCTTGCTCAGAGATCGGCGGTGAAAATGGGAAGCTCCAGTAGTGAAGCCGGAGATGAAGACCACATCAGCGATGGTGTTAGATTCGATGCTAATGTTGTGGTGGTCGATTTGGCGGATGCTAGTAACACAACCCTGGCCCACAAATGCAAGTGTGCCCGTGGGGAATTTCCCTGGGCGCACACCCATGGGTGGATGGAAGGCAATCCCTTAGCATAGAAGGGGAAACACCAATGCAGCCATTTCAAAAAGTGGTTCTCGAGTAAGACCAACTACTTTGGTTGGAAGGCCCATCTTTCCAGTAAGCACAGTCTTTCCCGAGCTGGTAGCAATAAGGCGTTGTCCACCCCAGGTTCTGACGTTTTGGTACAAATAATGCTGAAGTCGATGTCCTTTCCAGATCATGTCACTCGCAAATACGAGAGCGTTGTTGTTGATTTTGTCATTGGTGGAAACATCTCATTGCAAGCGGTAGGAGGCACGTAATTCAAAAAACTACTACAATCTTTGACGAATGGCTATTCGCCACCGTTGACGTGCACGATCCTCAGACACATCGTGGAGCTGTACCTGATCGCGAGGCCTTTGTTGGCTGCATTTTTCTCTTCATTGAATGTCACTATCTCATTGACACTGGACGGGTGGTCGAACCGCAACCTGAAAAGGTTATATGTCATGACTGCTCATTGGATTGACACTATCACAACCAAGTCGAAGAGCTTACTGTTGGCCATCATCGACGTTGCAAGTGGATGTGGCGTTGGTGTGCGCATCGCTAAAGCCCTTTTCGAACATTTGGAGGGGATGGGATTGAACGTGCTGCCTAAACTGTTGAATGTCATGAACGACAATGGCTCTGATGTGACTATTGCTATGAAGCACATGTTCCAGTTGATCAATGCCATGGTCAAATATGAACAAATGCGCCCATGTAATCACGTCCGTTGCGCCGACCAATTTGTTCAGCTAGCTGTTCTGAAGGTGTTGGTACAAATCAAGGACATCAATGCATAGCTCCGATAGGTGCTTGTTTGTATTCATCGCAGCAAGACCATGCACCAAGCATATTATCGCGAAGTCGATCTGGTTGGTTTCGTGAGCAAAGAACTAACGCATCAAGATTGTTCGACGAGGTGGAACTTGACCCATGAAATGGGCAGTGATGTTTTTAGCAAGAGGGTTCCACTGGATCACATCATGAATCTTTACAATGACGAAATTAGCGTTGATGTGTTATTTGATGACCAATGGGAACGCATCGCTATCGTGACCGCATTCCTGCATCCACCCTGCCAGGTCATGGAATCGTTGGCGGCCGATCGCAAGACATCTCTGGATTTGGTGTCTGCGTCCATCACACATCTCATCAAACACTGCGTGAATGGAGAGACAACGTTCAAGGACACTGATAAAACCTAACAACGGCTGGCATGAAGGCAAAGCTGCAGTAATACGAGAAGCTTCTCGTTCAAGAATTGACTATTGTGGCCGCGTACCTAAACCTACAGTTATCGAAGCCAACCGATCCTACAACGATGGGCCAGATCACAGCTTTGATTCGCTCTCAAATTCAGCGCCGATATTCGAACACCGTTGCCGCACCAACTCCTCGACTTGATCACGTCGATACGTTCTTTGCTGCCATGTTCGAGTAGGTGCAAAACGTTGGGGATGAGATTGGCGATGAGGTCAAAAAGTACCTTAGCCTTGGCGTTGTCACATCGTCGTCATTTATCGACATGATGGAATGGTGGACAGCACGAAAGGATGTGTTTCCTACACATTACCAGATGGCAACAGACTACCTTGGCATGCTTGCAACATCAATGCCATCAGAGCGCGTGAATAGCATGGCGGGACGCGAGTTCACAGCCACAAGGCAGTCATTGTCATCATCTGTGTTTATCCAAACAATGTGTTTGCGTTCTTGGATTAACGCAAGGGTGATCAAGGTACCATCGAATCAGGCCAAGGTGGTGGCCGACATTGAGGCGTTCGGTGACGGTGCGACAGTTAATGTTGCCGCCGTTTTTGATCAAATCGCAGTCAAGCAAGACCATTGGGAAGATGAGGTTCTTGATGATGGGGTTGTTGAAGTAATGAATTCGCAGTTCGAACGCTTTGTTTTGGAGGCTGAAATCATGTGATAAAAACAATGATCAATGCCACAGGGTAATTACCCATCAAAAATGGGGGTAAGAGTAAACGGTAAACGTTAACAAGTGGCAATAGGGTAAGGTAATGGGTAAGGTAAAAGTAGGTTCAACTGGATTACCCGTTTACCTTTTACTTTAGCTTGCTGAAGCCTAATTCCCATTGATATAATTAGTATGGCCATTAATGCGCCACTATTAAAGTACTACTATTTAACTATGTTATGACTATAATACAATTACGTATAATTTAATGGGGATACATATTAAATAGTTATTTATATCTTCATCATATATGCTTCTCATTTCTTATTCATTTTAAATAATTTAAAGTGTTATAGGAGCACCACTTGAAGTTTTACAAATCATCTTTGAACTTTAATAACAACATACAACGAATTTTTTTGGTGTTCGGGAATCGATCTTTATAGCGTTTGTTGGTTTGTTTTTTTGACTTATTGACTTCCTCTACTTCTGGGGGCCATAACTTTTTCATTTCTATTTCGTTTTTGACAATTTTTAATGTTTTAGATGCACCAATATGAAGGGTTGAAGTTTTATTTGGACGCCAGAAATAATGGAACCCTCCTTTTGGATTAGGCTTGCTGTGAGTGTTTAAATGTGATAGTTGTAACTTAATTGCAACTCAATAATTTGCAACTAAAAAATAACTAAAATATTTAACCCATGTGTTTTGTCTTCAAATGCCATGTTACAAATTACATAAAGAAAGCTTGTTTTCTTATATTCACACATTAAAATACATGTGCCATTTTGGGATGAATTCAAAAAAGCCTAACTTAAAGGTAAAACATAAAATTTTAAAAAATAATTCATGTTTATTATTTAGTTCATTTAATTTTGTGCTTTCTTATTTACTTACCTACTTAAGCAGGTAAATATGTCCTATCTTTCTTCCTACTTATGTAAGTAGGTAGGTAGGTCCAAAGTAAATATGTAGGTATGTAGGTCTTAAGACCTACCGACCGACCTACCTATGGTTATGTATGGCCTACCTAACTACTAAATTTTAAAATTTTTTTTTTTCCAAAATACATTTATTATGCCATGTGACAATTTTTTATTATGCCACATGTCACAATCTCGAACCATCATTAATAATCATAATGGACAATTGATATCAATATTTTGGAAAGAAACTAATTTTTATGTCCAAATTTTTTCATAGTGCCACATGTTTGATTTTAATAGATGGATGACAATTAATGACATCAAAAATATGACATCATGGGTGTAGTTATAATGGAGTTGCATAATAGTTGAACATGAATTGTTTTAATGGCTTTTAAGTGGAAGTATTCAATTTGTTCATTTTGAAGCTTTTCTTGTCCTTTTTGACGTTGCTTTTCAACTTCCAAATTGGTATGATGTCCATTCTTATCAATTGAATTTTGAATTAACACCACCACCATTTTGGTGTTCTTTTGGTTGTTTCCATCATGCCATTTTTTTCCATAAAAGTTTTTCTTTAAACACGTGTTTTCGAATGTTTCTTGGGAGGAGGCCAATGTTTGAGATTCTTATTAATACATCAAAGTCCTTGTTTGGTGAATTTTCTTCATGCATGACATCATTCAAAGAATCTTGAAATTCTCCTAAAGGTGTATTAGGTTTTTGGGTACCTAATGCTAGAAGAATGTGTATTGCAAGAGCGTGTACTAGAGTGTGCACTATTTATATGTTTAAAATTGGTTTTGCAAGTGCTAGTGGTGTACACAACTCCAATTTGTTCACATTTTACCTTAATGAAACAAAAGAAGAATTTAGTAACACAAATGTTTTGTCAAACAATAGTTGAAGCAACACAATGTTGTTTGAAGCTATGAAATCAGACACATGCAGGGGGCACAACATCAAATGACCCCCCATGAATGCATTGATCATCTTGTAGATGACTTTGTTGAAGCATCAAAACACTTTTTTCTTTTTTTCTTTTGTTGGGTGAGATGTGTTATTTCATGTCAAGGATATGTAATTGAAGATATGCTTGAAATCTCCATCAATTGCTCTTTGCATGTTACACCATTTCATATATAATAGAGGTGAATGCCCACTTGCATTCACAACATTGCAATCTTGTGCCATTTGGAGGTTGCGGTCTAAAGTTAGTCCTTGAAATCAGCCAAGTACAATTTCATTACGTGCTCTTCTTTTTTTTGTTGTAATTAACAAGATTTCTTAGTACTCCCATTTTGGTTAGTGGGGCTTCTTTGTGTGCTTTTCACATGTTGTCTTGCAAGTGGATCCAATATCAATTCAACAACATTTTTCATTTGTTTTGTATTATGCCCCCTCTCATTCCTATATGTGATCCATAACCTCTTCTTGAATTTTGTGATCTAAGAATTCTTTCTATAACAATTTCAAATATCTAAATCTCCATATATTTTCATGTAAATTCCATGTTAATAAGTTGAATTCATTTCTAGACTTGTGTCTATTTTGAAGTATGATGAATATCATGTGCAAGTACTTGGTTCTCACTCTTTGCATTGTTGAATTCCATGATGAAGTTGTTAGCACCTTCCTACGAAAACATTTTGAATGCACACAATTATGAAGCTTTGCAATGCTTGAATTGTGAAAGTGGTGTCATGCAAATTCATGAAACTTTGCAAAGGCAAAGTCTTGAAGTTTTGTAAAAAAGTTGTGAAGTGATCACAACAAGATCTTTGTTTGAATTGTGAAGCTTTGTAAAATGTTTTGTAAAAGTCGTGAAATTTTATAGTTGTCATGCCACATAATTTCATATGATCTCATGCATGAAATTAAGTGCAATTAATTTTTTGCAATCATAGCTTGACACAAATTTATTTTGTTGATTTTTGAGTGTGGCAAATTTAAAATCCATTTTTCTAGTGCAATTCAATTTTTTCCACGACAATTTCACATTTGTTATTATTTCACCCTTTAAAAAATATTGTTTCAACATTGACTCTAATGTTAGATGACACCTCAATTTTAATGGTATCAATAACAGTGCATGTGGATCTAACATTCGTTTCCCATTGCTTTAGCTTTAGGTGTGAATGAACCTTTGCACCTACTTGGTAGGTGTAAGTAGCCTATTGTATTCATAAAGTGCCCCCTGTGCCTCATGATCTACATATGTTTACACTTGTGGTAATGTTTGCCTTTTGCTTTTTGCATAAGTAAGGCCCATGGACGGGGACATTCCCAAAATGCCCTGTGAGACTTGGACACCGCCTCATCTAGGCCCCTTATTTTGTGAATGCCATCAAATGGGTATTTACCCTGCACATGAAATGACCATAAATAGATCAGAGAGGTAGTAGGTCAGGACCAATGGTCTTAGTTTCATTTTTGTGTTGTAGCTGAATTCATAAGACAGTTTAGCCAAATGTGGCAATAAACATGATATGAAAGCAAATAAGTTTAAGCTCACCTTTCACATTTTTGGCTAATAGAGGAATCTGGAAAAAAATCAAAAGATGTTTACTTTCGAGATTTGGCAACTAGGAAACCCAGAAACCACTTTTCTAGCCAACAGGCTAAATTCCTCCCCCCGCCAGCCCCCCAATGGTAGTGAAGTTGGAACTCCTGGCTGTTGGGACTCAGGGAGTTCCAACTTCACTAACATAGGAAATAAGATTTCACCAGAAATCTGATTTTCCTATTCCCTATCAATTTAGGGTCAAGCGACCCAGGAGGGTACATATATTGCATGATAGGCAAAGGGATGGTGGGTAGGTACAACCTTAGTTGATATTCCATACCCCCACAAACACTCGCCCTACCAAAGTCCAATATATTCTGGGCTAAGTAAGTTTCAAAGGGTTAGGAAAGATTCTACACTCATAGGTGACACTTGATGATTCCTCACCAGGACATGGGCCATGGTTTCTGTGTTTCTCTCTCTCTCTCTCTCTCTCTCCCCCAGCTTCAAAGCTGCAGACAAAATGGATTGATTGGAATAAATCCCTCCATGAAAACCTCCACGGTCTTTTTCACACAGATCTTGATGCTTCTCCCAATGCCCAGGGCTAAAGATAACCCTGGTGGATCTTAATACAGTGTAAGTAGGCTACACACGCACACACACACTCAACATCAGAATCTGTTTCTGAACCAATTGTACCTTGGTTGCTGGTATTATCCTTTCTCCTTTTGGATTCGGCTATGCTATGCTATGCTTTGTCCTATTACCTACGTCCATTATTACTCATCCATGCAGTCTACCTGGATTGCATTGACCCAATGAAATCAGCCGCCCCATCTGTCATTTATTGAGTTCCCTTTCACACTAGGAGTCAAAGGCCATCTACCCAAATCAAGCAATCAGTTACATGGCCTCAAAGTGTGAAAAGAGGATACTCTAAGGCCCGCTTAACACTAGGAGTTAGGGCCAATATTCAACCCAAATTCAGCATTCCTATTGGTGCAAAAGTTGAAATCAGCCTCAAGAGCTTTACACAAGGAGTCATAGCTGACATAGAAAAAAACTTTTCGATCTGCCCCAAGTTACTAATAAATGCTGAACTTTATGGCCTTGTATTGGCCGCAAGGCTGAAAAAAAAGGATACCATCAAATTTGGGAGACCAATTTGCAATTCTTGGGGCCAGTGTTCCAGCATTTATTAATATCCTGACGCCAATGTTCTAGCATTTATTAGTTACTTGGGGCCAATTTGCAACCCAAAAATGCTCAAAGTTGGTCCCAAGATTTTTTGGCCCTGACTCTTAGTGTAAAGTGGGCCTTATCAAGTTGGGAACTTTGCAACTTGCAACTCTGGGGACGATTGTTGCTATAATAACAGAATATTACTTTTCTCAGGAAATCTATACTGTACAATCAAATCAGACCTTCAGACATGGCTCCTTCATTCTCTCCTCTTCCCATTGGGCTTTTTCCTTGCATGAAGGAGTTATATCTGCTCTTGAGTGTAAGATCTCATGCACTTCAACCTTTAAGTAATCCCTCCTTTTTGAAGCATTTGTCCTAACATAGAAATATTCTACCCATTTTGAGAGGCGTTTTTTCTTTTCTCTTACTAAGTTATCTTCACTTTTCAATTTTGTTGCATAAAATGTGTTGCAAGTAACTCATGAGCTTGTGTGTCTTCTAACCATATTCTTTGTTTTTATTCTTCATCAATTTTTTTGTAATTTTTCATTTTTTTCACCTTAGATAATAATGAAAGAATAATTTCCATTTGTGACTTTTTCTTTTACTTGAAAAGTACCTTCTAAAGGTAGCTCCACCCATTTCTGGGGCGTCCATCAATATTGCTCACATCCATTACTGCTTATTTACATTTCTCAAGCCCCAACCATAAATTTGAAAGTGGGAAACCACTAATAACAAAACAAGTGGATAAATTAAATAATCTGACCAATCAACAATAGTGAGAGATTGTATTGTGGGGCCAATAAATTAATCTAGCCATTTCATAGTAGGATTTAAACTATGCAAAGCCATTGCCAACCATTGCAACTTATGAAGATTTGTTGTCCCAAAACCATTTAAAACCAAATCAACATGTTTTTATTGTTCTTCATTCAAAACATGTTATCATATTACTATTGCTTGGGTTGACCTATTCGAAGCATTGTAATCATCAAATTTCTTTGATAACATGTTCCATTATATGAGATGTCCATTTATTGAAATTATCCAAATGGATGATTGGGTTTTTTTTGCATTATTTGTCCAACTTTGTTTTTGACCAATCCATATCAAAATGGTTTCCATGGATAATGTAGAAGTTGTGAAAGAAGTTGTGAATCATAATCACTATTAGGGAAATGGATTACATGTTAACCCAAAATAGCAAAAATTATTAGATTAATAACTAGCCAGATTAGTGGATAATGAGAGTTGTAGATTGCTTACCAAAATATGTGCTAATCGACATATGTGCCTATTAAATTACCTATCAAAATGTGCCTATCAAAATTGCCTACCAAAATTATCAGAATTGACTTTCGAACTTCACATTTTAGACATTTGAGAGGTCAAACCAACTCTGATTGAGGCAATTGATACGGCATGGAAAAGATCTTTTCAAGGGCTATAAAATGAATACTTGAAACGTTCAATTCAGAGTCTTTTTGAGGAAGTTGTGAGTTTGTGAAATTTCTCAGCATCCACTCATGAGAATAGTCCAACTGAAGGATAACCAACATGAAAGTAACCAAACTAGAAGACATGATGGCCAAGCTTAAATATTGTATTACCAATGCAAGAAAGATTGTAAGAATTGTAAAGGGCTTTGTAGGAGGATATATGGGGTATGCTGGGACTTGGACCATATGGAAAAAGAAGATGCGAAGATAAAGAAGTAGGGGAGAGAATTAATGGGGTTAGGCATTAAGAACCTTCATGGCCATGGAAATCAGTGTGGTTCTCCAAGCAATAAAAATGATATGACATTCTTTAATTATGATATATAAAATAATAAATGATGAAAACATTTGTGCATGTATGTGGGTTTGTTTATATGTGTGTGTGCATACACAACGTTATTTTTTGTTTCAAGATATAAATGGTGTGCATGTGTTTGTGAAGTTTTATCAAGCTAAATATGCACCACATGGAACTTAACACATTGAATTTGTATGCCTTGGTTGTTATGGATACGTGGTATCCCTAATAATTAGGAAAGGCAAGAATCCATTAGTGATACCTTTTACATGTGTCTCATAATTTGGGTGTAAAAGTTTACCACTAACAATCACCTTTGTTGGATTCTATAAAGAGATGTCTATTTTTTTCATATAATGTCCACCATCCTTTCAGAATTTCAAATTTATTTTCTTTTGTTAAGAACATGATTATAGTGAATTTTGATGTCCTTATGTTCTTGCTAATTCATCTTTTTAAATTTGAATGGTGATAAAACCATGGTATCATTAGCCCTATTATCAATTTATATGATATGAATGCAACTTTCATTGTTTTGTTGTTAATGAAAATAATGTTTATATCATGCCTATCCAAAATTCTTTTTGAAATTGTTTTTTTTACACCAATCACACCTTGTAAATAAAATGGGATTTTTTATGGCAATAGTAAATAGTTGAATTTATGAATCTTTTATATTCAAGATGTGATTAACACCTTCCAACCTAAAAACATATAATATGCCTTGTTTCTTTTCAAATTCATTTGGCATTCTTTTGATGTTGTTTGCTATTAAATTTTCAATGTTTCAAATGTTTTAAAATAGCTATACAAAACTCTCTTACAAGGATAAAATAAAAAAATTCAACCACACCATAAAATTATTTCCACATTTATATGATATTACCAATACCTAATAGGGAAAATGAAATGGTTATCCATGTTTCAATTGGAATTTGTGATTGCATCTACAAATTTGCCTTCCCTAATCATGAGCTATGAACCACACAATTAATAAAAGTTTGCTAGAGATCATTTTGTTTAAACATCTTCAACAAGTAATAGTTGTTGCCCAAAAGCTGCATCTCTATGAAACTACTTGCTTATTCATACCAATGTTGGATGGGTGTATTGATTTTAATAGATTAGTTAAATAGTGAGAATCTTTTTCTTGAAAAAAGACATTAGTTATCTAAGGTAATGATATATAGGCTTCAAAACTTTCCAAACCAACTAAAGATACTTGGGTGTGAAGGCTTTACAAAATCATCAATCTAAACAAGGGTAAAGCTAAATATGAACATTTACCTTGTTCATAATGTGAGGGTACTTAAGGATATTTCATCATTTATCATAAATATACCATGTAAATATAAATGGGTGAGCATAGAAGGAAATAAAATCACACAAATATGGGACATTTCAAAGTTTAAAAGATAATTATTTTTGCAATCTTCATTACAAACATAAATACATGAAATGTCAAACATCCAAAAAACAAATAAACAAAAAAATGATAAAGTTAATCAATAGTGTTAAAAACACATTCAAGCATTTATGTAATGGCAAACGGTTATAAAATATAATGAAATTCTAAGAGCACATGCAAAAAGAAATCTCTAGGTAATTACACTAGAAGAAAAACCCCATTTTTCAACTTGTTTTAGGCAACTAAAAATGTCTTTTGCAATTTTTTTTGGTCAAAAATAGTGGCAAAAGACACTTTTAGTTGCCTAAGACAAGTCGAAAAATGAGGTTTTTCTTCTAGTGTTGATGTAATGAATAAAAATAAAATGCCAATATATATATTCAATAATTAGTCACCATAGTTTGAACAAATTCATCATAACCATATGCATTGCAAAGTACAAAATATATATACTTTATATATTATTTTTGGTGTATATTCATTTGTTTACCCACTTCAAAACAATTACCTTTTCATTGCTATCAAGTATAATATTAAGAGAGCATTTTAGAAATGCTACACAAGTAATCCTTTTCCAACATATCTTTGACATGATATATGATTTTCATCATACATGCTTGAAATCATACATAGGTCCAAGTTCAAGTGCCTAGCTTTTTGGTTTCTAACCACTTTGTCATTTCAATGGTTTTAGACATCTTTTCTTCAATGTTATGCATTAGGTTAGGTCCAATGTTGGGCAAATATCATCTTTTTGTGATATTTATTAGATAAAAATATATGGTCGAAATTATTTATCTAAATTGGATATATATATATATTCCAATTTACATATCTAGGTCGGATATCATATTTTCAAGTTTTTTATTCAACCAGGATATCAATCTACCTAATGTTTGTTGTTATTTATTAATTGGACATCGGTTTCAGATATCAACAACTTGGATTTTAAACAAGTTTACAAAAGGTTTGAAAAAAATCCTAGAATCTAAAATGTGTGCATGCAAACATTTACAAAACATTCACAAAATACATGAACACTCATTTTTCATTCCTTTCATATCAAAAAATGACTATGATAAGCCAAAAGTAAAAAAATAATAATCCTTTAAATTGTGAAGGCTAAACAACTTAGAAAGCTCTTGTAGTCTTGCAATCTTCAAAAAAATTAAAATTAAAACTTAAAACTTAAAAAATATGAATTTTTTTGAGAAAAAAGAGAAAAATAAAGGAAACAACACAAGAAATTTCAAGTTAAAGAGAAGAGCACAAGTTATTAAAAAGAAAATAAAATGAAACAAAGTTGTAACAAAAAAAGAAAATAAATCGAAAATTTTATAATAAAAAACAAGGAAAAAAGCCAGAAATTTAAATATAAATAGAAAATTAAATGAAAATTAGTAACAAAACCATAAAAAAAAAAATAAAGTTTAAAACAGAAAAAAATTGAAAAAAAAGATTAAAACATGAAACAAAAAAGGGAAATACAATAAAATAAAATAAAATTTAAGGAGAAAATAAGCTTATAGTAATGGAAATAAACCATACTTGAAAAAGAATAAGGTTTGTCTTCTTTCTCGAAACCTACATCCAAACAAACAAAAATACAAAAGTTAAAAAGAAACACTGTATTATTTTTTATACAAATTATTTTTTAAATTATTTTTTTGAAAAAAAAAATTGAGAAAACGAAAGCACATAAAAATAGAAACAAAATGAAAACATGATAAAATAAAAATAGAAGAAAAGTAAAACATGAAACAAACATTAAAAATAGAATTTTATATATATATATATATATATATATATATATATATATAGATATATATATAAGGAATGGAAAAAAATGAAGGGGAATATAGTTAAACACATTTTTTATAAATTAAAAAGAAATGAAATGAAATACAGAGCAAACAATTTTATTTTTTTATATTATTGAAAAACAATACCTAAGGAAGAATGTGATTGTCTTGTTTCTTCAAGCTTCACAAAAGTAAACAAAAGAAACATTTTACTTCAAGAAATAGAAAAACAAGAAAAAAAAAAATAGAAAAGAGGAAACAAAAGAGTGGAAAAAAAAAACTTACTTCAAATGTTACAATGACTTGCAAGAAGGCAAGGAAAGGGTAAGTAGAGTGTGAGAGTAGAGCAAGGAAAAAAGGAAAAAAAGAGAAGAAAGAAGAAAAAAAAAAGAAAAGGCACAAAAATAATTACAAATGAAAAAAGATTAGAAAAACCAATTGTGACCTTTTTATTTTCTCCTAAGAAAAATACTAGGTTGTGGTGGCTGCAAATTACAACTTTTTTCTTTTTCCTAACCTAATCACTTACTAACCTAGTTATTAACTTAATTACTAACTTGATATCTTAATCCAAGCTTGAATTTGATATTTGACTTGGATATGAGGATCCTTGTATATAACATAGGCCTTAGATATCAAAGAACATGATATCACATAGTGGATATGACAAGTTAGATATCACCCAAAATGACATCCACCGAATATGATGGGTGATATTTGGGCTGATATCCAAGCTTGATATTTGGATATTTCAGATATTTGCCCAACATTGGTTAGGTCCTCATTTTGTAGCTTTAAGTTTAACCCATTGCATATGTGGCTAGGCTATAGACCCAATGGTGTTACACTTTCTTTGATGTTCTCATGGAGGGGAACACATTACCTCCTTGGATGTCGCTTGAAATGCTTTTGATTTCATTGCCAAAGATATCGAGTTTCATGTGAACAACCTCTCATCATCTTCCCATTGTCTTGCCTTCAATCTTCACATGTCAATGGGTTGATATTTTGTTCTCCGTTGATAGGTTCACATTCTGGTTGACAAGCTACCATTTCTTGAGGAATGATTGTGACAATTGTAACCTAGGCAAAGGAAAGACTCTATCATGATTTGCACGTAGTGGATGTGTCTATCCTTCTTGCCACAAAAGTATTTGGATGCTTACACCAATATGTTGATGATATTTTTCATTGATGTGCTAACATGGTGTGATTAGCCAAGGGCATTGAATTGTTTCATTTGTTGGTTTTACATACATTTTATAGGTGGAAGGTGTCAATGATTTTGCAAAGAGTTTAGGCAGCCTCCATCCCGAAACAAGTTCCTATTGCTAAGGAAGCCTTTTCCAAGCTAAGTGTTCTTTTAAGTTTTTCGTTGCTCACTTCCTTGTCTGATTTGCTAGTGAAGGGTTTAGAACATAAGGTGCTTTGAAGTGTTCATACTCATTTTTTCTCTCCCTTTACCCTTCTAGATTGATTTTTTCCTTTAATAAAGTTTTGTAAGGTTTCATCATATTATATGGTCGTATGGTAGTCACATGATTGGTCATTGAATATGGATGTCTACCAAAATGAATACCAGATGAAAATTGGTAGTAGAGAGCCATGAAAAATTGTCTGATGTCAGTAACCATAGTTACAATTGATGATGCACAAATATCAATATAGATATGTTTAATGCTATAACAATTGGTATATATAATGAATATTTATGTTGATGTAATAACAAGTAGGTTTGTCATTGATATTTATTTTTCATGTAGATCTAAGGATCACCTTTTGTAAAAGGATAATGCCAGGTATGATATTGACAAAAAGAAAAGCAGAAGGCATCCATGAAGGAGTGAAGGCCAACAAATAAAAGCTGATCACAAGGAAAGGGCTGCCATATCTCACATAAAACCTAACGGTATTTCTTCTAGAGGAGTGAGAAGGATGAAGCTATCTTCTTGAGCAAATGAAGAGCTGGCTCCTATATCCTGTTATGCTTCTTTTTTTAAAGTAAAAAAAAATGTTTAACAGCTCATTTTTTGTAGTGAAAATTATATTTATTTTCACCCAAAATAAAAAAACACAGCCAACATATATTCATTCCAAATAGACTTTGTTTTCATTACGAAAATTTATTATGTCAAAATTTGTTATTAAAATTTAATTATGCCAACATTATGAAAGTTCCTAGATTGCTTTGCAAAATTTGTCATTGAGAACTGTGTCCAACTTGGTGGGCCAAGGATCTTGTCACCTTCCTGTTGTTTTGAAGAGGCTGAGGTTTGATGATGGAGTCCACTATGGAAGACAAGCTTTTCACCTGGAGTACTCAAATTTTAATTGAATATATGGGGTGAATTTATCTGCCCCTGAGATTACGTTGTTATGGATAGTGGGTCATCATTGAGATTACAATTCAATTCCTTCTGTCATTTATCATGACTGGATATGATTTTGTTTTGTTCCTCAGTTGGCATTTGCTCTTGGTGGTTATAATGTGTATGGCAACTCCCCATGGTGCCCCACCATCGTATTCTCCCACTTTAGTTTGTTCTGGTGAAGGGGCAAGTGGTTGTGGTGCCCCAGTTCTGTCCAAACTGTTCTTTTGGCAGGGTGAGACAAAGGATGTACATTTTCACTCCATCCCCACAAACAATATTCTTTCTCTATTAGTCTGGTGGAGAGGACTTTTTAACCATAAATATTGGAAGGCACATGATCTACAGATAAAGGACCCTTTGGTTCTCTTTTTGTTGTGGAGGAATGGTTGGGGTGTTGAGCATATGTGATGGCTGCACCTGATTAGTACCCCACCATTCCTTATTAGAATAGAACAAGTTGTCTGGTGTTGTCTGGTTCATTTTGGGTGAGGTAAGTTGAGCAACAGCGTCCTCATCCGCACCCCAAAAAGAAAAGTAACAAAGAAAAGCACTTGAAGCACTTGTTGGGTAGTGTGAGGCTATTGCAGTGCGATGTAATCTCTCCAAAAGATCAGAGTTCAAAACGTCTCATCCCCCCAAAGATCGGAGTATGAGACATGTCACTGTTGAGAACTTGGAAAGATCAGCAAACGCACCGCTCAACATGGTGGCCAGTTGGGTTGGGTCCCATGTCTATGAAAATCAACTGGCGGTTTACTCATAATCAAGACACTTCCCAAATGGAATGCACTTTACATGTGACCTTCCTGTTAGTTGAGAGCAAGGGACTTCCCATCGAACCCCAGAACCTCCATTTGCAAAGAACCATATCCTTGCCACAAGGAATCAACATATGTCATGAACCTAGTTGTGAATTCCCATCCAACTTAGCCGTGACCACAAGATATTTGAAAGATTTTATGAGCCTCCAAGCTTACACTCTGATGAAAGATGGCAGCAGGAACCCAAACTGACTTCCTTCCTTTGAGGCCATTCCCCTATAGTTTATGCTGCTGACACTTGTTGAGGAAACAACTGTGCTGGGTGGAGTGGGTAACAACTTTTGAACATACCAATTGGTATAGGAGGTTTTTTGAAAAATTGCTCCCAGCCTGGGATTGGTACTGGATCTTTCTCAAACTTTCATACCAGCATGATCCTGGTATTTGAGTCCATGGCTGATTTTTGGCTGGTACGTGGCAGGTCCCCTAATAGTACATGTGCACATAGTTGTTATTGCGGTCAGTATGAGAATTCTGGTGCAATTTCCCCCCCCCCCTCCCCCCTCAATCTCGCCTTTGCCCTGTTTTTTTTCACCTTGTCATGTTTTGCACCATAACCTCCCATGTTATGAGCACCATGGGCCTCGTGACATGCCAGGTAGCATGTGCCAAGTGTCTTGTAGCATGTTACATAGCCCTCGCACTCCAAATGTGTATGACATGGACCCAAAACATGTCTGGAAATGCCAAGGTGAAAAAAGGGTGTAAAAGGCAGACTGGAGGAAAAAGTATTGCAGTAGTACTCTTGTACCGCTAACATTAACAACTATGGGCATATGCTGTTTAAATTGATAACTATCTAGTATTGAAATTTGAAAATCTAATAACCTACTAGATAATGCAATTATCATCCAAGTAGGTTATCAATATTTAAATATTAATATTAAAAATAATAATAAAAGGATTATAAAGTTTTTAAATAAAAATCCTAGTATAACTGGTGTATAAGCTGCAGGTTAACTGACAGTTATTAATTTCTTATGCATAACAAATGATTATTACTCAACTTTTTTGATAACCTACCCAATGATTATTAGAAAAGCAATGTTTGTCTCAAAGTTCCTGAGAATCAACTCCGTTATCAACCTGGGTTCAAGTTTCAGGTATGAGATACCCTACCTATATCCTTACGGGGACCACCAAAATTCACCCAACGCAGTTATCGATTCAGTTCTGGGGAGGCTAAACACAGTTTGAAATAGGGGACGCTAAAATAAGTCCAGAGCAAGCCCCTGTTCAAATAAACATGAATTATGCCAACCGATTGGGAAATAGTCACCAAATTGGTTTATCTCTCTCTTGAGAAGGACCACCTTCAAAGCATGTTTCCTTTTATGTAACTGAATCTTCCATTCCATGATTAGGGTTTAAATGTTATTATGCAAGTGTTGACATAATTAACATTGTGTACCAAGGAAAGTACTCGTGCAAAAGTGTTGTTGGATGGGATAAGTCTTTAGGAAAATAAAATAAAAATTTAACTGTATTCAATTCTTCTCAAATAGGTTCTTATGAAAGCCAGCCCTTACGCCTACCAGGTACTTCTTACCCAACAAATTTTTTAAAATATTAGTAACCTGATTGATTGACCATTCCAGTAAGGTGAATCTCAAAAATCTGGTTATTTGATTACCTGTGCATAAGCCAAAATTAAAATTTTACAATTGGTAACCAGCCCACCAGATATTGAAAAAGAACCAATAACCAGCCAACACTAATACTTACCTGGTACTAGAGTCAATATAGCCTTGGTATTAAATTGGTATTGCCTCAAGTCCCTTCCAGGCAGGTGTACTGGTACCCACGCGGTTGGTGTTGTTGCCTCAGGTCATACCAGTGCGGTTGCTTCTTTGATACCCGGAGCAGTCTATATACCAGGGGGTTGCAGCTTGGTACCCACCCAGCACTGGCAATTATGACACCTCCACCAACAAGTGATAATCCGGGTATATCCTGGTAACATGTCCACCTGCTTGGGAAACCCTGTTTCCTTTGGAAGGTGGAAAACTTTGCGCTCAAAATAAGAATGATAACCAAGCATCCCAAAGCACAATTGCAACCTTTTCCATAACACCTCTACTAATCCGGGTATATCCTGGTAACATGTCCACCTGCTTGGGAAACCCTGTTTCCTTCTGAAGGTGGAAAACCTGGCACTCTAAATAAGAATAATAACCGAGCATCCCAAAGCACAATTGCAACCTTTTCCATATTTCGGGTGAAGCACAGACCAAAAGAGACATCCTTTACGTTTTGAGGGGACAAAATGCCTTTTAAAGTTATTCACACTTGGCGAGAACTAAAAATTTACTCACTGTGTACAGTACCAGATTGGGTACCCTGCATTTTGATTGGTTGCTTGAAAATATACCATCCCAAGACAGACAAAACCAGGGTCTCTGACTCTAAATTAAAGATTTCCTGGGCTAAACATAGGCACTATCAGGGGGCCTCACTCACCGTACTACTAGCTAGTGTACACAAAAATTCAAAACCCTTTTCATATGGTAGAATTACCTGGGCCCAATTCTGCAGTGCTGGACACTGCCTGGGTGCCACCATAGAAGCACCAGTGGGCTGTAGGTACCAGCACCTACACTGGAAAGTACTTTCACCCTCTTGAGTGAAGGTCCAGTCCAGTAGGTCTCCCAAACCATGTGGACAGGGTACTGGCTGTTGTCCAGAGGTCCCTCCCATTGGCCTTCAAGGTCCTTCCAGCATCCTTTGAGGTCCCTCCCACGGGCCTTCTAAAGTTCTTCTGGCATCCTTTGAGGTCCCTCCCACAGGCCTTCCAGGTCCTTCTAGCATCTTTGAGGTCCTTCCCACAGCCTCTGAGGCCCTTCTGGCATCCTTCCAGGTCCCTCCCGGAGACTTCCAGGTCTTTCTGGCATCCTTCCAGAACCCTCCCGCGGCCTTCCATCTCTGGAACCTGCAAGTGTTGGGGTGAACCCTAGTCTAGGGCTTCCAGCTCGGCTCTCCCACTGGGTGGGCAAACAGACAGACAGACAGACAGATAGGCTGCAAGGGAGGGAGGAAGGAAGGCAGTCGGGATTCTAGTAGTGATGGAGTTACACAAGCTTGTTGACAAGAGAAGAAGAATGCTACTCATGATCACATTTTGGTGACGAGAAGCTGAGATTTGCAACAGATTTTGCACACACAGACATTTTGAAAGATACTATCTAGTACGGTCCTATATACTCTTACAACTGGGATATACTTGTTACCATGCTCCTCCTCCAAATGCAGACTCACCGGCACACGCGCCCAGTAGTGCATTATAAAATCCGAGTCGTAGCTCATGCCGAGCGTCACCCATTGCGGAGCCAAGCTGCAAGCTGCGGCGCCGTTTCCTGCAGCATCAGGAACCTGCCTTCACATGCTGCACCAGCTTCGCAGCGTCGACCGCCACAAAAATGTTGTTGTGCAAACACAAGAATTTGAATACTGACCACAGTACTAGTAGTAGTACTACTTCTTCTCTTCTTGTTTTTTTTTTTTTTTTTTTTTTGTTTTTGTGTGGTGGTGGGGGGGGTGGGGGTGGGGGGGGGGGGGTTGTTTGTTTTTGGGGGTGGCGGTGGTGTGTT
>Ga0116231_10000737_pt1 | contig 61070 bp, 37 predicted proteins | sample S1TSphgellanicum_2_FD_89695 | JGI IMG/M metagenome (GOLD analysis project Ga0116231, IMG submission 89695) | Host-associated microbial communities from peat moss isolated from Minnesota, USA - S1T2_Fd - Sphagnum magellanicum MG | ecosystem: Host-associated > Plants > Peat moss > Unclassified...
ACTCTTCCTAGTCCCATCCCGGAGCTCCAACCCGCCCCTCTACCCCTCAAAGGGTTGTGAGCTAGGGAGCGTGCTCCAACTCCTCCTTATTCCGCTGCTTTTCTACTTGGGCTCACATTTGAGTCCCTTGAGGAGTTGGGAGTGCGTCATTGCAAGTGCTCGCCTTAGGCTTCATTTGGTTTACCTCTTAGGTTCATCCCCCCTTGCTGAGTTTTGTTGCCCCTTTACTGGCATCAAGATCTTTGGATCTATTTCCTTCATTTTTTTTTTTTTTGGGGAGGTTCTAAACAAGGGTGTTTGGCATGCACACATGCTCCCAAGATTAAAGGACATCTAGGTGGCTTTTGATATCCTTTTGTAATGTTTCACCTAAAGGCTTTCCTTTTTGCTTCTTTGCTTTTCCCCCCCCCCCCTTTCCAAGTTTTTAGAGTTAGCTTGTTGTTTTTCATTCAACCTTAATGGGAGTTAAAAAAAAACTTTTGGGTTTGGGTTTATTAGAGGCATTGAAGCCCTTATAATCCTTGGTAGATGGCTTTTTCATTTCTAATGGGGGTGTAGGGTTGATTTCCTTAGAGGCGATTGCTCTGGTTGCCTATTTAAGAAGTTGGGCTTTAGTTGACCTGTCATGATTTCCAAGTTTTTGTTGGATTTTTGCTTGTTCTTGTTGGAGGCGATAGGTGCAAACAACTTGGGGCCACTCCCTTTCTAAATGCATTTAAAATTAGCATGAGAACTTCTTCCATTGGGGGGTTATAACATGTGTGCCTTTTTTTGAACAATTGGTCAAGAAAGGTGCATATTGCTTTCAAAAGAGTAGTTTAGAAAGATTGCACAACAATTCTTTTACTAACATCCTTTTAATTTACCTTTTGATTTGCATTGGGCATGTTTGAAGTTGTTGCGGGTGCTTGGTTGCAACCCACTTAGTCATCCTTTTTTTTTTCCACCTAGTTTTAGATGTTTTTTCCACCACATTGTGCACTAGGTTGGGTCTTTCCCATCCTTTTAGTCCTTGGAATGTCACACTACATTTGTAGCTTGCTTTTGGATCCTATGGGGATCCACCTTTTTCGATGCATTCATGGTGGGGAAAAGACGACCTTGCATGATGTTATGCAAGATGCTTTTGTGGCCATTGCGAGAGATTGGATTTCATGTCTTGCGAAAACAAACCCATGTCCTTCCATCCCTTGCCTTGTAGTCTTTGCACCATTGAATTAACATTGTGCTATTAGTCAATTGTGTTCGCATGTTAACAAACATTATCATTGCTGACCTCACTCAAGTTGATTTGGTTTGGTGAATCATTCTTTCTTGTGGGCTTGCTATGATAGTTGCGACTCATTTGAAGGATGGTGTTTATCATGATTGGTTCCTAGCAGACATGTTTCTCCATTTAACTATAGAAGTATTTAGATGGTTACACTAGTAGGTGGACAAGTTTTTTCATTGATGTGCCAACATGGTGTGGGGAATGAAAGGCATTGAAGGCCCTCCTTTTTTAGTTTTGTGTGCATTTTATAGGCAAAAGGTGTTCAAAACAATATAGCATGTGCAAGCGGTTTATGTTTTGAGTATGTTGTTGCAATAGGTGAAGGTTTGTTTACACTAGGTGTCTTTTCAAAAGGTCCTCCCCTTTCCTATTATCTTCTCGTGACAAGAGGGGGTTTGGGAACTTGATGTTCCCCTTGTGGTTCACCCTCTTAGGTGGTACATTTGTCTTCTTGGGAGTGAGTCTTTCCATTTTGTTCCTTGTTTTCCCTTTTTGGGGTGCTTTGATCGATTTATGGTTGGCAAGGTTTCATCAAACCAATTCTAATGAAAAACTGAACAACATAAACTAAGAGACTATTTTAGTCTGAACATCTAGGCCAATCATTATCATTGGCCAATTGTAATTAATCATCTCTTGTTGTGCAGCTCTTGCCGTTCTCATTATAGTGATGCCAATTTGACAATTTGATTGCTATACTTCATCTGAAATTCTGGGTACAGGAGCTCTTCCTGCTGTGCGTGGAGACTCGCTAATAAGGCCAAAAGAGGGGAGCACTCAGATAAACATGTGATGCGCGATGAATTGTTCTTTTGCTCATAGTTTATGATTTTCTTCTTTCTTTTGCCTAATGAGCCCACCATCTCCTTGGATGAAGTTCACATTTTTGGGCAGCACACATGCTTACCTAGAAATACCTTTTTTTTTTAACTTCATGGTTATCAACTGAAACTTGAACTTTGACACCCAGATGGCAGCCCTGGAAGGACTTGGAACAAAATAAGAAACTTCATTGAATTCATGAGAAAGTTTTTAAAAACTAAAAAACTTCACTTCTGCAAGTGGGTATCCATTTTCCAAGACATGGTCCACCTCCTCAAGTGGACTAATTGATAAGTTTGACCAACATAGCACGGTACAAGAGCAGCTTTTTCTCAGTGTGACAAGTGGATGCATCTTATGGGGGTAACCTTAGGGAAGTTTGAAAAATACAAATTTTTTAGGAGCCACCATGTTTTCAAAGCTCAATTTTGGTGTGCAATTTTCTTTGGGAAATGTTTAAATTTTACTTTCTTTTTTGGTCCATCAAAATTGTGGCCAAAATTCTTATGAATAAAAAATGATAAATTTTTTGACCTTAATTTCAAATAATTTCTGTGAAAATGGAGCTGAAAATTTTCATATTATAAGCGTTAAAAAAAGCTTGGACTAAGAGGGTAGACATTCTAGTGACCAAACACTTGGTGTATCTGATATCTTAAAATCTTTGGACATTCTTAGTTTGATTATGTAGTTCAAAGAGATTATCTAAATATTTTCTTGGCACACTCTAGCCATTTAAATTGCTCAAAATGGGCAAGAAATAAGGAATTTATGGGTTGCAAAAGTAAAGGGGGTTGATGTTTGGTGATGAACATGTTCCAACATTTTGTGATTTGGATATGCTCATTTGTTTTTGGTTGTTTTTTTTCAATTGTTCCTTTGCCTTTGGAGTTCAAAGAGGACTCCTCATGGCAAATCCATAGTTGTTTAGATTGCTCAAAAAAAATGAAGGAATATGTGGTCTGGAAATCAGGGGGTCTTTTTTCTTTGGAAAAAATACACTTTATGATTTGGACATTCTCCATGATTCTTTCTAGTTCCTTTGCCTCTGGAGTTCAAAGATTGCTTCTTGTCTGTTGCTCCTTTGCCTCTAGTTGAAAGAGCTTATGAAGAGCTTCACATGGTGCACTCGTAATTATTTAGATCACTCTCAAAATGGACATCAACAAAAATAAAATGAGGAAGATATTCAAATGTTTGATCATGGATAAGTGTTTGGTGATTGATGTATTTTACCCTCACTTTCTTAACAATGGAAATTTCTGACATCTAGTGCAACCTCCAAGAGCTTTGTCGCAATGGATATATAGAAAAGGGTGATATACATAGAGTTGGATCACATCGGAAGTGATCACATGGGTCCTTAAAGATTTTAATTGTATTGTTTGGCAATAGCTCACATGGGTTCCTAAAGCAAGGAGGGCGTGGGCGGGCTAATTAGTCTAGAGCTATTTGGCTGGAGACCTGTGAATTACTAGGGTTAAACACTTGTACTATGTATAGCCTTGGATGAGATGAGATATATTAGTCATCCTTAGTGTTGTGTGGGTATTTGATTTTGGTAAATCACCTTGCAATTCTTGTCTTTTGGACATTTTAAAATCAAAGAACTGCCAATTCAGTTTTCAAAATAATTTCTAAAAATCAGACTTTAAAAACCTAGACTGATTCTGGTTATCTCATAAGCTCAATGAACCTGTGGTTTTCATGAAAGAATCATGGGTTTCAGGATGGTTCTTTCATTGTTTGTTATGTTTCTGATAATAGGCGCGGTTTGGTGCCAATTGTGATACCCGCACAACACTGGTTATTACAGCGAATTTGCGTGAGCTGAAATCAAAATGTCACAGACTTTGGCTGAAAAGAAAACTAAGTACATTTGGTTTCAGACATTGGGATGAGCTTCAACAGCTGTAGTCCCCGGACCTGTACTATATACATGTCTGGAACTTGACTGGAATTTTATGTCTATAATTTCCACTAAAATCTAGGAATGGGTGTTGGAACCAGAGGTGTATTTTTTTTATTTTTTTCAAATTTTTCATATCGAATATTTGGCTCGTTTTTCCTCAAAAATAGAAAATTTTATTAGAATTTACATTAGAAAAATAAAAGTATCCAAAAAATTATGAATTTTTTGTTGGAAAGAAAAACACTGGTTGGAAGTTGGAACTCTAATTTCTTCAGATTTTTCAAATTTTCCTATCCTTTTTTTTGTTGAGCTGGACATTGTTGTTTCCAGAGCTTTTAGTTTGTTCAGGAAATATTCGGGTCCCAAAAAAAATAATTCTGAATGAGGCTCAAGTTTCAAAGAATTTGAAATTCTTCTAGGAAGTGGCCAAGACGACCAATATTTTGTAGGCCACCCTTATCCACCCACCTCGGGTCCTCTGTTCCTGAAACCTCATGTGCTATGGGAAGAGATGAAAGCACAGGTCCTTGTGATCAGAGGTTTATTATGAATGAGCATGTACTGGTCCATAATCAAATGCATATAGTGCTGGACTAGCCCTCATAAGAGTGCAAATCTTGGGGGGTTTTGCTATGTGCAATTCCCCCAAAAGGGGTACTAAAAGCTTGCTAGAACTATGGAGATCAAGTAGGTAGACAACCACAGTTTCTTCTCTCATTTTATTTTCACTACCTTAAAACATAGATGGTGTGTTTCACAGCATGTTAGATGGTCACTTAAATTGCTGATGGGCTGACAATTTCATAAGCATTTTTTGAAGGATCTGTGACTGTCGAGGTTTTAATATAACAGGACTATCTTGGTTTTGGTTTCAGTTCCAACAAGTGAATGGAATCAAAAATCCAATTCTTGGTTCGGTCCTTCAAGAAATTAAAACTCCAATTCTGGTTCTGAAAATTATACCTGATTTCAATTTTGTAAGGGTAGAGCTTATTCATAATTGACCTATCATGGAGGTCTGATATTGATCAAGAACCAAACATTTACCCAACCTATTTGGTGCATAATTTGTAGATACCTGACAAGACCCTTATGAGCTGGTTATTTCTTTGATGAAAATCAGATATCAACCTTTGCATTTTGACCTTTTGTTCTAACAGGTTCTTGAATTCTTAAACATTACAATCTTTGAGTTGTCATTTTTCATTTGCCTGCACTTCTTCAATTTTAGCTCCACTTGAGCTCCCCTTTTAATTTGGATTTGATGGCTGTGATTTGGCAATTGTGAGAAGTCCACAAATCTGAAACGAAGACAAATATATGCATGCTGTCACACATTTGAATTTTCATTTACAATTGAATGTGATGTGTATGGAATCTACTCTTTTGTTGAAATCATTCTTTGAAATGTTAACTTTGTATTTGGTTGATGTCCTTCCATTTTGACAAAGGAATGTCATTAATGGTGAAAATTTAGTTAACCATTTGTTCCCTCATTCACTCTATTGATTATCATCATCCACAGACATGCACATTTTTAGTGAAATATGAAATGTTGAATTAACTAGCATGATTTAAAGTTTTTTCCGGGATGATATGGCTGCTACCTTAGGTGAATGTCTTAATTTCCATTTCACCAAACAGATTGAAATCTGAGCTCTTATATAAACAAGTCTGTACTCACGAGCCCTTGAATTTCATTAAAAAAACATAGGTGTTGAACATTTCAAAGCCAACATAAACATGACATTGTGCGCCTTTGATCTGATTGGACATTCTCTAAGTTACAACTTCAAATGCATGGATGTACTATTTAAATGGTGTTAATAAGGTGACTTTGATCATAGATGCTAAAGAGCTTGAATCTTGAAATGGATTTTAATCTCAATAATGATCATTGACAATCCATGATTGAGATTTTGGAATTGGTGAAGCACAATGAATTGTATCCTTAAAGATGAAGATATGGATCACGAATGTCACACTTTTGAGGCCTTGCATTGCTCATTCACACTTCCAAGGCATCACACAATTCAATGCAAGGGAAGGGGACACTCCAACTTTACTCGACAAAGATGAGGACATTTTAGCAAATTTTCAACAATTCAAACAAATCATTTTTGATATTCTCTTACATTTTACAAGTTGTTGCAACCTTTCCCCCAGCCCTCCCTACAACCCCAAGTAGCATAGTTTCCAAGATGCAAGGGAATCATGCCCATAGTTTGCACTTATGGTGCATCAACCCTATAGGTTTTCATTGGCCTTTCTTTTTTCTTTCCGCAAAATTTGACACTGTTGCAAAAAAATTGAAATTTTTTGTTCCAAATTTAATGATTTTTGTAAAAAATTCTCCAAAATTAGAAAAATATCAAAAATATCGTGAGATTTCTACACATGGTTCAAGTAGGTAGCCAAAAACATACAATATATAATTTTCCTTTTCATATTTTTTAACAACAATTTGGCTAAATTAAGTTATGGATGATCACCACCTCAGGTCAATCACAAAATTGAAGGGGAAAAAAAAACACCATTAGTTCCCATGAACTATATTGAAGGATGGATTTCATCTCAACTTGTGCAACTTATACATCTTGAAATCCCTTTATTGACATTTGTATTTGATAGACTATCTCTACCAATGAGAATGTGAGGTTGTACATTTGAATGGGTCAAGAGTATTTTGATTCAATAACATAAAACATAATTTGCATTAAAAAAAAAACTGTTTTGATTAAACCTTCCAATCCCTAATGAGATTAAGTTGTTGGAGGAGAACTAGAACTCTTGTCCAAATCTTTCAACATTATCTCCAATCCACCATGAAATTAATGGGAGAAGAACTAGACCCTGAAAAGTTGGTGCAGAGATCGGACTTGATCACACATTATCATTTGACAGACATATGAAGTTGACCTAATGAGGTCCTAGGCTTTGTCCTTGTAAGTTTTAAATCAAAAGATAGCCTAATGCGGGTGTGCAAATCTATGATAAGTTGGTGTGGGATTGGACAATCAGATATGTATGCCATACCTAAATTGCAGACTACTGTGCTGTCTAAGTCAAAGCACAAACCCTAACAATAAAGCCAAGCTAATGAATTAATGCTTAAATCAAATATCATAGCATTGGATAATTTTAAGAACTCTCTTTCAGTTTGATAATGTTACGCAAACCAAAATTGCATAACAGAGGTCCCAAGTCCCAACCTGGAGGTCATTGCCTATCCACTTCACTTCAAACATAACAATATTCAATGTCTCTCTACTTTGCCTCCTGACTAGCACAGATATCATACATATGCAAGCAATTGACAAATCCACATTGTTATGATCACTGTGGAATCCCTACCCACAAATCTGCTTGTTGCTAATGCAGATCATGTTCTATCTACAAATCATGATATCTATCATAGAGATCTTTACAAAAGCTGTGATTTAAATCTCTAAGCTACCACCCTGCAGATCATGGCAAATCCCTTCCAGAAAATTGGTGTCACAAAAGGCTGCTATCTTTACTTCTGGTGTGTACATTATTTGGCTCAATCATGCTCATCATGGCTCCAATAAGCAGATAGAGAAACTTGGCTAGTTTGCAACAATAATGTGAAACTGAGCCATCCCAAATATATTAATATTTGTAAATGTAATGGCCAGGGAAGGGCACCAGAGGGGTTTGGGGGGTGGGGTGGGGTGGAGGATGTTGTTAAATCAGCAATGGGTCCTTATTTTGTACTTTGTGATTCTTTTTTTTTCTTGTGTGCCCTTGCTTCAATCCATCATTTTGAAAAAAGGATGGTTGATACCCAGACCAAAAATAGAGGTCCTGTTATGCACACATTGGGTCTGTAGTAGACACTAAGAGGCATAATATGCCTCCTGGTGTACATTACGTGCCCAAAGTGTTTATAATAAGATGAATTTTTTTTGTGTGGGCAGCACCAAGATGTGTCTGGTCAGCACCAGGTCAGCACCAGACACACCTTGATTGGGCAATTGGGCAGTCAGGGAAAAAAGAAGCAGACAGTCTGCACTTCTGTACTGTCTGCAATAAGGACCCATTGCTGATTTAACGTCCTCCAGTTGGGGGGGGTAGCAACTTTTGAGTCCCCCAACAAAGCAAGACTGCAGATTTTGTTGTTGCTTTGGCAGGAGGAGAGAAGAAAAGCCCCTCAAGGAATATGAGGAACCCTGTGCTGTGCTGTGCTTTAGTGCTTATCAAGCTTCTTTTAACCACTGAGCAGCTGACACAAAACCCACTTGTTTTATAAAACATTTATTGTAACCAAGTCTAGATTAAAAGTAAGATGGTTGGTTTCAGTTGTGCTCACAACACCAGAAAAAGAGTCTAGAACGAAAAAAATTCTAACTACTCTGAAAAATTCTAATCACTGTGTTTCAAAAGGGTGAAGTGCATTCATCACAGAGACTGCCATTTTGTACTCTCAGCTAGGTGTTATTTTTTGGAAATCACAAGAACCCAGGGGAATTGTTGGAATTGGTCTCTGGTACAATTATTTCGGAACCCACAACCAACCACAATGTCACTGTCTCTCTGTGTAAGTAATAAGATGATATGGTCATTACTGCCAAAAACAGAGACAAAGAAGTCCATTTCAAACATGGCTAGTAATTCCTTCCATTACAACAAATATCCTTGATCTCATCAAGCCAGTTACGGGGCTGAACCTAATATGGGTAAGTTAACACTCATTGTATTTGCTAGTTCATCCATAATTACCACAATTATCATTGAACTCATCAAGCTAGGGACTGGGTTAAAATAACCTGGGTAACACTCATTGTTATAAATGCTAGTTTGTCCATCATGAAAATTATCATCCATCTCATCAACCTAGTTACAGGGTTAAATTAAACCTGGGTAACACTCATCATACTTGTTCCACTCAGAGTTGTTTAAACTCTCAATGAAACAAAAAAATTCTTGACCTGGGTACATATGTGGGTAGTTCTTGCAGGAGGTAAAACGTAAAATCCCTAGATTTTAACTGAGTTTCACCAGGTGCAATCTCATGTAGGCAGATATGTATGTGTGATCTCATTGTGCTCTAGTTAGTTACCCAATTAAGTAACTAATCAAGGTGTTGAAAACACTTAATTAGTAGACGAGTTTTTTTGCTCCAAAAATAATTTGTTCTTGGAACCAAAAACTATTGAGGTAGCAATGAGAGAGGTTCGTTGAAAGCTAGCTTCCGAGTTCTCATCTGTACTGCACCACCGCTTAAAGCCTGTATGTATGTATGTATGTGTTTGTATGGGTGTATGAACAGTTGTTTGTTTGTGGGTATACGTAGGTATACGTAGGTGGGTACAAGCGAAGGGAACGTACAACAGTGGGCCAAATAGCTGGGTGAAGACGAGATGCAGTGGACCTAGTGACTGCGACTGACTTAGTGACTGACGGACTGAGAGGGGAGGCTGTCTGGCAGAAGCTAGTGGCTGCTGCCTCTCCAGACACTCCCGGAATGGAGGGTACCAGGAAAGAAGCGTCCACGGCGTTGTCTGCCCAATTTGGGTTTGCAACCAGATGCGTCTTCTCGGCTCCTGCCGCTGCTGAGCTAAATATAAAAGACCCTGCCTGCTCGCCCTTTTCTCTGCCCAACAACATCCCATCCCACGCCCACTGCCTTTCCTGCTACTCCGCTTACCCTTCCGCACTTGCTGGTGCTGCAGACTCTCTCCCTCTCGCTCGCTCTCTCTCTCTCTCTCTCTCACACACGTTCCTCTTCTTCATTTGCCTTGCACCTCGCTCATCCTCATCAGTGTCTCTCTAGACTGCATATTCTTCTCTCCTCGTGTCCGCGCTCCATCTGCTGCTTGGGTTCAAGGGTTGGTATACATGTTCTTGGTCTTTCACTCGCTAGTGTTGTTGATCTACAGCTAGTTCTTAATTTCCTGGTTTCAGGGGTACTGCTGCAAGTTACTAGCTCGTTCAGCTGATCCACGTAACGTCCTTTGAGCCGTTTGAAATTGGCATATTTCTAACGTGTTGGAGCAACTGCTTGCTTGCTTGTTTGCTTGCTTGGGGGTTTGTTCTTCTGTCCAGCTTTTATAAAACTCGGATACTAGAGTGTAACTAATTTCTAGTCAGTGTTGCAGTCTTGCTTCGAATTCGAGCATTTCTTAATGTCCAGCAGTTGTCCAGCTAGTTCATGTTGATCTGCGTCTCGACGTCTAGTTAGACTTACGGTATCTGCTGGAGCCCTGAGTTTGTAGTGATCACCAGCCGCTTATATTCAAGAGCTGCCTGTTCTTCATGTGTTTGATGTTCCGAACCTATCTGGATACAACGTCCCGGCCACTTCCTCTCGTCCATTTTGGATGCATGGCTTCATAGTGTTGTTCCAGCCAGCTAGTCGTTGATCCTGTTCTCGCTTGTACGTCCTCCCAGCTGCAGTAGCCCGACTCCTCGATCTCGACCAATCTAGCTTGGGTTGCGCGTTAACTCAAAGTTTGTCGTTGCGTGTGCCTAGTATTGTTTTGAGTTGAATGTTGCTTTGTCGAGCCGCGAGCTGCCGATTCTTGATTCCAAGAATATATACATGTTCAGCTGTGAAGATCTCACAACTTGTGAATGTTGTTGTAAACGTCTAGTCCTCTACAGCTTCTTCATTGTCAATGCACTTGTCGACGTCCGAAATCTTTCATAGCAAGCTTGTTCAGTTCTTCTTGTTCTTGCCTAGTCAGCCAGTCTGTTCCGCTGCGCACTTGTACGAAGTTGTAGATAAGTTGATGTCTATTGTACAAAATGCTTTAGTTCTCCGCCAATAGTAGAAGTTAGACTCCGCGTGCAAGACGTCGAGAGCTTTAAGCATTCCTGCAGCTTGAAGAAGCGAGACATGTGGTTGCAGTTCGTCACAACAACCTTGAATATCGTAAAGACCCCGTCAAACTTCCAAGTTCTAGTACCTTGCAAGCTCCGTTCTCGAAAATCTTCTGATAATCTTCTAGCAGCTGAAATGTGCGAGTTGGATTGGACTCTTCGGAATCGTTGATCATTAGCTTTCAAACTCTCGACCCCAAGTGCGCAGCTGCAGGCTTCGTTCAAGAATCTTCTAGTGTTTTTTTTCGTTTTGTTGAATTCCAAGCCGCTGGGATTTGTGGCAGCCATCATGGGTATGCAACAGATACCGTCTACGAGACTTCCAGCTACCTCAGATCTAGCAGCCATGTTGGCAGCGAGCTCAGGTTCACTGACCAACGCCGTATTGATTTCAGCTATCCTACAAGGTTCAATGAAGCTCCCAGAGATGTTCGTGGAAGTGGAAGACGACAGGGCGTCTGTATGCGCACAGAGTTCAGAGCTTCTCGACGTTCCTGTCGTCGACCTCTCGAAGCTGTGGACGGGTGGGGAGATCGACAGACAGTCAGTGGTGTGTGCCGTGGCCGAAGCTTGCGAGAAATGGGGATTTCTGCAAGTGGCAAACCATGGAATAGACCTCAAACTGATTGCGAGATGCGAGGCGCAAGCGCACCGTCTCTTCGAGCGTCCGCTTGAAGCGAAGGAAAGAGCACATCGAGCCCCGGGCGAGAAGTTCGGTTACGGAGCTAACACATGGGTTGATCAAACTGTGAGACACTGGGCAGAGAGCTTCAGTTTACAGCTACATCCTTACTCCAACATCGCCGAATACGCCTCCAAAATCTTCGACTCTGAGCAGGAGGATTTCAGGTATTGCATGATGTTTTCTTCAGACTGCAAGCTGGTGGACATAGCCTCAAGTTTTGCATGAGATCTCGTCCCTATTGGATCTAGATTAGCAGATGCTGGAAGATTGAGTAGCTCTAGAATATCATAACGAACGGTAGATGCATGGTGGCGTGTGTTGTGTGTGCAGTGAGACATTGGAAGAGTACATGGGCGAAGTGGAGAAGCTAGCACGGCAGCTCACTGAGCTTCTTGCGGAAGGTCTGGGCTTGCCGCCAACGCGACTGAACCACTACTTCGAAGAATCAGCTATGGTGTCCATGCGCTTGAACTTGTATCCTCCGTGTCCTGAGCCCGAGCTCGCAATTGGGCTTCGCGCTCACACCGACCCGCATCTCCTCACCATTCTTCACCAGGACAATGTGGTCGGCTTACAAGTATTCATCAACGAGCAGTGGGTCACCGTCAAACCTCGACCCGAGTGCTTCGTCGTGAACGTTGGTGACCTCTTCCAGGTACACACGCACACACACATACAGTAGTACTCTAGTCATGTGCAGACTTCCCAATAATTTTGTACATTCTTGCTACAAATGCTAGACCTTCTCCACACAAGTTTTTGCTGGCAGTGGTGAGTTGTATGTACATGTAGCTACTGGTCCAGTAATGATTCTCCGGGTCGACTTGCATGAATCCAAAGCATGCAGCAACCAACCAACGAACCAAAGAACCAAGAAGTTGATCCAGCAGGGCTACAAAGCTGCAACAGAATATGACGTATTCCCGAGATGTTACAGAAGCTAAGCTAGTTTGGCCTCAGCTTGTTCTATTTGTGATTCACACTGGAGTGATGATGAGATGCAGCAGAGCAGCTAAAACAGCTTTTGCTAGTCCAGACGCTCAATGCATCTAGATATTGAATCAGCTTTCATTCTCTTTCCACCTCTATCAAGATAAACCCTGATGGTTACCAGCTGAAACTAGGCCGGTACCAGCTAGTTGCAGTGGGCCCTGGCTAGCCTGCCTGCATGTGGCCTGGAATATTACATCAAATCCTGCCAGGGCAGGACTCAATGAGCTCTTATTCTCTGTCCCCTGCTACGTGTACAAAAAGTCAAAACACTTTGTCAGTAGATTCATTATTCACATTCTCTATCATCATTATCATCATCATGCCAAGTCAACAGTCTGGTTTTGAACTTTGCAATAGGGCCAAGAGTGAGTGAGTGTATGCTAAGAGTGATCAGCAGTTGCATGCATGAAGCCCCACTCTTCATCATAATCATCTTCTTCTTCTTCTTCTTCACTGTAGAAGAAGTTTTGTTTTTAAGAACTGACAATTATTTTAAACAACAGCTGCAGCAGCAGAATATATGTATGGGGATTCTTGTTTGAGCAATCTTCACAAGATTCACTGATTGTAAGATCACAGTCAAAAGATTCAGCACATTTTGCAGCACGGATCTTAGTAACTTGCAGTCACATGTGCAAGTTTCTGACATGATCAGTTGGAAGAAGATATTGCAAGGGGACCAAGTCCATGCTATACCCGAATGCACCAGCACTGCAGCAGTGACAGTAGCTAGTACAAAGTGTGTGGCCATCTCTGACAGTTATAAAGAAGCTGGTTGTTGAACTGTTTGTTGAAGGAGAGATCCAAGTCCTTGAAAAAGTTTGGTGATTCTGTCTTTGGAGGAAATTTTCTTCCTTTTTTGCTAATTGGAATTTCTATTGGACTCATGATGTGGAAAATTATTGTCTTTTGCTTTGCAGATCTTGAGCAACAGGAGATACAAGAGTGTATTACACAGGGCAGTTGTGAATGGTACCAGCAAGCGTCTCTCAATGGCCTGCTTCCTTAACCCTCCTTTGAGTGCAACCATTATGGCACCTGAAGAGCTCATCACGCCACAACAACCTCGAATCTACCGAGCTTTTACCTTCCAAGAATTCCTCTCCAATGCTTACAAACATCATCCCAAGGGCGCTGAAAGACCCGAACAGTACCATCTTGTGCAAGCTTAATGTGGATGCAGTCAAGCAAGTACTATAGAGCTCTGCAAACCGCCAGGACTTAGTTTTCAGCTCAATTCAAGAGCCCAACAACACCACAATCCCCTTTTTAGTCTAGGCCCACCAAATCATTGCCTAACTTTGGGGCATCATACTGGGTCCAATGTTGTAATCTTTGCAGATTTGCTTGCACAGACTTGCATTTCACCATGAATCCTGAGTTTATTTCATACCTGAGTAATGTGGCTCAGTAGCCAGCCAGCTGCTTGGGTAGAGGAGCAATTTCTTACCAAGACTCAAATCTAGTGAACACAAAAGGCTTGTAGATCGTGTCAAGCTGCTGAGTAACAGACAAGTAAATAGTGTACAGCCGCTAAAACAAATTGAGTACACTGTAATGCTCAATAGAAGAGTCATGATGAACATTGATGTCCTCTGCAATGGCTGGGTGATGATCATCTAGCCTTTGTTGTTCATAGTTTGTGTACATTTTGTAGAGTCCTAACCTGGTGATGTGTTTCAAGCTTCCCCCTCTGGAGCATCCGGACCAAAATGATATGCAGTTGGGGTTGCAGCTTAATTAATTCCCTCTTTGAACTTGCAATAGTAGTTTAAAATGTACATGGTGTGACACTATTATTGTATGAGCTAGCAATATGAAAGCTGAAAAGCTCGGTTTTTGTAATGCAGTGTCCCCTTGGGTAGTCAGTATTGTTGATTCATTGAATACCAAAAGTCTTGTGAATTTAAGATCTTTGCTGTTGGTGTGCAATATGTCTGTGTCTGCATTGTTCATCTTATTAGTTCCAAGGTGAGAGAGAGTTCAACAGAAAAAAAATAGTTTGTCAGCAGCTTGTTGCCTACATCTGTAAGAAGACCATTCACAACTTGTTTTGTTGTTGATTTCAGAGCTTGAAATTAGACATGTCAACCTGGTTGTGGATTGCAGAGCTAAAATGTTCTTCAAGTTGTAATATGATCCTGTATCTTGTGGAATCTGTTACCATCCCACACGATGCTTGAATGTTAAAATTCTGATCCCTTATCTTTGGTGGTTTTTCACCATGCCACCATGATTCTAATCAGCTTAAAATTCAGTTTGAAATTAGACAACCTGAACACTGAACTTGTGTGACCTTCTTGATGCATAGTTTAACACTTATCCTTCATGTTCGAGTATAGACTTTAACATCAAAGAAGATGAGTTTATCCCTTATCAACAGTTTCATGCTTGTTACAATACTCACCTTTGCAACCTGAAGTATTGAGTTCTGGTCTGGACATTTGGGTCCTCATCACTGTATCATGTACATGGTGACCTCAGCAACAAAAAGATTGGACATATGTATTACACTTAGTACTCATTTCTACATGTACACTGGACTCCAAATTGCCTTTGCAAGAACCTTCCTGGGCTTCAGACCGTCAGGAGTCAACCTTTGTTCTTTGATACCACATCTTGTGACCATACTAGTGGCTACAAAATTGAGCACACGTCTGTCCTGTAAGAACTGCACCAGCTGAAAGGTGGAATGTCAAAGTGCCGCTTTTGTTTGCCAGTTTTGAACACAAATTGTGAGGAACCAACAGTTGTCTGAAAACACCAAGGGCCAAAGGACATCAAGTTCATAACTTGGCTCCAATAGGTAATTCAGTTTTCATGCAGGGTCAAGACACTTAGATCCTGTTGGGTCTGTGTACATGGGAGAGCATCAAAATCAAGCCTCATGAATCACTGCAGTTACTGAAATCATTGGTCGACAAGGAACCAATTGACTTGCAGCCAAGAACATCTGCCAAAGTGACAACAACTGCCATGAGAATGTAACAAATTGACAAAAGAAGTGTTTGAATACAGAAGCAACAATAAGAGCAAAGCAAGATACAAGTTGAACCTGCAGCACAATCCTCATCTAAACAATAGATCCACGTCCCATTCTATAATGTGTCTAATTTGACAGATCTGAGAGTAAATTTCTACAGAAAAATGGTGAAGAAGGCCTAGAAGGATTGAGTGCAGGAAAGTGGGTAATTTCAATGCACCTCACCCTGCTGGAGAATTCTGTTCTAGAATGTACTGCTTTAGACTGATGTGTCCAAATTGACAAACTTGTAGGAGTAAGTAGGCACTGTCACCAGCCCCTGTCATTGGCAGTAGGTTCTCTGTCAACAGTCTCTTCAACACCTGATGAGTTTAGCTGTCTACACACATAACATACACACATGTACAGTGGAGAGCTACCCATGAAGGTTCTTCAATATAAGGTGATCAGGTGGAGCAGCAGGTGTGCACAGAAGATTTAACCAGAATGCTGATAGTGATAATGTCTCTAATTCTGGGCATCAACAATCAGACAAATTTGACAAGATGCACATTTGTCAAACTGCAACAGGCCTGAGTTATGATTCAACCACCAGCAGTTACAGCTAAGTAGCATGGACACTAGCATAGAGAATTTCATGTTCATTTGGTAACAGAGAAGAACAGAGGATTTGCCTTCTTCAAACATGCAAGATTATACTTTGTTTCTAGGCTAATTTGTGCAAGTTCACAAAATACAGATCTATGATGGCTGCAACTTCTGAAGGCTATCAACACAAATGCAGATATCCCCTAGGTCCACTTTTACATGTACGCCAGTCAAATTCATGAGAAACATCATAATGGGTACCTGAGTTTGTTGTACAGATGGGTTCTTGAAGACATCATCTGATAATGTCCATGAGACCACATGACCCCTGTTGTCTGTTGCCACTGCACAGCTGCTTTCAAGTCATTACTAAGGAGCAATGCTGTTACTGATTCCTTGTGCCACTTTTGTAACATGTATTTAGAACAGGACAGCTGCAGCAAACAGCAACTTTTTCCACATCCAATCTTCAGTTGAAATATTATGCATGATTTGCATCTGAGAATTGAGAAGTTGCACAAGGACTGTCATGCACAACTAGAGCACAAAAGAGGAATAGGAGGTGTGGTTACTGAGTTTGTTATTGGTTAACACCAAGTTTGTTTTGTCATTCATTTGTGTGTCTTGATCTTGGATTCCTACAATGACCAATGAGTACATTTTAGAATGTTATGTTTATGGGACTCTAAGATGGTTCCTTGGTGACAAACCCTCCCAAACATGAAAAAGCTGGAACTTTGTTCACACTAAAATATTGGGGTGCAACAACAAATAAACCCTACCCAAAAAACCTAAATTTCTACAGCAAATACTGGACAAGGCCAATAGTATTTGGCAGCCATACCAATTAAAGCCTCAAGTTGCTTGCAGCCAAGGATGAGGTCAACCTAGTCGTGCAAATTTTCTGATCCATTATTGACTCTCCAATACCTCATTGTGCTCAATTGCACAACACAAATTCCCACCTGCACTACTCCTTCACCCAAGCTGATGGCATGACCACATGAACCACCTGGGCCATGTCCAGGAAAGTCTTGCTACTGTACAAACAAAATTCAGTATATTTTGAAGTCATCATTCTAATCCCATAACTTGCATTTAGTCCCCTGCCAGTTTTGAAATTGATAGAAAGCAATGATAAAATGGCAGCTCCAAAAACAAAGTTGAAATTTGTTTCCAAGAAACTTCAGCAAGTAGAAAAATTTCAAGAATGAGCTCCTTGACATCTTCAGTAATTCCAACTGGAAGGCGCAGCATTCAAATTTAAGGTAGGATAGCACAGCAGGCCTGCATTTGAATTGTGTGATCCACAGCGAAATCTTGGGATGTTTGGATCATTCCAGTTCTCATATATGAACACAGATATAACATAATACAGATAGTAACTTCAGCTCCCCTAACAAGAAAATGCCATCCTGTTTATCTATACCCACCACATTCTCATAGGTGTAGCAGAACTAGAGCTTTTCTCCAAGTTTCAAGTAGTGATACATGTACTAGAAATATACATCTTATCCTCTTTGAATCGCAGCCTGAAAAAGTTGGGCATTTGCAATTTCTGTTGACTTTCTCCATTGCATCCAGCCCAAAATGTGAGATACTTTGTGGGTCACTTGCACCCCAAAATTCTTCTTGGCTTCAAGTCCAAGTGGCATAATAACATCTGTTGAAATTGCGTTGGTTTGAGGACAGTCTGTAATGCTCTAGTACTACTACCACCAGACCTTGGTCGTAGCTCCATTGGACACACACCAAATGTTACTCTCCATTCAAGTCTTCTAATCTCACAATAGGTTTTGGATCGATCATCCTCATTCTCAAAGTCCTTAAGAAACTCCTTGCAAGCAGACCCCTTGCAAGGAGACCCCAAGTGCTTCAAATGGGTATGTGACCCAATAAGATGTTATGGATTATCAACACACACAATGTGATAAACAAAACTGTGCTTTGTATATTGCAATTATGAGTAAATGTCAAAATATAGAAGATCCCCTTAAGAGTTCCAGACACAACCCAAGAGTATGAAAGGGTATGGTGTGTTCATGTTAACCCTAAATGAATATATATCATTAACACCCTCACTTCAAAAAGAAGACCTGATCATGCTTTAGGATGCGGAGTTGTAAATCCTTTCCTTTCTACAAAACTTGGTGATTTCAATTTGTGAAGAGATTTTAGTGACAACATTTTTGTGCATTTGTTATGTATAGCAAATTCTATCTCTGAGCTTGCCACCTTCTCCCTCAAATAACGATACTTGATGTAGATATGAATAATGGATCATGCTCTTTAGATGTCTTGGACAACACAATGCAAGATTGATTATCACACATTAGTTGAATAGGTTGCAATTAAGGAAATTGATCCAAAGTATTTCATTAGTTATGTTAGCCACACAATTTTATTTGTTGCTAAAATAGCTACAATGTACTCAATTTCTATTGAGGAAAGATCAACAATAGCTTGCTTAAATCACATGGAGCCATGAAATTTCACCTCCAACAAGTATAAAATATGTATCTAGATGTAGACTTGCAAAAAGTCTTGATTATTTGTCCAATTAGAGGCAATCCATCTTTGAATTTTTAGACTAGATGTTGATGTGAACCTTCACCACCATATTTAATTCCCATATGTTTAGTGATATGTACAGAGCAAAAGGTGCATTTTATTGTTGTCAAATGCATTAATGTGACATGCCATGAATTGAACAACTTTCCTAACGAGAAAAGCCAAGTTTAGAAAAGTATTTGTATTTGCATACATGAAGCAATTGACAACTTCGATATGCAACAAAAATTCATATCATAAAGTTGTGAAACATTTGATGTTTTTAGTTGAATGATCAAAGATAAAATACCTTTTCATTGAGAATCAAATCTTTAAAAGTAGCATATTTTGTGAAATATTCTTAAAATCATGATTTAATCAATATGAAAATAATTATAATGTTTATGATTCAAAAGATGTTGCATCATATATTATATCCAAATGTGTATACAAAACAAATCTCATTAAAATTTTATTTTCAAATAATTTCAACTCTTAGTGAAAGTCCTTCAAGCAACGAAAAGCAAATTGGTTACATTGCTTTAAAAGTGTTTTTGAGTATTCCATGTTCATTAGTTTCATTTCAAATTTATCCTAATGTTCTCATAATACATTAAAAATATTTTTGTAAAAAATCATCTAATAAATCTAACATCATCTTAAATTAGCGTTTATCTCAATGAAATCAAATGATTGTTGTGTCCCATAGTGGTTCCTAATACCCAATTTGAATGCATTAATTTTCAAATTTTGCATTATTTTAATTTTTTTAATATTTTAAAAATGTCATCTATTTGTGAACTCTACTTTTTTAGAATCAACTTTAATTTTAAGTAGGTGTCAAATATGTTTTAACAAAGATAGATTATAATTTTTTTTACAACAACCTCAAATATATGATGATCTTTATATCTTAGGTTAGTACATATGGGTGCAAGCATGATATTAAAGTAAACAAAAAAAAGTACTTATACAAATTCATTTTCCTTTTTACCTTGTATTTTGTATATGAAAACAATAAAGTAATATCAAAATGAATGGAAGTATGATTAAAAAACCCTTGGTCCTCTTTTTTACATGTAAATTAATCTACATTCGAAAAATTTTAAAAAATGATAGGAACATCAAAATACACAATATTTTTCATATTAGTGAAATTCTAAAATTTATGGAACCTAATAAATGTACTCATTAAAAAAAATTTATGAAAATATTTATTTATGTGTTTCCTATGATTTTAAAAAGTTTGATAGGTCTAGGAAAATCAAGGTGTGACATTCCTAGTGGTACCACCCAAAGATGCTTTCACCCAATAAGGTTTGAAAATAAACAAAAAATATCCATGTTTAATGGGTGGAGAACCTTAAACACAGAATATATAATGAAATACACTTATACAATGTTAAGATATAAGAATAATTATATTTTTAAAGGATCTAAAAAATCTAATCTATTTTCTATTTGTTGCATCATATTTAACATTTACAAAAGTCCACACTTTGCAAAAAATAGACTATAAAAACCATTTATATCTTGAAAAACTCATTTTTAGTCTATTTTTATGATGCAAAATTTGAAAGCTAATGCATTGTAGTAAAGAATTATTTAATATTTAATCATTCATATAAAGAAAATCAATGTATGATCATTTTATCATGGGTTTTGTTACTATTTTATATCCACTTTGCATACTTTTGTATTTAAAATTGTTCACTTTATCTTGCTTATGCCCATACAATATTTATTTCATTAAGTATTTAAATGTAAAAGTACGTTTGAACACATTAATTAATTGGTTTCAAATGTATTTTTACTTTACATATAAAGTTCAAATTTTTTTTGGTTTTTAAAAATTATATTCTTTTAAACTTAATAACTCAAACATGGATAGTACTTGACACATATTTTCATTCAATTTTATGTTATTTTATTATAATTATGTGAATGACACATAATTTAAATGGAGACATTTACTTTTTGTGTTTATTTTATGTTACTTTCAACCTTACATTCCAACATCGCAAAATGTTTTAAAACATCCCCAAAATATCTCTCTTGAAGCAAGTGAATGGAATGGTTGAAATGATGGTCTTACTTGAATCTAAAAACAATTTATTCTATGGGGTTCGTAAATTAGTCATTTAAATGCACTAGAGAGGTCAACTTTGACACCTTATAAGAATCATTCATCATTGCTCACAAATTTCAATTAATAATTCACATAAAACTAAGCTAAAAGGATAAAATGACTTGAATTGTTTTGATACATATGTTGGGATCAACATCACACTTTTTGATCTCACTTTGTAGGAAATAAAAATTATATCTCCCATACCACATTCACCTAATTGTTTTAAGTCATAAATGGTTTTGAAAAGACTATAAACCTTCTTTGGGCAATCAAGGTGAACAAAGTTTTTGGGTTGAAGCATGTTTATTTCTTCATTTAAGATTCAAAAAGTTTAAGAATGATTTTTCCACATTCATTTGGTGAATGTGAAAATTAATTATGCGTAGCTACACATCCAATTGTTGTTCTTAATGATATAATTTTAATAACTAATTCTTGGAGTTTTTCCCATGATCAATATTTCAATATTGAAATATGATGATTCCTTCTCAAAATCCACTTCCAACTAACAACCAATTGACTTGGTGGTAGTGTTGAATCAACATCTTGCATTTTTGGGTCCAAGCAAAATAAAATAGGCCAAAAAAGCTATCCTCAAAGGCAAAAGAACAAAATTGTGTGAAAAGTACATTAGAGAATAGGTGACACCTTGTGAGATTGACCTTTTGAACTATGAATCCGAACTCTTTGAAGAATACCAAGAATGTGTCATAACATCATTTTTTTAATATTTCTTTACTAATCATATTTACCATGCATGTGGACATGACAAAGTGAATGATATTGATGGTTCTAAGTGTGTGATGGTTTAATTTATCATAAATATTCAAAAATATTGATTCATTCATCTTTATGGAAATCAAAATATAAAACTCCATAGGGATTACCTCCTCTTTGTCCTAAATGTACACTTTAAAATACTCAACCCCTATATGAATGTATCAAATGTGATATGGAGAAGTTTTCAAAAGCTAAAGATATTGTGGGCAAACCCATCCTTGGGTGGTACCAATAGGAATGCCACTCCCCAAAAATTTTAGACCCATCCAATTTTTAGACAACATAGGACTCACTTAAGGAAAGCTTTTCATTTCAATTTTTATTTCAAGAGATTACCCAAGTCATATAAATTTCAAATTTCAATTGGATTTACAAAAATGTAAGTTTTAATATTCCAAATGAGTGATCAAGGAAAAAGTTTCAAAAATGTAACATTTGGGGTTCATTTGTTCTAGAACACAAAAGGAACATTTTTTTTCACTTCTTTTAATGTGTTTAATTTCTAGGAAGGCCTCATATTTTCCTCTTTTTTATTTGTTTAGTAGTAGTGGATTGATACAACCATAATGTTTTTGCAATTTCCAAAGGCTAGGATTAAGAAGTTTTAAAAGCCAAATTGCATTCACATTTACAAATTTGTAGTGATAACTTTCATTTCTTTTCTTTTCAATCAACAATTTGAGCCATACCCTAATGTCTAAAGTTCATGAACCAAAAAAACATTACAATGATGCACTTGACACTTAATGATAAGGTGTCAAGAATGTCAAAAACACATGTCAAAAATGCAAATCTTTTACTTGTGTAGCCTATGTATGTGTTTACAATTTTTCCACAATGTATACTTAGGTGGGAAACACAAAGTTAATGTGGTGCAAGTCAATAGTAAAAATCACAATTTAAAAAGATTCATTTTTAAAAATTAAATTAAATTGAGTCCACCTTTCCTTGAATTTGGTCGGTGAGGTGGTTCTTAATGGTACCACCCAAGGATGGGTTTGCCCTTGTATCAATTAATCTTTTAATCTACTTTCAATTTATTATCCAAAAATTGCAATATTATCAAAATCGCAAAAAGCAACCTTTTCCACATTTTATAAAATTCAAACATATTCCACATTTTTGGGCTTCACATTGTCATAATCCAAAAATTCAAGTTTTAGATCAAAATTTGTATCAAGGTGTATAATGTTCAATTAACATTAATAACAATCATTTGAATTGTTAGATTTGAAAAATGAAAAAATATCAACTAGAGTAATAAACTTGTGATAAATACATAAAATATTAAGAATAGTAGAATGCATTAGAAAAAATCATATTATTATTTATTTAGCATAACAAATATATGCAAAATTTTATGGCATTTTAAAATAAAATGCTCCAAATATAAAAATGCAAAATCTACTCTCGTTTTAAAAATAGGAATCACCCAAATTGAACCATTTTTACATGCTTGCACATGTTTGAATTTTGAATGTTGAAGCATATTTAGACTCCAAAGCTTCCTTCCAATGGTTCCTTCTTAAATTAATTAAAGCTTTATCAACCATGGCTAGTTCATAAATTTAGTAGAAGTTGAAAATGGTCACCAAGTTTGCAACATAATTGATGTACTTGGTTATTTTCCCTTTTATAGTTTAAGTAAATTGGTAAGGGGAGGAAGAGAACCTAAAGGGATTTGAAGTAAGATTGAGGTTTTGATTAAATGAATTTTCAAGTAAGTCATGATCAATCATCAATGTTGTGATCACTAAAAAGTGTAAGAACATGGGGAGGAGATTAGGTTCAATGAATGGATGGTAATAGCAAAGTTGGTTCAACATTCAAAGGTTTTGCAGTAAAGTAAGAAGAGTAAGTTGAATTAGAATAAGTGGAGACCATTCCCATGGAACATCATAAGCATGCTCTTGAGGTGGTCATGGGGGTTTAGTCATGGATATTTGCACTTTAGAATAAGCCACTTTTGACCAAAATTTTGAGTCCTGAATAATACTCTTCACATTGCAGTTTTTACAAGCCAAAACTTTCAAGTTGTGAATTTGTATTTAACATTCATCTGAATTTCCAATGAACCATACATGACACGTAACCATGTAATGTAAACTAGGTTACGATCTTCATGATTTGTTTTCCTCGATTCCACAAAATCATAACATGGGGGACTTTGCCATTTATGTTGATTTTTTATCGTCAAAAGTCCACCAAACTTTTATATAATGTTGAAATAGTTTAGAAGAACTCATTTTGGATTTGCAAACCACATTTATGAATTAAAATATTTTTGTTTGTGTTACTTCATTGGAAACTATGATTATAATGAGTCCATTTCCACCTTTATAAAGATTGTGACATCATAACTTGTTTGCAATTAAAAGTCCCCCATTTGATGTAAAACTTTCCATTTCAAATTATTTCATTTCTTTTATCAAGGACATTATATAAAAATCATATGGTAAAATCCTTTTTTATAAATTAAAAAAACATTTGACATGAAACAAATTTTAATCATAAAAGTGCAAACAAAATGACACTATGACATCCAAAAACCATTTTTGAATGTAACAACTATAATAACCTCTTAACCCAAAATGTATGGGTCTAAACATGTTAAATGACTCACACCCACCCACATTGTCCTATGTTTAATCTAAATATTTTTGGAATATTTTGAAATATATATTTTTAAATGTTTAAAATTTTAATCATGGTATTATGTTAAGGTTAATATTTTAAAAAAATTAAACATATGTACTTTCAAATAGTTTCAAGTCTTTTTTTAATTCTTTTAAGTAGTGAAAAACATTGGTTATAATGCTTTAAAAGTGTTTTTGGGTATTTTATATTCATTATATTCATTTCAAAAAAAATTAAACGGTTACATAATATATTAAAACCATCGTTGTAAAAGCACATAAAACATTTTCAACATTAATTTAATGTCCTACTTAAAAACATGTAAAATTAACCATTAGTCATGCCATAGGTGAGTCATTTTATTGTGTTTACACTTGCATGTGGGAGTTTAGCTATTTGGAAAGGCTACATGTTATAGGTTACATGTTGTGGGCAACTTCAAACAAAAATGTGGTTCTTCCACTTAAACACCTTGTTTTGTTCAAATCTATATGGCATATTATATGGTCAAGACATGCCATTATCTTCACAAAACTTGATAAAATATTATAAATGTATTCACCACCTGTGTCAAATCACAAACATTTTATTTTGTTACCTATTTGAGTTTCAACAACATCTTTATAAGACTAAAACATTGAAAGACATCATATTTGCTCTCGAGGAAATAAACTATTATGAATCATGAATAGTCATCTATAGATGTTGCAAAGTAGACAAATCCATTCAACGACTTTATTTGCATGGGACCACATTTGTCTAAATGTATGAGTTCGAACACAACTTTGTCTTCAAAATCATTTTCAAGAAAAGTTGGAACTTTTTGGGGTTCTTTTCCAACAACACATCCCTCACAAAGTGGGAAGGTGTGAAGTAATTGTTGGAAATTGTTGTTAATTCCAAGGACCATGACATTTCTATGTTTAATTTCATGCATGGCACAAAATTTGTTTGAACTAAATAGTAGTGACAATTGATGTTATTTGCATCTTGATGTTATGGCCAACAAAAAAATTAACTTTTATTGAGGAGACTCCTGCACCAATAGGATGTAAAAATCCCTTTAATTACAATGGAAAGTTATTTTTTGAACTTTTTTGTTGTTTTCACCATGTAATGATCATGAAAATGAAAATTATTGGAGGCAAGTTACTACATGAGCCTAGAGCCTGAGCCTAGAGCCTAAAGCTTAAAGTTGGAACTTGGGATGGTAAAATGTCTTTTCCCCTATACACAGGCAAGTAAACCCAAGAATTTAATTGCAAAATGAATGTTTACTAATAAACTTAAATGTAAACATGGGGATGAATGTAAGCATTTATCCTCATTATGAATGAATGATTTTTTTCATTCATCTAATGTATGGATGAAAATAAGTGATTGCATTTAATACATGTTTTTAATAAATAAAATTTCCATTTTAATTATGGATGAATGTTCTATTTTATCATTAAATTTTTATGGATAATTTTTTTTCCCATAATTTTAATTAAGTAGAGTTTCATAAAACACAATTTAATTATATATGATATAACATTTGTTGAATAATATAATGTAAATTTCATTATAGATGCATTTCACGACTATGGTTTAAAATGCCATTTTTTCAAAAATGTCTTAACTATATATATTACCATTACTATGCTAACATTCACCCCATGGTCATTGTTGTTTTTAAAATTACAAAAAAATTATTTTAAAAAAATTCTTTCTTTTTTGGGCAAACTAACACAGTGTTGTCAACGACATTAAGTTTTTTCCTCCCCCTCCTCTAAAAGGTGCCACAACTTATTTCAAACCTACATATAATTGTTGTTGACAACAATGGGGTTTTTTTTTCACATTCTTTGTCAAAGGTGCCATGACTATCTTCAAATTTAACCAATGTTGTTGACAACAATTGGTTTTGAATGTTTTAAATATTTTTAGACTACATAATGTCATTAATAATAATGGGTTTTTAAAATAAAATAAAATTCAGTTTTAGGCACCTTAATTAACTTTTTTCAAACAACCTATTATCATAGATGGCAATGGGGTTTTTTTTTTTAATTATTTATTTTCAAGGCACCCGAGTTTTCCACGAAATAAATATATAATGTTGTTGACAACAATCAGGTGGGGGGAGAAAGGGGGGGGGGTGACACTCATTCACCTTGACAATATGTTTTGAATTGCTTAACATTATTCATGAAAATGATTTCTTAAACAAAAAAATTTAAATCATTTTGGTCCCACCATCATATTTTCCCCTATTATCACAATTTCATTATCCATCATTATTAAATGACATTCAAGTTTGAAATATTAATATTTGGACAACAAAAGAAGATGGATATAAATAATTTTTAATTTTTTTATCTTGCAATCATGGATGAATTTCATCCATATGAAATCATTCATCTATGGACGTATTCATCCATGTAGGTGAATTAAATTCATATTAAACTTTACGTTCCAACCTCAAAACTCCAAGCTCAAACTTCATGCTCATGCACAAGCCATCTTCCTTTAATAATGTGGCTTGTATAATGACAAATGGTGATTGTTGCCACACCATTTGTTTTTTAACTTCCATTATCCCCCATATCATGAACATAAAGAGGGAGGGGTTCAAAGGTCTATATGAGGAAGACCAACATCTTCAAGGTGCCAAATGTTTAGCTACATCAATATCAAAATACCAAATATTATTTTCTTTGGCAACAACAACCATGAAAGGTTGATATATTTTAGTTCAAAATGTCAAGGCTAAGGTTGATGAACTTCAAGTTATAACATTAGCTCAAGATTTTTGAACACCCCTTTGGCATGATCTTATGCTTTATTTTTGCAATCTAAAACAATGTGCTTTTTTTTCAATGATAGTGACAAGTCACATTGGGATGTATTTGGACTCAAAGGTTGATGTGGAAGTTCTTCCACTTTTATTTGACTTGTTGGTCTAACATGATCCTTGAAAGACTTCCCTTCAGTTCTAGCAAAGAAAACAAGTTTTGGACCTTCTCTTTCATGAATTGAAAAACATAATGTTGTTTTTTTGGTGTAGTCACTACAAAAGGATGTTTTAGAGGTGCACTAAGGTTAAAGTGCTTTCCTTTGAAAGTCATGGGCCTCATCACATTTGATACATTTGGCCCCATAAATTTTTTATTTTTTTTCATCCAACTTTGGTAATGTTGTTTGTTTATGTTCATCAATGAATTTCAAGTACATGAAATTGAATGTGTATACAAAATGATTTTTCTTTACATATAACAAATGAATGTGTTTCTAACACAAAATAAACATTCCAGGGTTGTATGCTAGATTGAGCTTTACATTATTTGGAAAAAGCTTATCATGCGAAACTATTTTATAAGTATACAAACTTAGATGGGATTTGAACTAATTTAAAACATGTTGAAATTTGATGGAAAAAACTATTTAACTAACATTATATCCTTGATAAAAATAATCCATGTTTAGAAACATATTCAAATTTTCAAATTTTGTAAATTTGAAAGTTAAAACACAAATGTGGTTATATATGTAATAAATAAAACTTCAACCAATTTCAATTCAATGTTTTATTTTAATCATCAACATGAATATATGTTCCAATTTTGTGAATCAATGATGCATGCATTTGACAAACAAAAAAGACATTTGAAGTTAAATTTTTTTGTTTAGACATATTTTACTCCTTTCATATTTTTGAAATGCCACAAAAGTTTATGAAATTTGTATGGTTGCACAACTTTGCAAATAATAGACCATATTCCTATTTAGACAAATTGACATTCCAAATTATTATGTCCCCGATGTGTTGTTTCAAAGATGTAAAGGTGTAGTTTTTTTTAGTAATCTCCACACCTTTTCTGACTCCTATTGTCATATTTGCAACCTTTTGTTCAAATTTTCTAACTAAAGTTGTTAATATCATATTTTTTTGATTCCTTTTGTGTAATGATAAAATCACACAATGAAAAGGGAATGTTTTTAGTAGTAAAATGAACCAATTGAAATTTTAAAATGTCAAAATTATCAATGTAGTATCATCATCAATTGGATTTTGTCTTGAAACATTCTATCATATTTGTATTTTTAGCTATGTGAATTTCCATTAACTTTGTGTATGATGTGATTTGTGTGATATTATTTATTTTTTGATAAGTAGTTTACAACTTGTCCCAAATTATAAATGAGATATATTCAAGAAAATATCCAACCCAAAAAAAATTTGGATTCTATGTTTTGGTAGTCATTAACACAACTCCATACTTGAACCTTGTACATCCATCAAGATCTTCAAACCAAACCAAGTATATGTTTTAACTAACATTTGAATTAAATATAGGAAACCACCAATGAATATATTATTGGATCATAATCCCATAGATTTATGGGCATAACTTTCACACACAAAAACATACAAGAGATCTAGGTCAACATTGTTCAAACAATAATATCAATTGTTTTCTATATGCATACATAAACAACTCCAATATAAAGCCCATTGTTGAGCTCTTAAAAATTGATCCAATGCATTTGTAGAACCTAATCGCATACTTTGATGTTCTTTTATTTGAAACTATTGCAATTGTAATAGAAAGAAGATATATCTTTGATGCACTCAAAACACTATTCAACCCATCATTTATGAAAAGAAGATTAAACCAATAAAGATTTTATTAACATCAAGTTGGAACCCATGCAACCAACAAAAGTAAGGCACTAGTGTTGCACTTTCTTTTCAAAGAATGGAAAATAATTTTGTTAGTTTAAACAAAACAAACATTCATCTATTAATCCCACATCCCCACTTTTTGTGAAAGCATGCAAAAAAAGTACGTCAAGTTGCCTTTAAAGTATATAAGTATATAACTTCATTGAAGAGGAGGTAGAAGAGGACAAAGTAGACTTTAGCAAAACTTGGTAAATGTGAAAAAACATACATCAAACAACTTTATAATCTAGCAAAACATGTTGCTATTGGCTATCAAATTTTTCTACTACTCTTGTTTCAAATGACAAGACGGTTGGGCAATCATGAAGATCAATTGATCAACTCATTTAACAATGGACAAAGAATGTTTGTCCTAAGCAAGTGGTACCCATGGTAAATAGCTTGAAAATGATGAAGTTTTGTAGGGCTCAATTGGGAGACATGTTTAAATTAAAAGAGAGCGAAAACTAGGTGGAGGGAACATCATTACTATGTATGTTAGTTCCACTATATCCAACAACCATTGTGCTTGACAATTTGAACATTTGGAACCACATGTTGTCTACTATGTTGCAATGCATGTGTATCATGGTTGCTAAATGGATGAGAATTGACAATTTCACATTAGATGTCACATCCAACACATCGTTTTTAGTAAACATGAAAGTTAATTGTATGGATTAAAAAATACACATTAATATTTTAAATTTTTTACATTTCACTTAATAAAATATAAGGCATTAAAAATGCATAAAATTTTACACAAATAGTACAAAAAAAATTGTTCAATCTTATATGGGATCAAAATAGGTAAAATTTAGTTTTGGTCCCATTTTCAATTGTACATAGGTTCGGATCAAAATTTCAATCCCAATTTTCATCCCATGTAAATTGAACAATATGGTATCAAAATTTTGATCTCAATTTTTCTCACCTATTTAATCATAGATGGGACTAAAAATTTAAGCCCATGTATGTAACATGGAATTGAAATTTGGAATTGAAAATTTGATCCCATGTATTTATAAAGGATGGGACTAAAACATACATGGGATTGAAATTTTTGGCCCATGTAACTTTCTACATACATGGGACTGAATTTTTAGTCCCATGTTTTGGTGCCATCCTAATGTGGGTATGTCCACAGTTAACATGAACCAACCTTACATGCTTAGGAACTATATAACTTGAAATATCCTAGGAATATTTCATTTTATAAATCGAAAAAAATTTACAAAAATATTATGACTTAAAAAGATGTTGCATTATATTATTATGTAAGATATGTTTAAAGAATCTCCCCCAAAATATGTCATGTTAAAAAAAAATTCACAAAATCAAAGTATTTACAATGTTAAAAAACTAGTGGTTATGGTGTTTAGTGAGTGTTTTTCAGTAATTTATTATGATTAGATTCATTCCAAATCATATCATATGTTTTCATAATATATTAAAAACATTGTTGACCATGAGTGTTTTTAAATGACTTGCAACATTAGTACAAATTTTCACATTAAAAGATGAAAAATTAAGCACTAGTTATTCTTGCTATTGCTCATGTTAGTGTGAATGCACCCTTGTACATAAATGGGATTGACATTTCAGTCCCATGTAAATTTGTTCACATGTTTCAAAACATATTACAAGATTATAGAATGAATGATTTACAAGCTCAATTTATATCTCACAAAAGGTAGATTATATTCCTTTAAAAAATGTATTTACATTCAATGGTATTGTATGTAATTAATTAGTTGTAACTTTTGAAGATTGTTTTTGTCAATGTAAAAATATTAACTTGTATAACATATTTATTGAAACATATTTATATGGTGTCTTAGAAATTTTAATACAAACATGCCACCAAGGGGTGTCAACATCAAAATTGACATGATGCATTGTGTACAACCTTGATATGCACATATGTGAACAATATGCTCATATATGCAAGCTCTTGTGGATCTCATTTCTTTAGTCAAGAATCATTCAAAATGACATGGCAAAAGATGTCAAAAACTTCTATGTCGCATATATCTGCACCCATACCTACATCTTGACAAAAAAATTGTAACAAGAAATAAAGTAATGCCTCAATGGCAATATCTACATTGTGCACATGTCCTCCTTTTTAACACCTTAGCATGGATCTAAAACATATGCACAACATTTAAATTTTGATAATAGTTAGAAAATCATGAATCTTTTGGCCACTTCTTCTTTCTAAAAAAAACATGTAGATCTTGAGATCAAAACACATCAATGACATCAAGATCCAAAAAATTTCACCAAATGAATGTTGAATCCTAAGTAGAACAAACATTCCTAAAATAAATTTGCAAGGGTGTCAATTTTGTGCCAATTTTTTTTATTAGATTTTGGTAAACCAAAAGCTTCACCTTAGTCTCCATCACAAAAAATTGCATACAATGAAACATATCAATCCAAACATACAAATTCCACATGGTACTTGAATGACAACTCTAAAACAAAAGTTGTTTACATTATATGACTCACCATTCTATGCATGTTTTTCAATGCTTGTTTCCAACTCATTCATCATTAGAAATAACATTGAATTCCAATTGAATTAACAAATGTATAAGTTAAAATCCTTTACTTAGAGTGCACAAATCCTATAACAAATTTCTTTAAAAAAAATGAATTATTGGGTAGAAAACTTTCAAAGTAAGTGTTACTAGCCACTGATGAGGAACTAATTATTGGAGTTGAAAATTGAATTTGTTCTTTATTGTGCAATTCCATGGAAAATGGTTAAAATCCAACTACTTGAAGTTTGTTATCTCCTACAATTACAAATCACATTGTTTATTTCTATGGTGTCTACAAGATTGTTAAATCTTTTACAAAATTGGAACAATTCAAAAGTTTCATAAGACAAATAGATTTCACAAGCTTATTGGTCTCCTTCCATTCAAAGTGCTTTTGGATGTTCTTTAACTCATGTATCGAAACTTGTGATGCCACAACCATAAACATAAAAAAATACACCAAAATCATCACTAGATCAAAGAAAAAAAGAGAACCCATTAAAAATATATAAAAAGGAAAGTTCATCTAGTGTAAATGTGAAAGGGCATAAACATGATAAAATATACCAAAAGTTATTTTCAAATCATAGTCATAGTCAAACATTAAACATTAAAAAATCTATTTGAAACTTTTAAAATTTTCATTTTGAAACCATGGGGCCCTCCTTTGAGTTTATTGTAATCTACACATAAAGTTTGAGGACCCCCCCCCTTTTTTTTAAAGGATGAAAAAATTTCCAAATTAGTTATTTTTCAAGATTTAAAACATAAATTTATATTAAAATTTTGATAGATCATGATTATAATACACAAAAGTTGAGAATATTAATACATCGTAGGCCTTCGTCAACTTGAAAACATTTTTAAAAATTATTTAAGGTCTTACTTTTCTATATTTGAAATCTTATTCTAATGATGATAATTTTTGAGGCACTAATATATGGGTGGTTTTTTATAATCTTTTGTAGGCTCTGTTTTGTAAAATTTAAAAATTTGGAATCTATGGTATGGTGTTGTCCTTGAACATTTCCAAAAAATTGTTCATAGACAATTGCCTCATGTCCAAAATCTAACTACCTTTTTTTTTTTGATAATTAACTTGTTTGCTACTAACTATTTTAATAAGTATTTCCCTTCTTTCCTAATAACTACCTTCATCTTTATAACTACATCCCTCCTTTTCCCTACCCACCAACATGTATATGAAAAAATAAAATAAATTTTATATTGACATAACCAATGATAAATTATTTAAAACCATATGAAAACATAAAAAAATTAAAATAATTGATCATCACTAGTAGTACGTAGCTATGTGGAACCCAAATTAATAAATTTCATAGTTCATTTCAGTGATGAATAATCATAACTGATATATGAAAGATTTTTTGAAATCCTTCGTATGGTCGTCCATGAACCATTCCAAAGACAATTTCAGAAATAACTACTTCATTTTCAAACCAAGCTACTTTATTTTTTCCTTAATAACTATTTCCCACCTTTCCTAATAATTCCCTTCATTTACTAACTATTTCATTTTTTTCCCTATCCACCAACATGGATATGAGAAAACAAATTAACATACGTATTTTCATGTCAATGAAATATATATTAATATAAATTAAATTTGACATTGACATAAATAAGTATGAATCATTAAAAACCATATGAAAACATAAGGAATTTTTTTTTTTGATCATCACTAGTAGTGATCACAACACAAAACTCAAATTATGTAAACATGGGACAAATATTTTCTTGTTTTTGCATTTTAAAAAATGTAATTAAATATATATTAAACATCTGATTCTTCAATAGAGTGCAATAATTTTTTTCTTATTTATCGTATATATAAGAAAAAAATTACCATTTGAGTATGTCGAGTTAAGCCACAGCCTTTTGTGTGAGAAAAATCCTTTGTGTTAGGTCCTAGGTTTTGTATTTTTTCCTCTTAGGCTTCCCATTGTGCATTCTGCACATTCAGGTGTGGTCTTTTTGTTTGGACTTCGATCCTTTCTTTTTTTTTCTTCTCATGTTCTCTAGCTGGTTGTTTTTCCTTTATTCATTTATTTATTTAAAATCACATTCTATTATAACTAGGACTAAATATTTGAAAAATCAGGCTCAAAACTTCTTTAAAACATTTCAAACGTCAAAACTGAGACTGGAAGGTACCAGTGTAGGTGCTGGTTCAGCTGGGCCTCAAGGAGACCTGGCATCATCAGGGACTGCCCACTGGACTTGACTTCAGTAGCTGCTGGCAATTGATCTAAGGACTTAGGTCTTTCCACTTCTTCCTCGTTGTTGCAACAAAGTTGATCAGAAGTAAAGAAGTGCATTCTGCACTTTCGGGTGTGGTCTTTTGTTTGGACTTTGGTCCTTTCTTCGTTCTTCTCTTGTTCCCTTGCCGGGTGTTTTTCTTTTTTTTAAAAAATTATTTCAGACAAAGAATGCATTCCAGGTGTAGAAGATTTGTTGATCAGAAGGAAAGAATGCATTCCAGGTGTTGAAGACTTCACCGGGCCATATCCCATTTCTGCAAGTGCAAGGAAAGTGGGAGATTGCTGGTGGGTGGGGATGTGGGTAGGTGATAGATAACTGAGGTGTAAAGCACCCTCCAGAAAACTTCTAGTGTATCTTGAGGGCACATTATGGAGTGGGAGTTTTCCTCCACCGAGGGTGAGGTGTTTTGAGCCCCCTTTGGAGGTCATTTCATTCTTTCCTTTTCTTTTTCCCTGGCATCTATTGGGTACCATAGGAAAAATGAAGTTTTAAACATTTTTAAGCTGGTGTTCTCAAAATAAGTACCCCTTGGCTCTGCTTCACATGAGCAAATATTTTGGGAAGGCCACACTCCTCAAGAGTTACCCTACTCATTTCACACTTGGGGCACATAATAAAACCTTCAATTGATGAATGTAAAAGTAAAAAACTCCATGATAGGTAACACAAAATGTGCTGATGTATACTCTAAATGCGCATAGCTGATGCAAATTGATTTTATGCCATCTTTTTAGTGTCCAGTTTCCCAAAGAAAGAGGTTGGCTAGCTAGTGTTCCAATCATCATTAATAAACCATAAGTGAAGGATGGACCTTACTTACACGCCAATCCATTGGTCAGTCCAAGACCTAATAGTACATAATAGTACACAATAGTACATTGGAAAACATACTTGTTGGTCATTAAACTAGGACTTCAGACTCCAACTGTTTGGTAACTGCGACTCAGGGCCCTTCTACTTTCTTCCTCCTTGTTCTTCTTCTCTTGCAATAAAGACTGTCCAGTTCTTCACGTTCGGGAACTGGTGTTGAGGGTTTTCTCTGGTACTTTGGTGTCGGGTGGGTCTGGGTCTTTCCCCAAGTGGGATTGCGGCAGTTCGCTGATTCATTCCACTATGTAGGCAGGCTAATTAGCTCCCATGACCCCCCCCCCCGGAGATGCCCATTATACTACAGTTATAATATTCAGTAATCTGGATCAATAGTGGAGACTGAAGACACACACAACACACTCCCGACCAAGCCCTGGTTGACCTGTTTTGCCACTTTACAAAATGCACAATTTCCCTACTAGGCGCACTTACTTTCTAAGTGGACCCGCTATGTTCCATACTCCTCCTCAATGGCACTATAGTCATTTTTCCCAAAACCTTGTGGTACTTCTTTTTCGGATGTTAGACATGGGCTAGCTACCCTAGGCCTTGCCTAAACTAGCACCCACACTTGTACCATGGTAGATTCCCCCGATTTTTTGTTTGGTTTGCTTCCTAAACATTATAAATATGCCTTTCTCTGACAAAATAAGGGTTGGCAAGTCCAAATTTAATATTTCCTGTGTTAAATATAGCCTATTAATGCCCTCTTTAGACTAGGAGTGAGGACTGAAAAAACTGGGGGCCAACCTTTGAGCAATTTTGGCTTGTTGTTTGGCCCCAAGTTACTAATAAATGCTAGAACATTGACATCTGGATATTAATAGATCGAGGAACGTTGGCCCCAATGGCTACAAATTGGCTCCCTTTTTTAGCCTTGGGGCCAATACAAGGCCATAAAGTTCAGCATTTATTAGTAACTTGGGGCACATTGAAAAGACTTTTTCTTGACTCCTAGTGTAAAGCCCTTGGAGCTGATTTCAACTTTTGCACCAATAGGAATGCTTGATTTGAGTTGAACCTTGGCCTTGACTCCTTGTGTAAAGTGGGCCTAACAAGAGGCCTTAGTCAAGAAAGTACGAGAGTGTAGGTACAGGTTCATGGTTCATACTCACAGCCCACCCGGTACCTACAACTATAACCTCACCTTCTTGATGAAGGCCTCTAAGTGGCTGTATTTAACTGGGGAAACGCTGAAAATTACACTAGGAGACCCTGAATTAGTGTTCTACGGGGATATGTAGATAATGTTCAGGAACAAACCCCAAAAACTTTGGGGCTTTTACCATGGTACCAGTGTGGGTCCTGGTTCACTCCATAGACCACTAGCTAGCTCGCTAAACAAACCCCTGGTTATGGGGGTTGGCAGGGGTAAAAGGTTTGGTGAGAAAGCTGACAACTCAGATGGCCTTTCAAACATGGACAACGGAGCAAAGGACCGAAGCAGATTCATTCATCAGCGGTGGAAATTGCATAACAGTTTCTTCTTGTAATTTGGGGTGCAATTTGGTATGTCATTTATAGTGCAATGGAGTGACGAAATTGGTTCCTTTTGTTTTGTTTTGTGACGCGCATTGCTTTCAGCTCTCTACCATTCCACTTTCAGCAGCAGCGGCACGCAGAAGAAGCAGTCCTGAATACAAGAATCTCTTGTTGTGGTGCACCGGAGGCAGGGCTCTTAGACACAGCCAAAGAGCTACTAGTTGCATATTAATCAAGGTGAGCAATTTGTTGTTGGTTTTTTTTTTTAATTCTTTTTTGTTGTTTTGTTGTTTTGTTCGGTTTTGTTTGTGTTGATGACATGAGGTCTTGTAATGAGGTCTTGTTTTGCTTGTTACACTCATGATGTTTGTGTGTGTTCTTTGCATTTTGGGTTAGAAAAGAGGGTCCAGCCGAAGAGAAGGAGAAGGGAACTTGGTCGGTGTGAGAAAGGGAGTGATGAGAGCGGGTCAGATTTGTATGAATGTGAGATTTAGTTGCATAAATAGGTTTTTCTGTCCCTTCTGTTAAATATATGACAGAAATCTTGTTGCAGATTTTTCCAAAGCCAATGATCTTTAAGAGAGGGAAGAAAAGAGGAGATGGACTATAGAGAGAGAGAGAGAGAGAGAGATAAAGCAGAGTGTCAGGATTGTTATGTGCCGGGATTTTTCTTGGCTCACAGGAATGCATTTTTTGGGTTTTACCTTTTTGTGATTTTCTGGAGTGTGTCCTAAGCTGAGAGATAACTCTGTGGAGGACTGGGAGGAGAAGCCTGGCTCTTGGATGGCTCTGGCTAAGGACTTTTGGATGTGGCTATCTGTGGAGTTCCATGGGCCTGTTCTGAATCTTTACACTCTAGATTCTTCTGAAGTTGCACTAGATTTTACAGGTTGTAGGAAGAAGGGGGACAATGGCAAGCTATCTCCTGCATGGGACACTGCATGTTACTATCTATGAGGCACAAAACATCATCAATACAGAGCGGACAACAGGCGGGGCACCTGCAATTTTCAGAAGGGTGTGATTCATACGGTTAAGCTTCTTTGTTACAGGAGAATTGCTTTGTAACATGTCCTTGTATGTGCTGGATCTATCCAAAGTTTGTACTGTTCATTTCACACAATCAGCTACTACAGCAGGTGTGTCTAGGGTTGGAAATTCTCTGTTCTACAGTTTCTGCATGCTGATCTCTTGGGAAATCTCTGGTTACAGTTTGTGGAGTCATCACAAGAGATAATTGGCATTGGAAAGGGTGCCAGCCAGTACTATGCTACTGTTGATCTTGGAGCAGCAAGAGTTGGGCGCACACAGGTCCTCAAAGGGGAGCCTGTGGACCCTGTGTGGAATGAGTCATTCCGGATCTACTGTGCCCATAGTGTCACAGACGTGCAAATATCAATTAAGGATGCAGCCATTTTGGGCTCTGCGCTTATAGGCCGAGCAAAGGTGCCTGCAGAAGAGTTACTATCTGAGAGTGTGGTAGAAGATTGGTATCCTCTCTTCAAGGATGATAATCAGCTTGGTGAGAGCCGTATCCGCTTTCGTCTTCAGTTCTTTGAAGCTTCACATGATGCTCACTGGGGCCTGGGTATCAGAGATGCACGGTACCTGGGTGTGCCATACTGCTATTTTCCACAACGGAAGGGGTGCAAGGTGACATTGTATCAGGATTCACACATGGCTGATGGATTCCTGCCACCCATATATCAAGCAGGAAACAGGACCCGACAGCCCACTCACTGCTGGGAGGATGTCTTTGAGGCCATCAGCAATGCCCGCCATTTAATCTACATCACTGGTTGGTCAGTTTACACTCAGATTCTCCTTGTTCAAGACCCAAGACGGCCAATCCCAGGCTCTGAAGGTGTAACATTGGGAGAGCTCCTGAAGAAAAAGGCTGATGAGGGTGTGAGAGTGAACCTCCTGGTTTGGGATGACAAAACCTCTGTAGAATATCTGCATGAAACTGGGTTGATGGCAACCCATGATGAAGATACTAAGGATTACTTTGAAAATACCAATGTGAACTGTTACCTATGCCCCCGAAACCCAGATGCCAGTCTGAGCATTGTCCAGGGCATGACCATTGGTACCATGTTCACTCACCACCAGAAATCCATCATAGTGGATGCAGCTGTACCTGGGTCCAGCTCTGGACAGAGGAGGATTTTGAGCTTTGTTGGTGGTATTGATCTTTGCGATGGTCGCTATGACAACCAGCATCACTCTCTCTTCCGGACACTGAATGATGTCCACAACAAGGATTTTCACCAGCCTAACTTCCCAGATGCCTGCATTGAGAAAGGTGGACCTCGAGAGCCATGGCATGACATCCATTGCCGGATTGAGGGCCCTGTTGCATGGGATGTGCTCTTCAATTTTGAGCAGCGCTGGAAAAAGCAGGCTGGTGACGGCCGGGCGTCCCTGCTGATTCCAATCCGTGACATCCCAAGCATTGATCCCCCTTCTGCAGTTACGGCTGAGAATGATCCTGACACTTGGCATGTGCAGCTCTTCCGCTCCATTGATGGAGGCATATTCTCTTATCCTCAATTGCCCAGTTGACTAGTGTGACAAACTTATTTGCAAAGCAGCGATGAATGTCGTTGGAGTGTTCTGTGTAATGTTTTGTGCTGTGCAAGATGTTGCCTAATGACTTTGTTTACTTGTGGATACAGGTGCAGCATTTGGGTTTCCAGAATCTCCAAAGGATGCAGCAAAGGCAGGGCTAGTGAGTGGGAAAGACAATACAATTGACCGCAGTATACAGGATGCATACATCAATGCAATCAGGCGTGCAAAAGACTTCATCTACATTGAGAATCAGTACTTTCTAGGCAGCAGTTTTGGTTGGGATGGGGAACAGGATGCTGGAGCCTTGCATCTGATCCCCATGGAACTGACTCGCAAGATTGTGAGCAAAATTGAGGCAGGGGAACGGTTTGCCGTCTATGTTGTGGTACCAATGTGGCCTGAAGGTGTGCCTGATAGTGGGTCTGTTCAGGCTATCCTTGACTGGCAGAGGCGCACAATGGAGATGATGTACAAAGAGATTGCAAATGCTTTGAATGCACAGCAAATTGAGGATCAAAGCCCAAAAGATTATCTGACCTTTTTCTGTCTAGGAAACCGGGAGACGAAGACAGAGGGTGAGTATGTGCCTACACAGAGCCCGGAAGATAACAGCCACCACAAAAATGCGCAGGAAAATCGCCGCTTCATGATCTATGTGCATGCCAAGATGATGATTGGTGAGAGACTTGAATGTCTATTTTCCAGCTTTTCAACTGCATTTCCACTCTAGTTTTTAAATGCTTTTTGCAGTTCTCCTTAGCAAAATACTCTTGGATTCACTCCAGCAATAATGCTGATGATTTCTGCATCTTTTTCCAGTGGATGATGAGTACATTATCATAGGATCAGCCAACATCAACCAGCGGTCTATGGATGGATCTCGTGATTCTGAAATTGCAATGGGTGCATACCAACCTTTCCACCTAGCAGTGCATGAACCTCCCCGTTCCCACATTCATGGTTTCCGGATGGGTCTATGGTATGAGCATATGGGGAGATTGGACAACTCATTTCTGCAGCCCTGGAGCGTGGAATGTATACGCAAGGTGAACAGGATTGGTGACCAGCTCTGGGATCTTTTTGCAGGAGAAGAGGTTGTGAACCTACCTGGTCATTTGTTGACATACCCAGTGGCTGTGGGGAGTGATGGTGCTGTGTCTGCGATTCCAGGCATGGAAAATTTCCCAGACTCCCAGGCAAAAATACTTGGCACTTTGTCCAGCTCCCTGCCAGAGATCCTGACAACTTAAGTTTGTGATTCCTGAACATCTGCATTGCAGTGCTGGGGATTGGTGATAGACACTGAATGTCCTGTTCAGGTATGATGAACTGCAGTTTGATCAAGGTGTGCAGATGGAAGTACTTGGCACCCAGTCTGAGGTCTGGTGCAAGATCTTGAGATCAGTTTCTGTGTCTGGAAAATCCGCTTTGCACTCTTGGGTATTGTTTTGATGCAGTTTCGCAGATGTCTTCCAACTACACACATAGGAGTGGGCTTGAAAGTAGAGACTACTAGATTTCTCCTGCGAGTACTCAAGAAGCTAGAGAATTTGAGGAGTTTGATGTAAGGATTTCCCAAAAGTGGGGCTTCTGCAAATCAGAGATTGTGTCATTCCCTCATTTACTGAGCTTTCTGGTGTGATCTCCAGGTCTTGCCCTAACAGTTTTGTGCTTGATCATGTCTGAATTTTTTCCTTGTTCCATCCCCATGGTCTAGGGTTGTGAATTTGCTTGGAAGATGAATATGATATTGCATACATATGTTGACTACTATATTGAAAGAAGGCACTGCACAGTATGAAATGGCAGCTTAATGGGCAATGATCTTCTTCAGTATTCTAAAGAACTTGAATGTACTACAGTGTCTGTGATGCAGTTCACAGCCTGTCTATCACTTGGAAAGTTATGCATATCTCATGAGGAAATTAACATGCTTCCATTTCTCACTCTTTTTGACTCCTCTCATTGATATGTCGATGTTGTTCTTTCAGTGGACGGGGTGACTCATGCTTCTAGTGAATGTTCTTCTTGTTGCAGATCTCATGAGTTAACATGCTCAAACATTCAACAGCATCTTCACTTTTGAGTAGAGTAGCAGTTTAGTATGCAAGCATGGAGAGTTCTTGAAGACACATGATACATTTGTTTCCCTGACTTTGCAAACTTTCTGTCCACAAACAATTATGTAGAAGTGAAGCCACAAGTACAACCAGGCTCTATCATAGCTTCATACTATCCAAGAGGACTGGACCTTCCATAGAACAAGAAAAGATGGCCAGTCAATTGGTCCAAATGATCGTGCTTTCCTTAAAAGGATTCACCCTGAACCAACATCCTTGTGGATGGTTGTATCATAGCTTCAGAGGTTCATGGACTTAGTGTATTATTGGCAGCAGAGATTGTACTTCCTAAGAACCCCTACTCAATGCAACATTCATTGTTGCTCTATTCTGGTCTGAATTTCTGCATACTGATTGATGGCAGTGATGCCATCATAAGGGCTAGTTGAGCTAGTTTTTAATGGTTCCACACTGTAGCATATAAGGGACTGGAATCATGGAGCCATAGCCATAGTGGCTTTGGTTTGTGTTGAAGGAATTTTGTGCAGTTTCAGAAGAGAACTCAAAGGTGGTGAGAATGTCCGTGACAACAGATGGTAGATAAGAAGGATTTCATGCTTACAGATCTTTGGATCCTGCTTGTTGCACTGGAGTTTCTTGTTGAAGTGGAGATGGTAGTAGAGCTAGAAAAAGGAGTTGCATCATGAGCTTGGTCAATTCTGTACCTTTCCAGAGATTCTTGGGCATCTGACAGAACATTGTTGCAAGAAACAAACTGGCCAGCACTCCATTCCAAGCTAGTCCTACTACCACCCGAAGTTGCAGCTTGATTGCCTCCAGCCTCCAATACTACAACATGCCTCTCCATCTCCAAGCAACCTGCATGAGATTGGGTCAAGGCAATTGGTTCTGCTGGATGTGTGAGACCCTCAGAGAGATTCTCTTCCAGAATTAATTGCATGCAGTTGGCACATCCCAGGAGCTCCCGGATCCCACAGGTATAATTATTAGCCATGGCAAAACTGCTGAAGCTCCTCCTGTTCTGTCTGATCCGTCTGTTGTTGTTGTAACCCGTCTCCAAATGCATGCCTGCTCTTCCTGAAGTGGATTCCATGTGAAGTCCAATGAGGCTACCGAGAGTGATTCTCCTGGAGTCTTTGAAGAAGCTAGACGATGCCGCTTCGCTGTGAAAGTCGGAGTCGGAATCCGATGACACGCTTAGATCTGAGAAAGAAGCAAAATGGAAGCCCATGTTGTTGCGTTGAGCCAGTGCTTCTTCTTCTTCTTCAACTCGAGGCGCTCGCAACCAGGTCCGAGCAGCAGTAACGGTACTCTCCAGACTAGGGCTCGTTGTCTGTGCTACCACACAAGACCTCAGCCCCAAAGGCCAACCCATTCCCGCATTTGGTTTGCGTGAGCCGGTTCCTGGCTCACTTGGAAACCTGAACGCCGCAACGACTGGAGCTGGCCTTGAACACTCCATTGCAGTTACTTCAAACCACCAACTGTGCAGCCATCACCAGTAGCTCAAGTTTGCATTTGGTTGCAAATTGCTAGTAAAATCCAATCTTGAGCCTAGTTCAGAAGCTGAGCTAGCAGAGTCTATCAATTCTACACTTGAAAACAAGAGTTGCGAAAACTATACAAAACGAACCTCCACCCAAACTTCCTTCGAATCAAAGCTGTCAACCCTGCTGCAAAAACAACGGCAACCCATGGAAACTAGCTGGAGGCAACCAGCTCCACCCAATTTTCCAGTTAAATCAATTCCATACTAGACTAAAACTTGGGTAACAAGTTAGAATCCCCAAAGAAGACCCAACAACAGCACCAAGACAAATTGCCAAGGCAAAGAAAAAAAAAATCTAATAATAATACATCATCACAAGAAAACAAGCAAGAAAGAACAAAAGAGATTGAAACTTGGGAGAAGCAAGCAAGCAAGCAAGAAAGAAAGAAAGAAGGAAAGAAAGGGAGGTTGAAACTTGGGAGAAGCAAGCAAAGCAGCTTATATGATTAAGGTAAAGTTGAGGAGATATGATGGCAACAAGTGTGGTGATGATAGAGAGAGAGAGAGAGAGAGAGAGAGCTCCTGCTGCTCCTGCTACTGTTCCTGTTTTTTTCTTGACTGTTTTCTGTTGCAGGGGCAGCCAGTCAATTGAGTCAGGCTGTGATTCAGGGCGTCAGGGAACAGCACAACACAATAGCATGGAGCTTTTGTTGACTACTATATATTACAACAAATTTGCATGATATATGTGGGGGGACTCAAGCCAAATAAATTACAAACAAACCAACAACCAAATTACAAACAAATTCCTTACAAGCCTGGAGGTTTTAGGTAATGCAAATCAAAAAACATGCCAACAATCCGGGATTGTAAACCTGTCAAACTTTTATTACAAATTAGTGATAAAAACAACAAAGGAGAAGGAAATGTATGTATGGGAAGTGTTTGTTTGTTTGTTTGTTTTTCATGGGGGATAACAATTATCCTCTGTAGTAGGTAAATGATATGACATGGGGGATTTCTAGGTAGTTTTGGATGCTGGCTGCTCCTGTTTTCTTCCTCCTGTTTTTTTTTTTTTTTTTTCCCCTTTTTTTGGATTCTGGTTCTACCAAACAGTTCAACCCAGGAAATTGTGAAGAAAAGTTGGGATAATTCGAGGAATGTGCGCCCCCCCCCCCAATGCAAAAAACAAAGGGTAATTATTTTCTTACTTGGGCACTAGTTTATTCACCACCATTCAGTGGCAAATCATCATAGTAGCAAATTTGGAAAAGTGATGGATACTTGCTTGTCCAGTACAATTCTACTTTGGCCTCTTTTTTGGGAATTTCTCCAACTTTTCTACCTACATTTTTTGTTGAGTATTTTTTGGGGTTGGTCTTTTTGCTTGGCTTTTTTACATATGTGGAGAAGAAGAGTGAGGGGAGGTGCTCTCATGAGGGGTTTTTATTTTGGCAGACCAGACCCACAAGTTTTTGGCATCCCCAAGTCAAGCTCAGTGGCAGAGGGCAGGCAGGACTTTCACCTGCACACCACTAGGTTTGGAACCCAGACCCTTTTTAGAGGTCCCAAGGTCCCAGAGAGGGGGCTATACCACTAAGCCATCACCCTTGGGATGCTTTCATAAGGTTTTTGGCCTTTACTAGCAATAAACTGTGAAATTTTGTTAATTAACTGCATGGTTCTTTAGGGGCCCAAATCTCCAACACAGTTTGGCAGTCTGCTCTCCTTCCTCTTGCCCAAGCTTTTGTCACCATTTTCAAGAAATATACATAGGATACCTTTACCTCAAGCACCACTGTCTCTTTGCCATAAGCCATTGTGTTGCACAATGTTCAACATTGAAATGTAATATGAAGAGATGGAACTACAGTTGCCTGGGTGAAACCAAACTTGAGTGCCAAAGTTTAAATCCTCTTGTAACAAGTAAAATTAAATTGGGGTGGGAAGCAAACCAAAACACCAAACTGATTTCGTCCCTGTGTTTTCCTCACAGGTTTGTTCACAAGGATATTTTTGTGATTTAATGGTGGGAAATGCTTTAAGGAAAATTTAATGGACTACACAAAACCCAACTTGATCAATCCTACAAAATGAGAAGAAAAACAATGTGCATTAGCCAACTCAACAACATAACATACTCATTGCAATCAAATATTTTCCGCATAATTCATCAAATCCATTTCAAATAGGTAAAGCCATTGAAAAGAACATAATTACTTATAGTTCACGAGAGAAGTAAAATCAAATGAACTTAGAGGGATAGGTATGTGTAACTTTCTTCTGAAATCCCTTTTCAAAATCTTAGCCACAAATTTTCATCCACTTCTTGTCACTTTACAATTTTTGAGATTTCAAGGCTCATGTTTTCAATTCCTTTTGGGTTGAATTAATGGGATATCAACTTTCGATTAGTAAGATTAACATAACCTACCATCTAGAGGTTCTTGAGATTCTAATTCATGCTCCACTGGGGCCTCACAGGCACAACCTCTTGCCTTTCATTTCCTGTACACATGCATCATCCACACATAATGTTGGATATGAGTTTTGATCAATTGAGAAGAAGGTTACACGATTTTTCATCTATTGATAGGAGGGTTACATTGTCACTCTTGGGCCTTTAAAGAGTATGTTATTCAATAACTAATTTGAAATCATGAGTTACCAAAAATGGTTTTGGCACTACGCACCTTAATAGCTATTTTTGGTGATTGACAACCTTTCATTACCTAATCCTTAACTAGTAGTTAACTTCTTATCCAATGGTACACAATGTGTGATTAGAAAGTAATACTAATTTATGTTTAGTTTAGTGCTAATTGTTGGTTTTTAATACCTAGGAAAAAGAAGTTCAAAAGCATTTGCCATCTTTTTCATTTATAATTTGGCATGCGTTTCTCGCAAATGAATTTAGTCCTTGTGTTCATCGTGTAGTGTTACCAAAAATGTTTTGAAACATTTTAAATACATGTTTTATATGTGTACTTCAAGCCAACATATGAAAACAATCAAAATATGAAATAAAAGTTTCAACCCTAAAAAAACTATCAAAAATCCATAATCTAGCTATTACCACTCAGAAGGTACCAGCCACTAGCTAGTAGGTACCAACCTTGAACTTATGATGTGTCAAAGTTTTGACACACCCATTGCCAACCTTTTCTAGGTTTGTATCATTTTTTGTTTTTTTTAAGAAGGTCTAGTCTTTGGTTTTGAGTCATGAATTAAGCATTGGTTGGCATTTTACAATTGTTGTTTTGTTATTTCAATACCATTTCATGCACAAATGTTAATTGTTTGCAACTTCAATTTTTACATTTGTTTGGTTTTTTTATCACGAAAAATAAAAGTGAAATTTGACTTTGGCCATTATGTGAAACAAAAAAAGTTCCCACCCAATAGTGGTTTTTGTTGGGAGTTTCGTTTTGCTTTCACATTTTGTCATCACATTGTTTTTTTGTTTTGTTAAAGTTCTATATGAGAGGCTAGGAGATTGTTATTGTTTTTCATCTTTTTTTCTTTTCATTTTTTGCACAAAACATGTTAAATCTTTGGTTATAATCTTTTTTTTTGTAACTTGTTGTGAGTCTTGGCAAGGTTTTATCTTTCAACATTTTTATTTTTTTACCACAAAAACTAAGAAATAAAACTCTTTGGGTTTGGCATGTTGTTTTTTTTCTTTCTTTTCTTGGTTCTAAAGAAGTTCGACAAATTTGCACCAAAGATCTAGGGAGCTTCCTTTCTTTTCTTTTTTTTGGTTTGTTTCAAGTTGTAAAAGTGCATGAAAAAAGGGCAATTATGTTCTTGTCTTGTTGCTACTATCACCAATGAATCAACCTATTATTCCCAATGGCCTGCAACTTTGATCTTCCTACCTTGCTTTTTCTTGCACTTGACTTGCTTCTTCCTATGACTCTAATGCAATTGCTACAACCCACCAAGTTTCTTTCAACTTTGCTACAACCTACCAAACTATTGCAACCCACAAGAAATGCTTCAACCATTGAAAGAAGTTGCTAAATTTTTTGGGCAAAAAGATGTGGGCAAAAAAATTGAAGTGTCTTTGGTAAAAAAGACAATCATTGACATAACACAACCTAAAAACAACTTGGAATTCTCAAAAGTGTGAAAAATGCATAAAACAATTGTAAAATTATTCTTTGATTATGGTATTCTTTTTAATGTCATCAAATCAAATCATTTTCAATGAATGTTAACTATTGTTGGACATTATGGCCTTGGATATGTTTGTCCAACTTATGAAAAATTGTGAACATTGACTTTGTTAAGGAAGTAAAAATTGATTTTCAAATAAAAAAATTGGATGTACAATAACATGTGACGGTTGGATAAGCATCAATAACCCAACCATTACTAAACGCATTGTTTATCTACTGAAAAGGTGACTTCTTTTTGTAGGCAGTTGATACAAGGAAAGATAATTGACATTATTTGTCAAGCAATTGAAAAAATGGGTAGTGAACACATCGCGCATGTGGTGATTACTAATTCAGCAATGTGAAAAAATGTTGAATACATCATAGAAGGTAAGAATAATTATATCACTTATAATGGTTGCAAAGTTCACATTATAACAAATCATGTCTTTTTCCTTGTCTTTTATGACTAAAATCAATAATGTTTGTTTCAACTAACTTGTTAATTTATGTGCCAATATATGTTTTAAAATAAAATAATAATAAATAGTTTAAAATAAAAATGATATAATTTTTTTAAAATTCTGAAGTTTTTAATGGGTCATTGCAATGCCTAGATTTTTAATAGTATTTTAATTTTGTAAATTGTGGAAAAGAATCATTGCCTAAGATGAAACTTTTTTTTGTAAATTCTTAAAGGTTTTTGTTTTTTAATAGGGTAGATTGTTAACAACTAATCAAACCCATGACACATTGTCAACACCATGTGTGTGTATAATGTTTTCTTATCATGTCAACATGACTAGCTTTAGTCAAATCATAAGACGTCAAGAGTGAGATTTGAACCCTCACTTCCAAAGACATATGGCAAGTCCTAATTAACCACTTGCTTACCATTTTTAATGGTGACAAATTTTATAATCATATAAATATAAACATTTGTACTTTTGAATTTTGAACATTAGAATACTATTTTATTTTTTTGAATTCATAAATGAAGTTAATTTCATTTACAAGCAATGGTTATATTTCAAATGTAAAGACATGACATTGATTTAAAATATTTATTTCAACAATTCCAATCTAGTGTCTTCTTAGTTACAATTTAATAGAGAAAATAACATGTTTTTATTGTAGTGTCATGACATTCATCTTGTCCTTGAAGACATTGAAAAAATAAAATGGATTTATAAAATTTCCAAAAAAAGTCAATTATAACATGAATTTTTATAACCAATCATCATAAAAGTCAACCATTGTTAAGAGATTTGTTAAATAATGAAAATAACTTGGAATTATTAAAACTAGGGGACACACAATTTGGAACAAATTTCATTATTTGGAGAGGTTGCACCAATTCAACAAATGATTATTGATAGTAAGTGTACAATGGAAAATTTGGGTTGGTCCTTATAAGAGAAAGATGATGTGGAATGTGCACTTCTAAACAATCCATGTTGGAAATTTTAAACCTGAATTGTAAAAGTGATAGAACCAATCTTTAACCTAATGACCTTTATTGATTCTAGAAAACCAAAAATGGATGTTTTATGAATATTATGATTAATTAATTGAAAAAATCAGTGCAATGGAAGGATTATCATTTTTTTTTAAAAATTCAATGCATATTAAATGATTGACGGTATTTCATCCATAGTCTAATGCATTGTGCAAAAATAGTTTTCAATCAATAAGGGAAAACAAAAAGACATAAAGAAAAAAAAACAAAGATTTTAAACAAATCAAAACAATTTTTTTCCTAATATATACAATCAAATGAATATTGAAAAGTGGCTTGTCCATTATAGGAATATGAAAGGACATACCCAACAAAATTTTAATGATGATAACCTACCATCCACATTTGAAAAACATTCATAATTTAAAAATTATGGTACTTAAAAATTTTTAGAAATTCAAAATATAATTTCAAAATGTTTAAATTTCAAGAGTCATTTTCCAAATATAAATGGGTCATAATGTGCATGACATGTCAACAAAGTTGTGGCTTATGATGCAAAGAAATAGAGTTTAAAGTATTTAGCATATTTTAACATTATTTGAAATTATGATCATTTTTCAAGACAAAATGCAAAATCTAGCAAAATCTATACAATTTTAAACAATTCATATTTATTCAAAGGGTGCAATCATAATCAAATGAACCAACAGTGACAAAGGACTTAAGCAAAAATGTGCCCTTTTTGAACATTTTGACAATTTCATATAAATGATTTTTTCAAGCATTTTTTTTGCAACATGTTCTTAAAAATATTTACAATCCCCCAAATAAATTACAAATAGATTTTAGGTAGCAGGGGCCAAACTACTTTTGTTAACTCTTTTTTAATGAATATGAATTTTCTAAAAATGGAGAATTTTTGCCAAATTTAACGTTTTGTTTTCAAAAATGATCATAATTTTAAATCATGTTAAAATATGATAATTAATTTAAGATTTAGTTTTTTGTATCATAACCCAGAAATTTGTTCAAATGTCATACAAATCATGACCCATTTACAAGTAGTAAATGACCTTTGACATTTAAACATTTTCAAATTATATTTTGAATTTCTAAAACTTTCAAGTACCACAATTTTTAAGTTAGGAGTGCTTTTCATATGTGGATGGTATGTTATCATCATTTCAATTTTTTTCCCACAATTTGTTTTTATTAAAAGAGTCTTTAACCTGTGCTTTATAAATTGATTTTTGGGTGTTCAAAAGATTTTTATTAAAACCAAAATTCGATTTATTAAACTAAATAATTTATTTTTTAATTCTTCATCACTCTTATCAATCATTTACCATAAATTTCCTTGATCAACATGACATTAAAATGACATTACATAAATATGTTTGAATAAATTGACAAATTTTCAATCGTTTGACAAGATTTTTGGCTTTTGATTTTGATAACACCTTAAAATGAGTTAACACAAATCAAGTAATTTATGGGGGAATTGTAAATATTTTTAAGGACATGCTACCAAAAAAATCCTTCAAAATTATTTTTTTATGAAAAAGTCAAAATGACCACAAAAGGTCCATTTGTGGTTGAATCCTTTGTTAATGTTGGCTCATTTCATTGTGATTGCACATAGGTCCTTTCAATTCATTCGTAGGAAAAAACAAAAGAAGGAATCTTGTCCATACAAACCCACTTTTTGTTTATGACTCGTGTTCAAATCAACCATTTTTATAACTACCATTTTAGGGTGAAAACATGATTAGGTGGTTCAAAAGTGGCATTTGAAAGTCCATAATCCAACACTAGCAAAAAAATTTATTGTTTTAACAATTATCAAACCATAAATCATATAATTATTTCTTATGCTTTTAATCATAATTATTAATAAGAAGAAAAATGTGGACGATTTGCCTAAACATCGACCATACAACTGCACCATTGAACTTATGGAAAGAACACAACCTCCATTCGGACCCATCTATAATTTGTTACAAGATGAACTTGCAATGTTTCGTGAATACATCAATGAAAACTTTAAGAAAGGGTTCATTTGACATTCCAAGTCTCCAGCTGGTTCCCCGATCCTATTCGTCAAGAAAAAGGATGGCTCTTTTTGAATTTGTGTTGATTACCATGGGTTTAATCAACTCACCATCAAGAAATGCCCCTGATCTTAAGGTTGTTGGACCAACTCAATCATGCCAAGGTGTACACCAAGATCGATCTACATGGAACATACAACTTGGTGTGCATTTGAGAAGGTGATGAATGGAAGATGGTGTTTAGAACCTGTTACAGCCATTTTGAATATGTTGTGATGCCATTTGGCTTTACTAATGTGCCTATTGTTTTTCAACATTTTATGATGATGTTTTTTGTGAATATTTGGATGATTTCATGCTTTATTACATTGATGACATTTTTATTTTCTCAAATAACATGGAGGACCATGAATGCCATGTACATCTAGTTTTGGAGAAGTTCTAGAAGTTGGATTTTATGCTAAATTGGAAAAGTGTGAATTCCCTGAATCCGAAATGGAATTCTTGGGTTACATCGTCTTTGGAAATGGCATTCACATGGATCCTCACAAGATTCAAACCATTATTGATTAGGTTACTTTAGCTTCTATTCGAAATGTCCAATGTTTTTTTTAAATGACTAACTTTTATCGACGTTTCATTGCTCATTATTCTTCAATAATGGTTCTTCTTATTCAATTAACTAGGAAGGATCAACCTTTTTCTTAGAAAGTTGAAGTTGAAATTGCTTTCAATCTTTGAAAGCTTCTTTCATGATTACCCCATTCTTGATTCATGCAAACCCTTCCAAACCTTTTGTCTTAGAGACAGACACTTCCGACTTTACAGTAGGTGTCGTGTTTTTTCAAGTTGGGCAAGACAATCTTCTTTGTCTTGTCAACTTCTGTTTTCATAAGTTTTCTCCTACGGAAATTAATTACGAGAATCATGATAAAGAACTTCTAGCCATCATGGATGCCTTTGAAGAATGGTGTCACTTACTTGAAGGAGCTCAACATGAAATCACTATGTATCCAAACCATAAGAACTTGTAATATTTCATGACAACTTGTGTTTGGAATCAACACCAAGCTCAATGGGCATTGTCTTTGTTTCGATTCCAATTTGTCATCACATATCACCATGGGCATCACCGAGGGAAACTTGATGTGTTTTCCCATTATTTGTACTTCACGCCTAAGGAGGGAGATGTCACCTATGAGTAATAATGTGATGTCATTTTCAAACCTAAATATCTTTGACTTCAAGCATTATTGGTAATTCTTCATGACACAACCCTTATTTGTCAAATTCATGAAGATTTGAAAAAGGACCCTTTTGCTACTGGCATGTAAGGCCAATTAAGGAATCATCATCGAGACTAAGATTTTTCTAATGGTCATGTTAAATTCGAATTTCAAAATGGTTTACTTTATCATGATGGTCTTTTGTATGTTCTTAATGGCCTTGTGTGACTTAAAGTTCTTTAGGCTAGGCACAATGCTTTGGCTACATGCCATTTTGGATTTTTAAAACCATAGAATTAGAGTTTCGAGATTATTAGTGGCCATACCTTTGGAAGTATGTTAAAGATTTTGTTAAATCTTGTAATGTTTGTGTTTGAACAAAGAATCTGTGTCATCACCTTCATGGTTTTTTTTAACCAATATCGATCCTTACATCCTTGTGGTTTTTAATTTCCATGGACTTCATCACAGACCTTCCACCTTTTAGTTTCTTATGATTCCATCTTGGTGGTGGTGAACTATTTAACAAAGATGGTTCATTTCATTCTGTTGACCAAAAAAATAATTGGCGAAGGAACAACCAAGTTATTCCTTGATCACGTTTTTTGATATCATGGTCTTCCTAAAGATACCATTTCTAATCATGGGCTTCAATTTGCATCCAAGTTCTGAAAGTGACTATTTGAACTTTTAGTTGTGAAGGTGAAGTTGTCATAAGCTTTTCACTCAAAACGAATGGGCAAATAGAATGGGTCAATCGAGTCTTGAAACAATATTTATGGTGCACAACCAATTCTTATCAAGATAGTTAGTTAGAACTTTTGGCCATGGTAGAGTTTGTTTACAACAACATAATGCATTTATCAACCCATCAAAGACCTTTATTTGCAAATCATGGTTTGCACTCCAAGTTTGACATTCAAAGGTGTACATAAAATCGTGAATCCAACAATTGAAAATTGAACCATGTGGTTAACGAATGTTCGAGCTCAACTTGTACCCAACCTTGAAGAAGTGCAAAGATGATACAAAGAGAATGTTGATGAACATCGAAAGGAATAACCCAGCTTTAAGGTTAGGGACCAAGTTTGGCTTTGACAACAACATATCAAAACAACAAGGCCATCATAAAGCTTGGATCATCAATGACGCGCTCCCAAGCTCCTAGTTGGACCCAAGTTGGGTCTAAGTTACTCACACAATGGAATTGTGAAGAACTTGGAACACGCTCCCAGCTCTTAGCACTAGAAGGGGTAGAGGGGCGTGTTGAAGCTCCAGAATGGGACTAAGAAGAGTGACAAGCTATTCACTTACTCGAACTTGCATCAAACCAATCAACAAGTTGGTTAATTCATTTTATAAAGCACCCTTGGTGCTAGGACAAGCCACAAGCAACTTTGGACTCACTTGACTCACCACGGTTCGGATTCGGGGGAAGCCACCACCTTCCCCCATATAGTATACTTTGTGCCTCTCCGCGGCACCCACATCCGAATGGCTTTTTGTCTCGGGATTCCCAAGGAGGAGTCTTGAAATTGTCCTGGATTGGACTCCCGAGACTTTGTGAGGTCATAACTCTTTGCTAAGACCTCCGATTGAGATGAGGTCTGAAGAAAACTTGTAGCTCTCCTCAAGAGCTTTTCAACATTGTGTCGCACTTCCCCTGCATGCACTGGGTCAGGTCGATTCTCGAGTTTAATGGTTGGGAGTCAAACTGCCAATTTGACTCCCGGCCTTTCTTTTTGTTATAACTTGTGCTGCTGATGTCCAAATGGCCCATGTGAGGCCATTTCCGACATCTACACTTGGATAGCTTTCCAATGATATAAAGAACACCCTAATGCGAGGTGTTTTGACCCCTGCAATCGAACTCTGAAGTCATGGGAGTCCCGGAGGACTCCCAAGTCCCAATTTTGGGAGTGTGAGTTTCATCTTCACACTCCCTCTAAGTAGGGTTGCGACAATCAAAGGTTAGGTCATTCTTCATTGTGAAACAAATCAATGCTATGACTTTCCAATTCAAGTTTTTAGGTTCTATGAGAAATCATCATGTGTTTCATGTTTCTTTATTGGAATTTTACCACACATCTACCATTTCAAGAAGAATCCATGACCCCCTCCACCTTTTGAAATCGATGGTGAACATGAATATGAAATGGAAGACATTTAAGATTCAAAAATCTCTAGTTATCAATTCCAATGTTTTATTCATTCGCATGGGTATGATGTGAACAAGCACACCAGGGAACCAATCAAGAACCTATCGAATGCCATGGAGAAGATGCATGAATTTCATCGACAATATCCAAACAAGCCCGAGTCTGCTCCTTGTGGAACTTATCATTAGAAAAGGAGGTGATGTGACAAATGCAAACATTAAATACTTCTTCAAATAGATGGAATTCATCCATAATGTTCATCCATAACCTTTAACTAAACCTTAGTTAAATCCTAGTTAAATCTTAATTAAGTCCAAATTAAGTCCCAGTTTAATCTTAGTTAAATCCTAGTTAAGTCTTAGTTAAGTCCAAATCTTAGTTAAATCCTAGTTAAGTCTTAGTTAAGTCCAAATCTTAGTTAATTCCTAGTTAAACCCAAGTTAAATCTGAGTTAATTTTGAATTAACTTTTAATTAAATCCCAATTTTGTCCTAATTAATTCATAGTTAAGTTTTAGTTAATTTTTAATTAAGTCATAGTTAAGTCTTAGTTGATTCTAATTAAATCCGAGTTAACTTTTAATTAAGTTTCAGTTAATTCATAGTCAACTCCTAATTAAGAAGTTTCCCAAGAAGCTTCCTTACTTGATGTACACATAGAAGCTTCCTTGAAAGCTTCCTTGAGCTAGGTCCCCAAAGGGGTATAAATAAGAATAGGACCCCTCATTTCCTTTTGTTTATTCAACACTAGTTTTAGGCATGATCTTGCACCATAGCCTTGTCATGTTTTTTTTCATGTTCATGTTTACATATGTTAGCATAATAAAGATTTTTTTTCACGTTTCTTTTACACATTTCGTGTTTTTATTCTTAATTCTTATGTTCTTGTTTTCAAATCACATAATCTTGTCTTGTTCCTTATTTGGAAGTTAGACTAACCTTTCCTTTAGCCTTTGTTCTCGTAGTTATTCGTGTTATTGATAATGACATGTCAAAAATAATTTAAAAACATGAAAAGATTAAACACAATTAGATTCTCAAGATTTTGGACTCATATAATGTTTACAAATTTAATCTATTTATAGATTAATATTTACAACTAAAATTCCAAAAAGTCAAATGTTTGTAAAAAAAATATGGGCCACAAGGTTAAGGACTAGTAAATTTGGTCATTTTATGGTTGTGAAGGGCACACATACCTTGTCACCATTCAAACTAAAGCCCATAATTAAAATCACGGTAAAATATCCAACATTCTAAATAAAAATGGAAAAATTAATTATAAAAAACCCTAAGAATAAAACTTTAAGAGTTTTTGCATGTCCTAAAAGTGGTTCCTAATAGGGTAACCCAATTTTGGATGTATGTCGGTGTTATTTTTTGGTAGCCCATTCACCTTAGTGTTTGATCATCAACCATTGAATTGTTTCATGGAGTCTAATTAGGCTTTCATTTTTCAAAAATATGATTTTGATGTTGAACATCAAGTTGGGATACTCAATAGGGATGTTAATGAATTGAATAGGAACCCAAGTTTTAATGAGTTGGTTTCCATTCATTATTATATATGTGTGTTTTTGTGTTAGATTTTATGATTGAAATTTTAATCAAAATAGACAAGGGACAAAATTGTCCTTGTTTAGATTAGATTAATCATTTATAATGTCAAAAATTTGACTGTATTTTTTTATTGAAATGATTGTCCAAAATGAGTAAGATGATTAACACTATTAGGTGACATGGCTATTTGAAATGATTAAAATAACTAAAATTACTAATTGATGTGGCAATATTAATTATATATATATATAATTAATATTTTAAATAAAAATTCCAAATTCAACTATGGATGAATCCAAAGGCACAATTGATTTGTGATTATATTGTTCAAAATTATTATTATTATTATTTTTGTTATTTTTTGGGTTGACAATTGGGATTTCTTGTGATGATGTCATGAACACAACATGTCCAAAATGGAGTTTGACCCTCACATTCTCTACCACAACCCAAGGCCATTACCATCCAACCAACATATCATATGGTGATATATTGGTTATTGCAAAATGTATAAATATATAATTTTTTATAATATCATGCATTAGATTTGTAAATCACTTTGTTTGTGTCAAACACATTGTGTTAACACACATTGTTTGTTTTGATTAATAATTAGTTTTTAAAGTTGAAACAAACATATTTAATTTTGATTTTAGTCAAATCAAACATTGTCAATCATTTTAAACAAATAAATTTGACTCTACAATCATTTTAATCATGAGGGTGCAAATGGGATAACACAAGCCACACCCGCCTACTTTTTGACTGCTTTTGTGATTAACTTTGGGGAAATATTCCTAGAATATTTTTGAAAAAATTGTTGAATTTTTTTTTAAAACTTTTAAAATTTCTTCATACTATTTTATTAATGTTCATGTTAAAAATTTGAAATTCATTTACAAGTCCTTTTACTATTAAAAAAATCATTACATTGCTTAATGAGTGTTTTTATTAATTTTTTATTCATTGGATTAATTTCAAATTAATTCACATGTTCCCATGATATGTTAAAAATATAACTATATAAACAAATCTTATGATTTCAACATAAAATTAAATTACGACTTTAAAACATGAAAGAACCAAACAATTGTTACATTTGTTATGGTACGTGTTATTGTGATTTCACCCCATGATGCTAATAACGAAAAACCCATGTTTTTGTAATAGTGCACATTAGCATGAGGATACAAATTTGGAAACAACATTTAGTCGGCATGTTGTTTTATTCTTTTACATTTTGGTAAAAGGTTACCAATAAGTATCATTCCAAGTTAAATTAGTTGAAGTGGATTCTTCATGCATATATGGGAATTTAGAGGTGGAACTTGATGACATTAGACCTATGGATATTTTTGGGGATGCTTAAGGCTTAACACCTACAAACCAGGGGGTTGCATGTGGGATTGACATCCAAGGAAAAGGATCGGGTCTTTCAAAGGGCCAAAAAATATTGTTGGGAAAGACAACACCTTTTCAAACTATGGCTAGATGGGCATGTACATGTAATACCACATCCAAAAGTGTGGGAAAGTGTTATGAGACATTCCCATAAAGAGTTGGGACATTTTGGGGTACATTGGACCTATAATTTGCTTCAAGGCCAATATTGGTGGAAAGGTATGGAGTTGGAGGTTCAACAATTCGTTTCACAACAAATGGTGTGTGATCAGAATTGTGCATCATTTAATGCACCCCCCCCCCCCCCCCTTTATAACCTTTATTGTTCATAGGGTTGGGGTATCAATGGAGATTGGTTTTTGTTGGGCCACTAAGTTTAATTATTCATCATAACTAATACATGTTGGTTATGATCGAACATATTTCCAAATGGATTAAGTTGGCCCTACTATGAAACAAATTAAATAATGAAGGGGTTGCTTATGTATTTTTGATTGGGTATTGAGTAGATTTAGTGCCTTAGTAAAAGTGTTCATAGCTTAAGGCATGAAATTTCAAAGAGAATTTTAGGAGTTGTATGAACAAGCCATGATTGACCACAAGATTAATTTTTGTGAACATCCTAAAGCCAATGGCGTAGTTGAAAGGATGGTACAAATGGTGAAGAAAGGTTTACAAAAATATGGATGACAAAAGGGGCATATAGGTGATTGGGACATATAGTACCAAAAACTACATTCTCTAAACCACTAGAGAATTCCACCCAACAAGATGTTGGGTGGAAGACACCATGAATAATTCCACCATACAAGGCCATACCAATGGATTTAGACCATTAAATCAAACAATACAAAACCACATCAATGGATGATGTGCCACAAATTATATAATTTGTGCATAATATGGATATGTACATCTAGGTATGCTTAAGTACACATATGTACACATAGGTTACACATAGGTACGCATAGGTATGCCTTACACCCTTATACCTAGGTCATTCATATGTTAAATTAGGTCATATGTAGGTCGTACGTAAGTTGTACGTAACCTATAACTTAACCTACTTTGGTTATAGATAGGCTATGTCATATAATATGTAGGCTAGGTCATATGTAGGTTGTGCATATGTAAACTAGATCATACATAAGTCATCCATAGATTACAACTTAATTTTAGACCTATGTCATACAAAGGTTAGGCTGACTAGTTAAGAGGTTGTACATATGTTAGGTTGTATTTATGTGAGTTATGTTATACATAGGTCATAGGTCCTTAGGCTAGGTTGTACTAAGCCTTTAGGTTAAACTAGGTTGTGTGTATGTAAGCTAGGCCCTATACACATAACTAAATCAGCCTATGTAGCTAAATTAACCTAGGTTTGCTCGTCTACATTGGTTACTATAGGTGAAAACTAGCACTAGAAGAATATTCTCTTTTGCAATTGGATTTTGCGACTAAAGTTTTACTTACACAACTAACAAGTAGTTGCAATATAAGCCAAAAACTAATTGTTTAAGTAAAAAACTAGTTGCAAAACTTGGTTACAAAAACAAGATTTCTTCTAATGTAAGTAAGCCCATGTTTAAGGTAGCTTAATTACATTAACCTAGGTTGACTTAAATAAGTCAAGGACAACCTAAATGAACCAAAGATAGCTGAAATGTAAGATAACTTGGGTGGAATGTATATTGACCTAGGTTGCCATTTGTAGTAATGATATAATTGCCATGGTTGGCCAAGGGATACTGATTTAACAAGCAAACATCCCTAGCCTCCATTTTCCTTCACTTTGTATTTTTCAAGCATGAACCGCAATTATTAGCATATGTTTGTAAGGATGTGGCCAATGTGATTAATCTTGACGATCTTAATGTGTGCATTCAAGTTTGTGAGCAAAATGTAGCCTTTTTCAAAAGTACCATGCATATGGAAATAGAGAACTTCGTTTCACAATATTGAAATACATTACAGTATGCCACCATTTGTGGATGTGGGTATCGACCTAAGGTTCAAGGTTTGAACTTGAAGATAATGTTTATTTGTAGTAAAAAAACACTTACTACATTGGATGTGATAACCGATTGTGTCATTCTATGTGTGGAGAAAGTTTTACCTTCTAGGGTTTTATTTTTGGAAGGTTGAGATGGTCAAGCATGGAAACACCATGTGCAAAATTGTGCACCATGTCACCTTCCACATGTTAATGGCCAAATGGATTCATCACTTGCCATAATGTTAACATGTTCATAATTGTGCATTACGCCACTTTCCACATGTCAATGATCAAGTGGATTCGTTGACATTGGCCATAATGTTAGCATGTTTATAATGCATGTTATGTGGAAAATCATGAGGTGTAATAGCCATGTTGGCTTGTGCTTGTTGTTTTAGGGGATGACATATGGGTTGTCTTACACTACCACTTTTAAAGGTTCCAATAGATGATTGGGTGTGTCCATGATGCACCAAATAGACATGTTATAATTTGTGTTAGGCTTTAGTATTAGGACATAGATGTGCTACTAATTGGGACAATCGATGATTTTTGGAAAGTAATAGTTTGGCTAAACATAAAGGATTGCAATTGGGCAACTAACAACGGGGTTCACACTACACCATGTTTAGAATCAAACTCCTTTCATGGATTACCTTACCATATTATGTTGTATTTGATCATGGATTTGGTTAATTGGTGTAGGAAGACCTTAAATACTCCAACTAGGGGGGTGATTTGTGTGCATATTTTCATGTGTGCAATAGTGTTAATTTCAATTGTGCTAGGTGTTAATCTTGTAGTGCATGACACATTAACAACATTCAACAATAGGTTAAAAGGCATTCAAGAAGGTACCCAATGAACCTTCTAATTGAACCTCAAAGATCTTTCATTTTTTTGTTGACAAGACCTCAAAATTTTCTTTTGTGTATCTTTATTATTATTTTTTTAATTCCTTGCCCTATAATGAAAACAACCTACAAAAGCAAAAACTTGGATTTCCCTTTCAAGTTTATTTATTTATTTGCTACTATGTAGCTTTATAAACTTTTCCTATTCGATCTTTTGATGATAAATGTATTATTCCTTGTGGCATTGGGATTTGGGCCTTCGGTGTTTAAATATTTTGTTCTAATTCAAAAAAGTTCTTTTATGCTTGGTCTACGTTAATTGCCTTCTTACAAAAGATGTCATTCCAATCAACACAATTATTTGTGAATATGGGTGTATTCATGGTTGGGGTACCAAAAAGGAATAACCTATTTTTAAAAAGATTATAAACGACAACTTTGGATTTTTGTTTGTCTTCCATTATAATAGTTGTAGTGGATTGTTGTACGCCAATAAATAAAATGATGTCTTGTTAAATTAATAAAAATATTTTTAAAAAATTGGATGTTATGTTAATGTCATTTTAAGTCCATTAAACTAATTATATCAAATGTTTAAACTGTATTTTTTAAAAGTAATAAAAAAGAATGTTAAACAAGGACATCCTCTAATCCATTACACCTTTCATCTCCTCAAGTGCTTTAGACTATATTTTTGGTGGTTCCCCACTAAGATCTGCTTAATATTGCTCTTTGTTTAACTTTGTAAAATTGTCTTATTGGTCATAGGAGGAGATTCATAAACAAAATCAAGGAAAATTCCCTTGTCTACTTTGAACTTTCTCCTATACCTTGTGTTAGCAACTTTGTGTTCATCAAACAAGTTTGTAAATCCTTTTTCAAAATATCTTGTACCAAATTCCACCAAACATGATGGGTCCATTAATGATTAGGGTACCAAAAAGGTATGACCTACCTTTAAGGGATTGAAAAAGATAAATTTGGAATTTTTTAAAATCTTATATTATTATAGTTATATTGAATTGTTGTATGCCAATAGATAAAATGATGTTTTGTTAAATTAATACAAAAAATTAAAATAATTTGGATACTATGCAAATGTCATTTTGAGTCCTTTAAATTAACTATATTAAGTGTCGCAACTACACTTTCTTTTAAAGTAATAAAAAGGAATGCATAAATGCATATAATTGATTTCAAACTTTTTGTGTGATAAAACCATGTCCCCTTCTATGAAAGTACATGTTGATTGATGAATTTGATGAAAAATCAAATCATAATTTTTTTTCAAAATCTTGAAATTTTGAAGGAAAAGGTTGCAAGGCAAAAGACAATGGGCTTCAAAATGTCTAGCTTTAGGTCCAAGTCACATGTGTGCATAGGAAATAATCTTGCCAAAAACCATGTTTACTTTTCCATTGAAACTCAATTTGGGAATTTTGGGATTTTTTACGTTTCTACCTATAAATCAAAATTATATACAAACACAATTATGTATGCATGTGGAAAGTCACCACCATCACATGAATTATCTTAAATTGAACTATTCAATTTTTTTCACTTAAATTTGTTTTAAATAAATGTTATTTGCAAAAAGTAGCTCTACAAAAGTCTTGGAGTCCCTTTTCTTTTTTCTAGAACCCCAACCTTGAATAGGCCCATATGGATATTAAAAATAAAATTGGGTGAAATAAATCTCGTACAAATACATTAAGCTCAAGACTTTAAATGCATGGATGTATGTATCATGGTGTGGGAAAAAGGTGGAGATAATGGATTGACCTCATATCTTGATATTTTGGAATGATAAGAAAAATTGTAGAGTGATTCTAGATATATAGACTCAAATTAATTTTTCTATTTATTAAATGTACTTTTGTAAATTTTAAACTTTCAATATATGGGTGAAAACACATAATTTGTTGGGGGGGGGGGGGGGGGGGGTGGGGTAAGAAATTTTCTGTAG
>Ga0116231_10000738_pt1 | contig 61068 bp, 43 predicted proteins | sample S1TSphgellanicum_2_FD_89695 | JGI IMG/M metagenome (GOLD analysis project Ga0116231, IMG submission 89695) | Host-associated microbial communities from peat moss isolated from Minnesota, USA - S1T2_Fd - Sphagnum magellanicum MG | ecosystem: Host-associated > Plants > Peat moss > Unclassified...
ACCCGAGGGTGTTCCCGAATGCTAACTAACCCTCTTGTGGTTGGTTTTAGATGCAGATTCGAGCTTGATAATCTAGTCCCTCTTCCTAGTCTAATCCCGGGATTTTTAGCACGCCCCTTTACCCCCTTTTAGTGCTGGAAGTCGGGAGCGACCCTCAAATCCTGACTTTCCGCAACTCTACATAGTTGGACCCTCAAGTGGGTTCAACAAGGGGCCTGGGAGTGCGTCACATGGCATCATGGTGGTTTGTTAACTATTTGTTGAATGTCTTTCCATAATTGAACTTTTAAAGTTTTTTTTAAAAAAATTCTTACAAAACTAGGGAAAGTAAGTGTTCTAACCCACTAATAATCATCATCACACTATTTATTAATGATTCGAACACTGGGTGGACAATTCAAAATTTGAACATTTAAACCATTTACCATAACCTACAGTCAATATCCACATTGACAAAATGAATATTTTTTTTTTCAAAAAATAAATTCGTTTTTTTATTTTGAAATTATATTTGTTTCCACAATCTACTATAATATTGTGATATGAGCAGTGAACTTATTCAATGTAGCCTATGATAATTATGATGATTTTCAACATGTCAATTCCATATTTTCACAAAATTTCATGTCATTTTTTTGAGGATTATTTAATGACAAAACTAACCTTAGGGTAAAGTAACAAAACAATGGGTGCAAAAAAATAAACATTATGTTCAAACATGGCCTAATTAAACTATGAAGCAGATTTATCGATTGTAAATACCGGAAGATTAATAAACCAAAGTCTAATAAAAAAGAAATTGCACACCACTTTACACCTCACATGAAAGTTTCCAATCCAAGTCATGGATTTGGTACCATATTCTAATTCTTCCCTACATAGAATTATAAAGATATTATAACCCTAAATTATATCCAAGTAACAAAATTTCAAATTTAGGGCTTTATACATTGATAAAATTGTTCTACCACTTGTTGGTTCAACAATTTTTGACTTGAAAAAAATCCATTCATTTCCATGACAAAACCTAGGGGAATTTTTCAAAATTGCACTCAAATCTTAATCCCAATGCATGTTTTAATCTTAGATTAATGCAAAAATGGAGCTTGTGTCCTAGACAATTATGAGTTGAAACATGCAACCTAAGAGAAACATTATAGGGGGCATCAATTAAAAATCTCCAAAGCAATGCTCCAAACTAGATTGAATTGTTGCCAAAAAAATCTATAAACAAAGAGGTGGTGGTGGAAGCCATTGTGGTTTTAGTTCTCCCGATAGTTTTTCCCATTGCCATTATTCCCTTGCATAGTTTTTTACATTCCTTTAACAAATCTAGAGCTCATTTGGATAGTTCTACAAAGCCCCATTTCTCATCATCTTTAGGAAGTTCATCAAACCTAAAACTTACCACATTAGAATTTGAATCCAAGTATTGAAAACAACAATACCAACCATGTTTTATTTGCCGCATAAACTAAAGACTAAATTTTTTTGGACCTTTATTTCTTTCAAATCTTGTGCTCCCACAACAACATGAACAAAATAAACAAAATAAAAGAATTAGAACTCTAGTTTGATATCCCCAAATCTCGCACAAATAAAGGCCGAAAATGCAACTAAAAGAAAACAAAAGGATAGCCACAATGATGCCTTCTTCCTATGGCCAATTGTTCCTTCTTGTGTCCCCTTCTTGCTTGGGAATGGGTTAAATCACCTTTGGCAACAATTTTTGGCATGCACTTGTCAAATGTGACTCAACAACTTTTGAAGAAATTTTCCAATTTGGAATTGTCAAATAAATGATAGTGCAATGTGGACCCACACTTGCTTCATTTTATTAACTTTGATTGTCATCATCATTAAAGAAGAATTTTTGAATCTTGAATGTGTTGGTCATTTATCCAACGCCTTGTAGGGGTTAAAAATGAGTTTCATTTAACTTAATACCTTCATTGAATAAGAAATGGTTATCCTTGAAAATAATGAGGTATTTTAAAACCTATTTTAAAATTGCAATAATGAATAACTACATCCATTCAACATATATATTACTATATATTTTTTCATCTTTTACAAGTGAGTTTTGGGCATTTCCCAATGGTTTTAGAATAAAATGAAGATGAAATGGGTATTTTCACCACTAAAGACTACAACAAAAATGGATGTATGTAGTAATGAAATCTAGTTATATTGACATAGTTTCATTATTTTAATAATTTAATTTCAATACCAATTACATATTTAAAACTTCATTCACCATCCAAGTGGAAGTTCAATTTATGAAAAAAAAATGGTTGTTAAAAAAAATAAAATCCAAAATGGTAAGAAACTTTGTTTCAATTTTTTAAGATGATTGATGAACTTTCAAATTCAAAGTTTAGCTTTCTTTTCAATTTTTAAAAAACCTCATATACTTTGCAAAATTGGAAGTACTTTCTAAAACCCATTTTACAATCCTATTTGTTTAAAATGGCATTCTTTTTAAATAACTATATTTTAAATCAAATTAATTGTTTTTTTAATCAATTTAACAATTGAATGGAGGAATTGAAATCATTTTAAAGATGACATAATCCCCTTTTGAGCTGCCTTTTTCATGATGAACTTCCAACAATATTTTTTGGCTTACCTTCAGTATTGTACCACTTAGCTTAAGTTTCTACCAACACATTGTTCCATTTTTTAGTACAAAATCCATCACCTTGTCCATCCCTTAAACCTCAAAATATTTTAATGTAGATTAATGTTGGGAAATTAAGTGAAATAATTTCTTTAATCACCTAATTTCTTAAAATATGATTAGTAATAATTCAAATATAATAAAAAATAAAATTTCAAATCCAAAGTAAAAACAAAAGAAAATAATCAAGAATTGATTCATTGTTGTTTGTTGAATATGAGATCGAAACAAATGTGGAATTGGAGTTTTTTTCTCATGCACAAACTATAATCAAATGCATTAGTTTTAATAATTTGGGGAAAATCTTGTTTTTATAATGTAAAATTGACTAATTTTTTTACTTTTTGGGGAAATTTTCCAAAAACATTATCATGATATATATACCTTCATGACAATGATTGTGAAAATGCTATAATAAAACAAAACCAATCATAAATTTGAGTTATTTTTACCAATATAGTTGATATCATTTTTGCTAAACAAATAAGTTTTTGGAAAATCAAAAGAGATTTGACCACCTTGTAGTGAAAAGAACACATGATGTTAAAAACATCTCATGCATAAATTAAAACTTAATGTCATCCCACGTTTAACATAATCCATCAAAGGTTTTTTTTCCTTTTTTTTTATCCTTTTCAATTTAAATAATTATTAGGATGGTCAAGATCGCTAGACTGGAAACACCTCCATGGAATTTCACGGGGGTCAAAACATAGTCCCACCTGGTGCCTATGTGGTTCTACTACAAGGTTGGTCAAATGTTGATTAATGTTTTTGATATCTAAGTAATAATAATATAATATAAAATAAATTGATTCACTATGGTGTTTGGAAGTAGGCTACCAAGGTAAATAGTTATAGCTATATCAACATGGTGTTAAGTCTAAATTTTGTTCCTAACAACAAAACATCAATTTTGGTTTTTCGGTTTTGTAACATAACATGGATATGTGTTTTCTTTTAAAACAACTATGGGATTGCATGGAACCACAACATATCATGCTCATGTGCCACATTGATACTCGTGATATTTGAAAGGGGAATATAACATCTTGCATAATATACAGTCCCCCCATTGAATTTCATGGACATCAATGTGGCGCCATGCACACATTAGAAAAAAAGTTTTTTTATTAAAAAATTGGTCAAAAGAAATCAAATTGTGACATTTGTTGATTTGACCAATCAATCATGATAAACAAGTTGATTTCAATATGTCCAAGTTGAACCGTAGTCAAATCAACACATTTGTTTTTTGAGTAATGGTTTTTTTGAATTCCCCACTTTTACATCATAAGACCAAGTTTTCAACCATTTTATCATATCTTCAATAAACAATAACTCATTTCACTTTATTATTATGACCATTTTTTGAAAACTTATTTAGGAAACATAGTTTCAATATCCTGGGGTATTTAATTAACTAACTTAGTCACCTAGGGTAAATGCAAAATTGAGTGTCTCGCTATTGTGATGGTATGGATTTTTTTCCTAGGGCACTTTTGGTTCAAATGCATATGTTGATTAATCTATTTTTAATTATGATGTTTAACAATGGGTTTCTAACAAACCATCTCATTATGAAGAGAACTATGTGATTATTTATTGGTAAAAAAAATATTTGTTAATAATAATGAATTTTTGAAGTCAAAAAATATGGACTGGTCATTTGATTGGATCATCAAAAAATGAAAAAAATAGTATTGATTCACATTCCAAATTTGTTATTAAAAATCAATATATGATGTAATACAAGATGATAAGTTCATATGAAGAATTTTTTATTTGAAAACCTTAACCATTTGATAGTTAGAGATTTTTGAATGGTTAAAATTTGACCATATTTTCATAAGTCCATATGAATTGCAATTTTTGTTTGTTTTTCAATTTCCTTGTTTCAAAAACATATTTTTTGAAAGCTTTACATGGGTCATTATTCATTTGGACTTTGTGAGTTTTTTTTTTAAGACTTCCAAATTTTTAAAAAACATCAACTACTGTAAATATAGGTTTTCACATTGATTTGAAAAGGTTTGTAAGTGATTGAACATGTATTATTCAAATATTAGAACAATATCATTTTTTAAAGTAGCAACCATGTCCATTTGAATCATTAAAAAAAATCTTGTATGGACTTATAAGGAGTGCAATTTCTACTAATACTAAAACATTCAATCTTGCATTCACCCCCTAGCCTAGGTATGCAATTAACTTAGCTTGTTTATTTAACCAATAAGCCTAGTTATGTACTTAATTAACCTAGCTTACCAACTTAGCCTAACTACCCACCTATCCTAAGCTACATACCTACTTAACATACCTACCTACATATGTTAGATAGACCATACTTGGGCTATGTAGGTTAGCCTACTTAGGTACCTATTTAACCTATCAATTTAAATTACAAGCCTAGTTGTCAAGTCTACCTAAGTAAGTTAGATAGGTAGGCTAGGTAGGTACCTACTTACTTAGCCTAGATTTTTACATCATGATTTTAAAAATAGGTTCCTTTTTTTACTAGAAATGTCCATACTTTGTCTTATTTCATTAAATGTCACATTTAACCAAGTAGTCAAAAAGATAATTTCAATCACTTGAACAAGTTAAATAAACATGTCACTTTAACAACTAGGGCCTATAATCAAATTGACCAAATATTTAGTCAAAATGGACAAGGTAGTCACATTGGAAGGCTTGAAAAGTTATGATTTCTTATAGTGTAGTCTAGTGTAGCAATGCAATTGTTTTGGAAAGAAGAATTGATGTTCATTTTCTATTCCATAATTGAAAAAATCAATATTTATGTTTTGCTACAAGGAGTGGAATTCAAAACTTGGCACTATGTTGTAACAACAATGATTTACAAATAGCTTACTTTGAAACACCTATTACATCAACTTTTTTTTTTGGTTTTTTAAAAGCTTAAGTTAACATTTGATTTGTAATAGAACCATGTGGGCATTACTTATGGCTATGCTTTGACCCTTGTGAAGTTCAACGGCGGTGTTTAACATCTTAAACACATTTTAAAAACTTTTTTAACATTGTTCTAACACTCATATAAAGCTCATTAGAGAATATCAAATGTCTTTTTTTCGGTGAGATGTTAAACACCACTTAATGAATTTTGTGTAACGCTTTACTCCAACAAGTTAGTTTTTTGTGCCTTGTGTGGTTTTGCATGGGCTCATTTTTTTAGTTTCATGCAATTTTGCTTATGTTTGTTTTGCAAGCAAACAAGAAGAAGATACCATTTGTCTCAAATGTTCTATAATATGATAGCAAATTTGAACTCATGACCTCTTGAAAAGACAAACATGAATTCTACCAATAGCCTAGTTTTAAGTGTCCAAAACAAAAAATGTGCCATGTTTTATTTAACTTCTAATTAAGCATGCAATAGTCAAACCATGCCATAGAACTTGAGAGGTTTATGTAGGGTGCCACACATAAAACTTGAACACCCCATCATCAAATTTCATGGGGTCAAAGCACGATGCCAAGCAATGCCCATATGGTTCCATTGCAAGGTGAACCAAATGTTGGTGAAGGCTTTTGTCAAAGGAAAAAAAGAAGTTGATGCAAAATGGTGCTTGGAGATAGGCTACTAGTTAATAGTTCCTATTGTGTCAACATGGTTCTAGGTTTGAATTTTGCTCCTTGTATTAGAACATATATATTGAGTTTTCTTTTTCTCCTTGCACATAACATAAATATTGTTTTTTTGGGTTTGTTACAAACATGAATGTATCTTTTTGTTTGTAGAACAATCTCACAACTTTGCAAAATCACACACACACACAATGCGATGTTGATGCCTATGAAATTCAAGGATTGAATATTACATTCTATAACCAAGATGGCCAAGACCTTAATGAAAATCAATATGTATTGCTTCCAACATATCCAAAGCATTCATATGTCCTAAATTTTCACCATCATATGAAATGTACTTTGCCTTTGGACAATAATCTAGATGGGAACCAATAAGACATGAATTTTGGGGCACTTTTACTTTTTTAAAAAAAAACTTCACATTCTTGGCACAAACCAAGAAGACAATTCCATTAGAAAGGATCTTGTTGGCTTCAATTAGAGATTTTGCCTTTAGATGCAATACACAGGCTGCAAGAGAACTTGAAGTGAATCCATGCCTATCTAGCACTTGGCACACAAATTTGGCGGCAAAAAATGAAATATGTGTAATCTTGTGTTGGGGAACCAAGTTGTTAAAGTATGTCCAATTGCAACTTAGAGCCTTAATTTGGCCAAAAGAAATACTTAACATAATAGAGTTATTCGTAAAGTCACCCTCTGTTTCACCCCCTATCCCCTCGTTCAATGGTATCTGCAAAGTAAGGAAATTTTATTAAATATGGGTATCAAATGCTGAAACTCAGCATTTAATGCACAAGGTTCGAAAGTAACTACAGTAGAACCTCTCAAATTTTATAAGGTTGGGACCGGGTCCAAGTTATAAATTTTGGGAGGTTATTAATTATAGGAGAGGCATCAATGACGTGGCCTAATCATTGATACCAATGACAGTTTGCCCATTGCTGTATAACCTTTCAAATTTTATAAGGTTGGGATTGGGTCCAAGCTATAAATTTTGGGAGGCTATTAATTATAGGAGAGGCATCAATGACGTGGCTCAATCATTGATACCAATGACGATTTGCCCATTACTATATCATTGCCCTTTTAGCTCCAACCTTCAACTCATTCTCTCTCAACCGACTTTTTCAACACCCTCAACTTCCTTCTTTTATCACACCATGGGCAAATACAATAGCACCCCGGGACACCTCACAGAAGGGATGCGCATCGCCTTGTGCCAGCAGAAGCGCTGTCATCCGGCCCTCACGCAGGGAGAGCTGAAGGAATGGATGTGGATTATGCATGGTGTATGTGTCACATAAGCCACCATCAGCCTCACCTTGAAACGTAGTGATGAGTTGTTGGCGATGGTGGCAGACACCAATGTCCCGCCCCCGCGACTTGCATTGCGTACTTGTCAGGTTGGGCAGTACCCGCAGATGGAGCTTGCGCTAAAACGCTGGTTCCTTGAGCAGCAAGACAAGGTCAACCTGAATGGAGACATGTTGCGCACGAAGGTGGCACGCTTCTTGTAAGAGCTTCATCCTGATGTTCCAAAGATGGCGTTTTCACAAAGCTGGCTGGAAAAGTTCAAAGACCGGCATGGGATCAAGTCATTTTGCCATTTTGGAGAAAGCGACGTGCTGGACATGGAAGTAGTTGGTGCGGCACTATCGAACATCCGCGCCGTTGTTGATGCGTACGCAAAGAAGGACGTGTTCAACATGGATGAAATTGGCCTCTATTGGCGTCTCCAAGTCGACAACTCGTTGGTAACCCATCAGTTGGAAGGCCGGAAGATCAACAAGGAGCGCATCACTCTTGTCATTTGCACAAGCTCGGATAGCAGCGAGAAGATTCCGTTGACGATCATAGGCAAACACTTGAATCCACGTTGTTGTTTCAAGGGTATCAACTATGATATGCTGGGCACCCGTTATCACGCCAATGCAAAGGCGTGGATGACCCATAACGTCTTTTAATTCTGGCTGTTAGACTTTGATCGTCGGATGCAAGGTCGCCAAGTCCTCCTTTTGTTGGACAATTGCCCAGGCCACATCCCCTTGGGGAAGTTTGCGGAGATGAACGTGCTCCTTCACAACACCCGTGTTTTCTATTTGTCGCCAAACATGACCTCGGCAGTCCAACCTTGCGATGTTGGGATCATACGCACATTTAAATCGTATTACAGAAAGTGATTCAACAACCTACTTTTGGATGGCTACGAGAACAACATGACAATCTGGAAAAGATCAGCATTCTGGATGCATTCCGCCTAGCAGTCCCAACCTGGGTGGAGGATGTTTCACCTGCCATAATCGCCAACTGTTTCCGCCATTGCAAAATCTGGACCAGCGACATCATCCAGACACAACAAGGGGAAGTTGGTCCTCCCACCGCCCTTATCCAGGAGCTGCAACATCAAGTGGCTCAGCTTCCATACGGGAATCCCATGGACATCCGCAATCTTTTCAACTATTTAAAGGAGAACAACTACATGGTGGTGTCAAATGATGAGGACATCACCAACCGCATCATTGAGGAGCTCCGCCCATAGCAGGATGAAGATGCGACAAGCGACAATGACGACAGTGTGGAACTGCCAAAAATCAGCACCCGTCAAGCTTAAGAGTATTTGGAGGGTCTGACCTTATTCTGGATGCAGCAAAAGGAGAACTATCACGAGTTTAGTGAGAGCTTGAAGGAGCAAAAGGAGGATGTGAAGAAGATCAGCATGACATGCCTCAAGCAAAAGTCTCTTCTTGATTATTTCAGCTCCGCTTAAATAGGTAATTTAGTTAATATATCAGCTAAATTGAACCAATTTAATTAATATATCATCGCATTATATAATTTGAAAATGTCTGGGCCAGCCAGATCTTATAAAAAATAAATTTATATAAATTTAGCTGGGCCCAACTTGGGCCAGCGATTTTTTATAAATTTCGAGAGGTTATCAATATTGAGAGGTATAAATTTTGGGAGGTTCTACTGTATAGTAGTTGTATAGGTAGGAGCAGTGAAAATATAATTACCAGCAGTGCAGGCGCTCAAGAAAAATGAAACACAGGATGAAACTCAGGATGAAACTCAGTTTACCACCAAAATTGATGGAAAAATTAGTTTGGGTCCCAGTTATTCCATTTTGTAAAATTTCCATTCCCAGTTATGCATTTGATGCCCGATTATGCTGAAATTGGCTGTTCTTTCCCCCTAACCACCGAACTTTGCGGATAACATTAATATGTTGCAGATTCCATTTTCTCAACAGAAGGCCAAATAAAAAAGTACACCAACTTCAAACAAGAATGAAGGTGAATACGGGTTGAATTCTATGGAATATCTTTTGCACATGGTACTAAGTAAATCGAATATAAATTGTTTCAAGTAGGACAACACAACATTGAACAGGGACAAAACTAATGAAGTTCATCCCACGGAAAGTTGTCTCTTGTTCTCTCCCTCGGTATGCAAGAATGCAATGAAAATTTAAAATGGCCATTGGGGTTGGAACTCAGATGACCTTCATCACTATTCATCCATTTTGTTGTGTTATGAAAGAATTGAAGGTTTTATCCAGTACCCTAACCTGGCCAAGACTGGTCCAAATTCCTTGAACTGAGCAACACTGGTCCAAATATCTGCTTGTAATCATCAGGGTTTCTTTTTCCCATTTGTCTTTTCAATTTTGTGAGTTAGCCACATTGGCAATCATCCACAAGGAGAATTAGGAAAATTTGGCTACAGGTCAGAGAAGAAAGCAGAAAAATTTAAGAATCACACTATATTTTGGCGATTTGCTCTTGAACCTATTGTCTAAATATGGGGATTTAAAAAATAAAAAAATAAAACCCTTGATACCTTTGGACTTTAGTGTATTTTTTTGGCAAAAATCCCTTGTATGAGTGTGGCACTGGAATTTTTTGGTCAACAAGTGATGAAAATCTGCCAAAAAAAAACACTCTACTTCTAATTGCTCCCATATATTTCAAGCTTTTAAAAAGCCATAAAATTCTGATTAATGGCAATTGGTTGTTGTCGACCAAAACTAAGAAGGGACTCCTCCTATACAGGGCTTATATTATTCCCACATTCATTATTTGAGCAATTCAGATCCCCCAACATGTTTGACAATAACCCCCTCCCGAGCATCTGATCATGCCGCCTGCATACTACCAAACCAGAACACACCATTTCTGAATGTCTGGCAAATGGCGGAAAAACAAAGTTTTCCAATTTGCACAAGCTTTAGGAGACCAAGTTGGTGCCACTAAATTTTTTGTTCAGAAGGGAAACAAACTCCAAAAACTCTGCATCTTCTGTTATAACAGACACATGATCGTTCCCCATGTGACCCTAGTACTTACTATGTTGTGTTTGTTGTTTTCAAGCCTTTAATCATGCAACTGACAACAATGGGCATCTAATAACGCCTAACATCGCACTTGAAGAATTGGGTGTCTAATAACGCCTAACACCGCACTTGAGAATTGGGTATCTAATGCCCCACTTGAGAAGTTATTCGAAAGTTGCATGTGTTTAATGTATTACATACAAACCACAAACAACCAACCACTTTCAAAAGTGGGTGTGATGAGTAGTAGTAGTAGTAGTAGTAGTAGCCCTACTCCACAATTGAACACTTGATGATGATTCGGAAGCATAGAATACACTCAACTTTTATAATATATTATTTGAATTTTGTAGTTAGTAGTTGTTGCGTACTAGGCTACTCATTATAATTGGCACTTTGTTTTTGCCGAAATGATTCAATGTGGAATACCTGATTTTGAATGCCCAAAAGCCTTTTTCTATTGTCAAACTTTTTTGCCAAAAAGTGAAATTAAAAGTTTCAAAAAAAGTGCTATAATGAAATCATTTTTGAGAATTTGAATTGAGACACTTTTGAAAAAATTGGAAAAAACCTGTCAGATTCCTCCACATGTTTCAAGGAGATAGCCAAAAAATATAGAACATATTTTGTATGTAGCCAAATTTGGCTATATCTTTCCATCAATGATTGCCCACTTTGGTTACATGACCAAACCGTGCAAAAAGAAACACCTATGGCCAATTTCAATACCGTAGTACTTTGGCAGCTCCGACACTAATTATATCATTGGTAGAGATGTTGAACTTTCAAAAATTAAAAATTTCAAAGAACAAATTTAAAAAAAGGAAAATAGAGTCTATCTTTTGAAATATTCTAGTTTTCAACATTGAATCTTCAAAATTAATAGATTATCCAACAGACATGTCTTGAAGCTGTCTCTGTACTTAAGGATGTGTTTCAAAATTTAAACAATTGAAGAGTAAATAGAAAAAGGTCACTGAATTGCAGTGCAGATGCATAGGTTCTACTGCAAACCACTGGATAACTTTCCTGTTAAAAACTTAACCTTACTCAGGTACCCACTAAAAGGTCTATTGTAATCAGTGTTTTATGTTCTGACAAAATTTGTCAGTTTTTGAAAAGAATTTTTTTGGGAAACTTTTGGAATTTTCATTCTAGTGTAAATTCTAGAAATTTCACTATTTTTTTGGAAAAAATTGCTAAAAGTTTGACGTTTAAAAAAAAGAAAAAAGCCATGATTGTAATGTGAATATCCTTGTCTAACAGAATTACTTGTTGGATTTATTTGGCCAACAGCAATAACTTTAAAGCTTTGTACCAGAGAACACGCACTCTAGGGGAACATTCTGCCTCCTTATTTGTCATTGGGAAGGCAGAATGCGTCCTCTGGGACAAATTCCGTATGTAAAGATCTAGAGGTAGGCCATGAACTAGGCACAGGTAGGTACAAAATGGCTGACTCTGCCTGAAAACCTCTCAAATGGAACTTTGCATACAAGAGAGTGGGCCAGGGAACATCTTCTGTATTTGCAGAAATGCATAATCTACTACCTTGGCAGATTGAATGGAATTGAATGAATTGCATAATCTGCCTGCCACCTTGGCAAATTCTGCCAGCAGAGTCCTTATGTGTTCACATCATATTCTCACTGAGAACCTCAAGTTCCGAATGCATTCCTCAAGATGTTCCCAATAACACCACACTTTATCCCATAAGTTTTGCCCAAAATTGAACTCTCACAATGTCTGTAGGTGGGCCAAAAGGGAGGCACTTGGAAAGAAGCTCTACCAGGAGAGTTTCCAAAGGGTTCAGAATTTTCTTTTGGGATGATGTGAATCAAAGAGTCTCATTGCAAAACCTAAAAGTGAACTTTGGGATGCACCTCACAATATAATGATAGAAAATAATAAGAATATGTACCCTCAACAACAGGCTCCTATCAGCCTCTGTGTACTTTTGAGGGAGAATTAAGCACTGAACTGAGTGGTGACAAAGGGACTTTGTGGTAGGTAGTCATAAGCCGAATATGAATGTGATATAGAGTTAGTTACTTATTGGATTTATCTGGCCACCAATAATTTCAAAGTTATAATGTTTGTTGTTTTGCCTTCTTGTCTACAAATAATTTGTCATATTGTTCTTTGGTTTGGTCTCTATTTTGAGACATGCTGTTGTCGGAGGTGAAGGTTCTTCTAAGTTAGGCGGTTCTTTTAGGCCAGGTCTCCTTTCATAAGTCTTCCCTTTTCCTTATTTGATATGTTTCTAGCAACAAGAGGAGGTTTGGGAGCTTCATGTTCCCTTTGTGGTTCACCCTCTTAGGTGGTTTTTTTTGTTTTCTTGGACATGGGTCCTTCCATTTTGTTCCTCATATTCCCCCTTTTTTGGGTGCTTTTGTTTATTTATGATTGACTGGGTTTCATCATCTTTGCTACCTATATTGGCCACAAGGTGAAGAAGCACAGAGTTCTTTTTAACAATTTTGTACCGTTGCCAAGTTGGCAATCATCCACAAAAATATTTAGCCAAATTTGGCTATAGACTAGATATCAAAATAAAAATTTAAAGTTCTTTTATATTTTGGCTACCTGCTGAAATATTTTGAATTGGATTTTTTTTTGTCCTGGAAAATCTGGGGTGGTAGGTCCCATTTTTTTTCAAAAATCTTGGTTGCATGTGGAAATCATAATTTTCAGGTGAAATAAAAGCAAAAAAAACATTGAAGCACCTATGCACTCATACCTTTACCTTCAGTGAGGCTCTAAGTGGCTATATTTAATTTAGGAAATGTTAAATTTGGACTCAGAAACCGTGATTTAGTCTTGGAAACCGATGATGTATGAATTTTAGAACAAACCAGAATTGTTATGGGCTTAATTTTTATCAGTGTAGTAGATTCAAGTAATGCCTTGAGTGAGGCTTTTTAGTGGCTACCTGGTAAATGCTAAATTGGATTTAGGAAACAAACTTTTTGCCAATCAACGCTAACCTTGTTTGGGATAATGGCTAATGATGTTACATTAAGAAATTTCAAAAAAAAAAGGAAGACAACGGTCAGGGGTTTTTCTTTTGGGGAGGGGATGGGGGGTTGAATATTTTTGTTTTGTTTTCTGTTCCCAATGTGTTCCCCAAAATTCTACCCTTTAATTGCGCTATAGCGAGGGTGAAGCAGCACATTGGCACCCTTACACAAACAAGTGAAGGTTACCCCTCTTAGTGACCATATTAAGCCCAAAAATGTGGCCATAGTGAACCAGCACCCACCAGCGCACCGTCCATTGGATGCCTGTTCTTACTCAGTCGTAGATGAACCTCAACTTGGGTTAGCATATGGTTTCACTTTGGTAACCAATTATGTAAGAAATAGGTTTCATAGATATGTAGGAAAATAGATAACTACTAGGTAAGTAGATGGCTTATACGCAGGTAAGGGCTGTTTTTACTACCTACCTACTAATAACCTGCTACTGGGCTGTTAGTAGGTAGGTAGTAGAAAAAAGCAACTGAGCTAACCACCATGGTTAGCTAGGGAACTGAAACCCAACAGAAAACTGTCTCCTGACCACTTACCATCCATCCTTCACAGTGCACTGGTGTGTGCTGGTTCACTATGGCCTTTCAAAAATGTTAGATTTGAACTCAGAGAACTAACTTGATTAGAACTTGATTTAGTCTAAGAATGGAATATTTGTAATATTAGAAAATATTTGGAAATAATTTAAATGGATTTTAGGGATTTTCACCATGGTAAAAACCATGGTAAATTTTTTACTAGTTCACCCAAGGCCACATAGCTAGACCAAAGAAAAAGACTAGGTACCTACATAACAGTTGATTTTTGAAGGGAGTATCCACAGTGAATTTGGTGATGGGGCCAATCAATGAGGCCAATCACCAAAAGAATTTTTATTTATTTATTTATTTTTGGGTGCACACACACAAGTAATTAATACAACTAACAAGTAGGTAACAATTCATAGTTCATACTGTCATATTTTGGTCCAGAAAGCACTAATAAATAAATCACATGATGAGCAACAGAAGAAGTCCCTTCTTTGTTTGTCATTTTCTTTTTACTAATAAGTAATAGGTGAAGGACCTTACAAGCAAGTTCTGTAAACTTGCTTGATAAAGTATTTGGGGTGCCCCAGTAGTACTCTCTCTAACCTTGAGACAGACTGACACTAGTGTCTGTTAATCTCTGCACATCATCATGTGATCTGACATTTCTTTTGTTGTCAGTAATCAGCAACTGCAATTGCTGCTTTGCATCAACCACACTTCCAAGGCTCAAGCCTTGCCTGCTGCCTGCTACCCCACCCACCATTATCAATCTAACTACTACTGCTGCTGCTTTCAATGCCAAGCTTAATGCTCCATTCATTTTCTCGCTAGACGTTGTGTTGTGTCAGTTTTTTTTGTTTGTTTTTTTTAGTCCTTTTCTTTTTTCTCTCTTCTCCTTCTTCCTCCTCTTTGTTTCTTTCCAAGCAAAAAACCTTTATGATACCAGCAGTATTGATCTGGTATCATGGACTTTTGAACCTATCTCTAGCTGGTGTTGGTATTTTGGGTTATTTCAACAATTTTTCATACCACTGTGGTCTTGGGTATTGGATACTTTTGGATTACTTTTCAGAGCAGCCTCGCAACTTGGTATTGAGTCCAAGACTGATTTTTGGCTGGTATGGGGCAAATAATATTATATCCCTGATACTGAAACTGGTACATGAAACAGTTACAAGTCTGGTATTACCACATGTCCCTTGTCCCTACCAGTGTTGGGCGGTTCTCCAGAGATCTGGATAATACTCCGCAGATCTGGGTAAGACTGGATGATTTTGGTTCTACATACCCTACCCTGACCCTGATCTCTATTTGAATACCTGGACAAGGACCTTACCCTGGGATCCACCCCATTTTAGGATCCGCGTTCAACCTCAGAATCTGATGACCATCAATTCCACAACATTTTTTAACACCTTGTACCAGTGTAATGAAAAGAAACAGGGACACTACATTACCCGATTATACAACTAAGTAGTCATGTAACCAACTTTGCCAAATGCACCAACATTATGTTACTTAAATTAAAAATCCATCACAAATCACTTGCCTAAGTAGTATCTTATTTGATCAATTTACCTTAACCTATGGATCTTCAAGGATCAGAACATTGTCATCTCACTCTCATGGGCACCACTAATCCTCATAATGGTAGACCATATTGCAGTGACAAAACTTTTCCCAACTCTCTAAAACCATCTCCCCATAACAACAATGTTGGACTACACCTGTTGAACTACAATATATTAGATATCTCACACTGGAAATTCGCATGACTTCCATTGCCTCACACAAATGGGTCCTCTCAAATCAGATGATGTATGATGACTCTAGCTACAAAATGAAAACAAAATGATGTACATTGACTTAGAAAGTTAGCATAATGCAATGTTTTGGATGCTCATTGACAGATTTTCCCAATAACAACTGAACTCCTTTGGAACATAAGATTATTTCAAGGCTCCCACAAAAGTGGCTCCTCTCTCCCCCAACATAACATAACACAACATAACTCAATAAAATTTCAGTGTATAGACTAAACACCCAATTTGACCACAATGACCTGTCGTTAGGGTTGCTTCGAAATCCCTAGAGATCTTCATCATCTCTCTTGAATTATGATCCTTAAATTTTACCTTTAAACTTGAACTCCATCTATCGAATCACGTGTAGTAGAAAAATATATGCCTCTTCTCGAAGTCAAGTTCAACATAAAGGTTTTCTTCCCCAACTAAATGTCCCAAAGTAAGAAATTAAAAAATCCACCAAGAATCACACTTCAACAACAATACCAACAAATTGCAAATGCTTACCTTCTCATCTCCTCTGAAAACCAATCATATAGCAATTCCTTCAATGTCCCATTATTTGCATCCACTAAATCCAACATAGAAATCACCAACTTCCCCAACAATGAAAAATAACAAAACAAACACCAACTTCGAACATTGTCATAACGAAAAATCAAGTCACACGTAACCTGCAAAACAACAAACCACACAAATGCAAAGCAAATCCGAAAATTCATAGCACCACCCATCATCATTAATTACTAGAATTTTGTTATGTATTGCTTTCAATAATTGATAATGTTGAATCATCCACCTAGGTTTTCATCTACCTTTAACTTTTCATCAAATGAGCAAGTGCCTTTTAAAATTTCAAGGTTCCAACTTTTTTTCCAACCTTAGGGGTTAGGGTTTCTTTTGTTGCATGTCGCATTCCAATGCTCTTCTCATGGCAAACTTTTTCTTTCACATGATGGCTAGGTCTCTCTTTTGCACATGAATTTTTTTTTCATGTTTTCCAATGCCCTTTCCCTTTCCCTCCTACTTTTTATTTCCCCTTTTCCTCCTTTTTTTTGTTTCATTTTTCTTGTGGTGATTGTTGTAAACAAAAATGAAGCATTGTTAGTGTCGAGGTTTTTGTTAGATTGCCATTGCCATCATTAAATTTTTTGTTGTTTTGCCATCATCATTGTTTTTGGCTAAGTGTTTTTAAAGTTTTGTTAGTTTTTTTGGCTTTTTTTTTTGAGGTTTTTTTTGAAACTATTAAACATTTGTTTTAGCCTTTTGTTGTTGCAAAATGTCAGTGTTATTGTGATGGTCATCATGATGGTCATTGTGCTCAAATATATATTTCATCACTTTTTTTTTCTTTTTGTTTATCATCATTGTTCAAGTTACAACACCAAGCTTTTGCAATAAAACATCTTGATTTTGTTGTGATGGTCATCGTGATGGTTGCTAACCAACATAGGTGAGTCTTTTTGTTTTTCTTGTTTAAAATTTTTAGTTGAGATGATTTAAGGTTTAATTACATTGCTTTAAGGTTTTGTTATTTTTGTCATTGTCATCATTGTGGTGGTCATCAAAATTTTCATTACGATGTTCATTGTAATGGTCATTGTGTGTTACAAGTATGTTTTTCTTCAACACCCTTTCATAAGTTTTAGTTTAAGGTAACTTTTAAGATATTTTTTTGGTTGTTATAGTTTTTTGGTCAATTTGATTTAAGGTTTAAGCTACATTGTTCTAAGGTTTGCAATTTTCATCATTGTCATCATCACAATGGTCATTTGACCCAATGAACTTTCATTGCGGTCATTTAAATAATTGCCGTGGTCATTTGAGTGGTGGTCATCTTGCTATTCATTGATGCATTGAATGTTGCAAGCACATATTTTTTTTCAACACTTTGTTTCTTTTCCTTTCATTAGTTTTTTACATCAGCAAGGTTTTTTTCACATTTAGTTGCTTTTAGTAAGACTTTGTGAAGAAAAAGATGCCATTGAATTCCTATAGAGGTAAATTTTTTGTCCTTTTTTTGGTAGGTAATAGTTGATAGAACGAAACCCATGTAAGGATGTTTATATTGATTTCCACAAGTGTTGTGCATAACTTGTAACAAAGATTTCATGTGATGAAAAAGATGACATTGATTTTTTGTTTCAATTTGAAGTTGAACTTGGATCACATGACCCCATGGAAAGGTCATTGCTTATATATTTTAGGAAGCACTTGAAGCAAAAGGATATTTTTGTATATGCTATGAAATAATGGCATATTTTTAGCATGTTGTAGATATATTTTAAGTATATTTTCAAAATGAGCTTTTGAGATTTTGACTTTAAAATTATTGGCCAATTGAAGTGTATGGACTTTTAATCATTGATCATCAACCTATTGGGTTTTTTTGTGGTGAATATTGTTGTAGTAGTGAATGTTTGCAACCTACAAATGTTTTGTTTGTCATCCTATTCAATTGCAACACATTGATGCCCATGGAAAACATAAAGGGGTTGTGGGTTACAACAAGAACCATGGCACACATGCATTGAACAAATATGTTTGTAATGAACATCCAAACTTATACAAAAAATGGGGATCGTTGAAGTTGCAAATAGTTATAAAAACCCAAAGTGAAAAACAAGTTTCAAAGAAGCGAAAAATTGTCCCTTTTTTTCAAATCATAGCCCTTTTTTGGCAACCAATTATCTTACAACAAATCAAATCTAATGCACCCCCAACTACTTGAAAGATTCAAATGTAAGTTTGAAAATGGAAACAATGCAAGGAGCAGGAGTTGTGGTACGTTCTTTAATTTGTAACACTTTGAAGGTAAAAGGGGCGTGTTGGAGTTTTGAGATGGGGATTTACGACAAATGATAAGCAAATTAATTATTCATATGGACCTATAAAAACCAAACAATAAGTTGGTTAATGCATAGTTAGATCATTTTTGGTGCACAGACGAATCATGGGCATACATGAATTCACAAAATTCACCATGACATGGACTTGGGGGAAGTCACCACCTTACCCTTTATAGTATTTTTTGTGACTAGCGATAAAGGTTGCACCCAAATGTCATTTTCCCATGATTCCCAAGTCGAGAATACCGAAATTTTCAAAATTGGAACACCCATCGTTTTGGAAACCCATAACTTCTTATGAAAACCTTCAATTGAAGTGAAGTTTAAAGCAAAATTATATCCTTTGTCAAGAATCTTCCAATGATATGTGACACGCCACTTGCATGCATGTAATTTAGGGTGATTCCTAACTTTTAGTGCTCAAAAGTCAAATTGACACTTGATTCCCAGTCCTATTTTCGGCCATAACTTGTGTTGTAAGTACTCAAATGGATCATGTGAGCCCATTTTAAGTATTTATGTTTCAAGAGCTTTCCAATGATATAAAAAACTTTTGAATCCAATAAGTTTTGGCCTTTCAAATTGCTCTATGAAGATTCAAAAGTCCTTCGGGACTTTAACTTCCAAAGTGGGAGCCCATTTGAGTGTGTGGGCTCATTCCTTCACACTCTTTTGCACTCTTGAGAGTGTGAATGTGACTCTTGGGTTGCACTCTTGGCCCTCACCTTTCCATGCCCCTTTTATTGGTCACGAGCCCAGAGCTAAGGTCGTGACAAAATCCCTAGTTTTACAACAATGTGGGCATGTACAATCCCCATTTCATTACCAAATGGTGATTGAAATGTTTTTATATGGTGGAAAAAACTAGGGAAAAATGTGTGTCCCAACCTTTGCATTTCATATAATTTGTACATGTTCATTTGACTTTTGGATGTTCACGTAGGCTATGATACCTTTGCCATGATTGTGAGTTTTATCAACATTTCATGAGAATTCACCCATGTGACAATTGGAATTTTTCAGGTACATGACATGACATTACATGGGAATCCAAGTGAAATCTTTGTTAGATACCTTTGGTTTGCTTGATAAAGTAATTGCATATGCTAAAAATGAGATATTTAATTTAAGCATTTTGATTTTTGCATTAATTTATGTGTTTTTTTGTTTTGCTTTTAGCTAACATATCCAGTTTTGGGGTCATGTTTTGGGCATGCCATGTCAAAGGTAGCCCAATATGTTATTGCTGATATTAATATTTATGTAGAATTTTCAAAAAATAGTTAGAAAGAAGTTTAATCATCATTACAAAAAAAACATTACATGGCACAATAGAAATAACCCATCTTTCTTCACAAAAACCACAATCTACACCTTGAGCCATTCATCCTTCTAATGCCACCAAACATAAAAAATTTGCAATTAGTCGACTACTCAAACACACTAAACAACAAGAAAAATCTGAATACTTAGTTGCCCTAGTTGTAGAAATCCCTTCATACTCTCCAACCTCCTCCCATTCTTGATTGACATCCAACAATGAAAATCCACACATTAACACCACACCACACAAAGCTTACACACAAAAGAAACCATAAACATATTGAGTGCCACCGATCGTAACAACTCCAAGAAACTCATAACCCGCAAAAGAACAAAGCAACACAAAAACTAAAATCCACTCCTTCCATCAGTCACCATCAACTACCAAACTTTTGTCATCTTCTGCTTTCAGCAATTGATGTGACACATCATCCAATTAAGTTATCATCCCAGAAATTTATCAAATGGTATTACCTAAGGTCCCTACCAGGCTAGTACTGGTATCAACCTGGTATTGCCTGGTGTCATCCCAATACTGGTCCTCCCTTGCTACCAGTATTGATACCCCTTGTTGGTACCAGATGCAGGCCTATAAACTGGATATACCCCTGATATTGGAAACTGCTACAAGACTTGTATTACCTCAGGTCCCTAGTACCTCCTTGGTTGGTACTTGTATCAGCCTCGTCCTTATTGCCTTATGTCATATCAATACTAGTCATGAAGGGGTGTGATCCCAGGGGCCTTTGAAGGGATTTGATTATAGGGGCCTGAAGGAGTTCAATGGACTAGATGATTGAACTTTTCAAGTTATATATTCAATTTGTTTTGACGAATGATCTTGGTGTGATCTTGATCTAAATATACAAACAAAAAATGTTTTAAACATAATATTTTTATTATAATAAGTCTATAATTTATATGATAATTTTAATTGATTTTGATTTAATCTTGAACTAATTTCAACTTAATTTCATTTACATTTGATTATGATTTTTGTGTCATCTATTTCATATGTTTAGGCCACATCAAACCCAAATGTTCATCCCAATCCATTTTGGGTCCATACGAAGTTAAGCCTTTCGGCCAAGTCAATCCCATATTCACATTTTTTATATGATTTCATCCATAGCCCTCCTCGCACATGCAGGTTTAAAGTCCCTCCTTACTACCATTATTGATACCATTGTTGATACCAAATGCAAGCTTCTAGGTTAACCAGATATATTCTTGATATTTGGAACTGGTATAAAACTGATAAAAGGTTGGTATTACCTCAGGTCCCTATTGAACGGGTATAAAACGGGTACAGGATTGGTATTACCTCAGGTCCCTATTGAACGGGTATAAAACGGGTACAGGATTGGTATTACCTCAGGTCCCTAGTTGTTACCCGGATGGTACTCATGGTGTCAGCCTCCTAGGTATGCCTCAAGTCATACCCATACTGGTCCCTCCTTTGTTATCAGTATTGATACCCATTTGTTGATACCAGACAGCAGGCCCATCCATGTACCAGACAACCAACAAACACAACTGCTTGATAGAATAATGGCTACCTGCAGCTGGCTGGCCCAGTAAGTGTATGATCACGTCTTAGGTCTCACGTTGCTGCTCAGGTTCATGTTTTTGTTGCTGCAGACGGACTCCATAAAAGTTCAGTAGCAGCAGACAAGCTTTGAGGTGGAAAAAGAAAACCCAACCAAAAAAAAAAATACAGAGGAGAAAAAACTAGTTTTATATTGTGGGGTTGGAGAACATGAGCAGTAAGTAAGTAGTCCGGATCTGGTGGTGGAGGTCAGCATCAAAGTTTGAGGCAGTAGTAGTTTTGTGGAGTGGTTGCAGTACTGGTTTTCTTAGAATATTTTGTTGTTTTGCGGAGGTTTGTGTTGCAATCGGTGATTTAAGTAGCACTTGATCTTTGGAGTTGTGGGAATATCAGATCAGATCTTGAAGAAGTTGTGTGTGTTGTTTTACTCGAAGCTGTAGCTGATCTAGTGCAGCATGGCGAGGCTAACCGGGCGCTGCAGCACTGATAGAAGCTTTGCCGCCATGAGGAATCAAGCCGTTTTGTTTGGTGTTGTGCTTCTCCTGGTGTCTGCAGTTGCTTATGGTGTTGTTGCTGTTGCGGAGGATTCGATCCCCGTGAGGAGTTTTGAGTATCCGCCAGAGACTGTATCTGCTGTGCAAACCATGAGTACTGAAGTGCATGCAGGTAGTAAAACGTCTCAGCAGCAGCAGGAGTCGGAGACTAGTACAGCGGAGAAGGACTCGGTTAAAGAAGGATCCGAGCCAGCTGCAGTTCATGCGAACTTTGCAAGAACCAGTTCTCGAACCGCGAGGGAAGACGCGACGACTTCGAGCACCAGTACTACTGCAGGCGTAACGCAAGAGGCGAAGCTCTCTGGAGACAAGGAGGTGAAACCCAACAACTATCCTAACTTCGAGTTCACGCAACAGCCGAAGCAGCAGTCGAGAAATGCAGCAGCAGCGGAAGAGGAGACCAAGTCGAGCAAGGATGATGTAGAGGTTGTCGATGACCATCCTGACAGCTCCCAGTCCACGGAGCAGTCGACGGGAGAGAAGAAAACGAGCAATGCAGCAGCGGAGGAAGAAGAGAAGTCGAGCCAGGAGGAGGAGGTGAAGCCAAACAACTATCCTAACTTCGAGTTCACAACTGGGTCGACAGTAACGTCCAAGGAGGAGCCGAGCGATGCGACAACAGAGAAGGCATCGGCGAGCAATGGAGCTCAAGAGGAGAAGAGCACTGCTGAGGTAAAGCCCAACAACTATCCCAACTTCGAGTTCACGCAACAGTCGAAAGTGGACGCGAAGCAGACGACCCAGGAAGCTGCGACCTCGACGGAACCGGAGCAATCGACCAGCAATGCGGTGCCAGAGGAGGTGAAGCCCAACAACTATCCGAACTTCGAGTTCAAGCAGACGAAAGAGGAGTCGAAGCAGACGACGGAGGCAGCGGCGGCTTCTACGGAACCGGAGCAATCGACGAGCAATGTGGTGCCAGAGGAGGTGAAGCCCAACAACTATCCAAACTTCGAGTTCAAGCAGACGAAAGAGGAGTCGAAGCAGACAACTGATGAAGTGTCTTCGACAGAAGGGAAGCAGCAGTCGAGCAGTGCAACACCAGAGGAGGTGAAGCCCAACAACTATCCGAACTTCGAGTTCAAGCAGTCGAGCAGCTCGTCTCAAAGCGCATCTGCCGCTGGGAGCAGGAACTTGCCTTTCGTAAACGGTTACGACGAGCAAGAAGCAAAGAAATTTGGAGCTCAGTTTGATCAGGCATCCGCTACAGAGTCCAAAGACAAAACAACATCTTCCCACACAACTGATCAGTCGACCACCTCCGCTGCAGTTCTATCTAGCGAGAAGACATTCGCGAGCTCTTCTTCCGAATCCCAGTCGAGCTCCACAGACACTAGTGCTTTCTGGACTGACATTCCGACTGCGACTTACAGGGGCTCGGACCCTAGCGGCAAGTACCCATCATCCTTCGACCTTACCAACGCCCGTAAGAACGGTGCCAGCAGCTCGAGCTCGACCAGCTACAGGGGCTCGGATCCTAGCGGCAAGTACCCATCCTCCTTCGACCTTACCAACGCCCGTAAGAACGGCGCCAGCAGCTCGAGCTCGACCAGCTATAGGGGCTCGGACCCTAGCGGCAAGTACCCATCTTCCTTCGACCTTACCAATACAAGGTACCAGACACAACAACAGACGCAACAGCAACAACAGCAGCAGCAGCAGCACGCTGATTCCTTTCAGCCGGACACAGAGCTGTTTACGAACTTTCAGCCAGACGACGGCCAGCAGTTCTTCGCCAGGAATCCATCGCTAGTCCCGGATCAGTCCGCGTATCGCTTCGGCGACACAACTAGCAGGACAAGCAGCAGCAGCAGCAGCGCCACCCAGGATCTCTCGAAGACCAGCACCACCTTCGGTGACAACCAGTTCCAAACCCAAGACCCCGTAGACCAGTCCGTGTACGCGCAGTTCACCAATTCTCGACCATCTTCTTCTTCCAAGATCAATGAAGCAGGTCCTAATACCAAAGCAACAACAACAGGATGCTCCACTAGCAGGTAAGCATTCACACATCCAAGTGTCCAAAACCAAATTAACTGGTATTTAGTCTCATCTGGTTGTCCTTGGTCTTTTCAGCTGCAATGTCGATCAGCAACAACTGACACAAAATGCAACGACTCTCGTGGGTGGTGTTGGGAATTTTTTTTTTGTTTTCCTTCGCAGCTACTGGAGTACACATACAGAGAGTTGGCCGAAGTTCTTCGTGTCCACGAGATCACTAGTCACGGATGCTTTCGGGACGCGAGCCGGGACTGCATACGGAACCACGACAATGCTGCAAGCGCTAAACGACGGCAGATTCGATGCCTTCAGCGAGCTTGCAAACCACGGAGTCGCGGCTCTCCTGAACGCGTACACGAAGCCCACCAGCTACCAGTTCTCGCACACTGTAGTCATCGACCAGTTCAACCGGGCCCTCGTGTCCAGAACTGCCGCAGCCGTCCAAGCCAGGGTGTTTGAAAATGCAAACAATGCATATGGTACAGAAAACTGCAAGGCGTAAGTAATTAAGAAAACCAATTTGCCATTTTATCAATCAAATGTACCCATCTTTATTATCAAATTAAGTTTACCATCTTACCAACCCAATCAATCAATTAGCTTAATTATTGTTGCTTATAGCATAATTAGCATCTTATTAATCAATTAGTATAATTAGGAACTTATGTATCTATTAGCATAATTAGGAACTTATGTATCTATGAGCATAATTAGGATCTTATGTGTCTATCAGAATATAATTAGATTTAGTGTCTTTTCTTGAAACCTTTTTTAGTTGCAGCAAAACTGAAAGGCCCGCTACCATGTGAACTTGGAATGAAGTTAGTAGACAAGTTCACAATTGAGTAGGTGATTTTCTAGGCCGCGATCCATATTTAGTTATTTTCTGGTCATTTTATCTAAAACAATTACTCTTCTTCAAGCTTTTTTGACATGGGAGAAAGTGAGTTTGGAATTTCTGGTTTGCCTTTATAAAAGGATTTGCTTGGAACTCTCTGTTTTGCTTTTGTAATCATATAGAAATTACATTTATATATACATCCCATCCCATGTGGGGCTTTTTTGGAAAAATGATCTTGACATCCATGTTTGTGTAGAAGTAGATTTTGGATCAACCCTTTGTGTGGTAGTTGGGTCATTGAGTTGTGGCGCACAAGCCTCCTAGCAATCTTATGAATGATCAGTTTTGTAATTTAACTTTATTATAAACTCTTCTAAACCTGAAATTCCTTTATTTGTATATGATACATTACATGAGGTGGGTGCTTGTGAGAGTTTGTGAAATGATATCATGCATTGCTTTCTACTGTGTTAGTAAGCTGCACAGGGAGAGATAGAATTGGTGTCAATTTTATTTATGAAAACAGATTCAGTTGTATGGTTGAGCTCATAGTAACAACAACTGAGGTCTTTTGTGTTCCAACTTTTCAGTGCTCAAGAGTACTGAAAGAACTCTGTTGAGAATATGCAGAAGAAGTGTCTTGGCAGTCATGGGTTGACAGATTACAGGATCTCCTTCAATGCAGTTCTTGCAGTATTTTGCATGCATCTGAAATTGACTGTCTTCTAAAACATTGACACTAAATAGCATTCTTTGAATTTGTGAAAGGATTTGGGAGGATCATGTCAAGATGATGTTGAAGGAAAGAGCTAAGACTAGGGTTGCATGGATCTTACCACAGTTGCTGCAAAGGAGCTGTTGCTATGTCCAACATCTCCTTGCTGGCTAGCTCACTTGATAGTCTGTGATTATCTCAAATTGACTGTCCTGTGAAACATTGCAAACACAAAATCACATTCTTCAAATTGGGAAAGGATTGGGAGATCATGGTAAAATATAATTTTGAAGGAAAGAGCTAAAGACTACGGATTAATGGATCATACGTCTGTTGCTGTTGCTGTGTCCGATCTCTCCTCCCTGGCTACCTCACTTTACAGTGATCATATCAAATTGACAATCTTCTGAAACATTGCAGAAACAAAATCACATTCTTCAAATTTGTGAAAAGATTGGGACCATCATGGAGAAGTTGATGTTGAACAAAAGAGCTAAGATTAGGGTTCTGTGGATCTTACCATGTCACTGTTGCTTCAAACAAGCTGTTGCTGTGTCTAAAGTTTCCTCCCTGGCTATCTCACTTTACAATCTGTGATCATCTCAAATTGACAATCTTCTGAAAAACATTGCAGACACAAAATCACATTCTTCAAATTTGTGAAAAGATTTGGAAAGCATCATGGAGAAGATGATGTTGAAGCAAAGAGGTAATATTAGGGTTACATGGATCTTACCTCTGTTGCTGTGGTCCAATGCCTCCTCCTCCTCCCTGGCTACCTCAGTTCATAGTCTATGATCATGCAATAGGTGGTTTTCTGACTTTGGCATCACAAGCAAATGTGGCTCCAAGCTCCATGCTTGGGATATGGAAGTAGCTTCAACATAGTGCGACTTCCATGTTTGTGATGGCAATAGTCACATACTGTGGAAGTAGCAGCGTGAAAAAAAGAAGGTAGAGCAGCAATTTCAAGGAGCTCTTTGGACATTACCTCTGGCCACGGAAGGAGATGAAGAAGCAACAAGCGGAAACGAGAGCAACAGATGCCCTCTAGCTTATGGAAAAGAGAAGAAGAAAAACGAGAGCACCAAAATGCTGCAGAAAGAAGAATGCAGAAGAAGGTGCCAAAACAGCAAGATGTCAGTTTTTCTCTCACTCTGCACTCTTCTTAAACTGTCAGACTCCAAAAAAATGAAGTAGAAGAATGGAAAAAGCGTCACAATTGCTGCACAAAAATCAGTAAAAGGCGGAAGACGAAGGCGGAGGGCGTGAGAACTGCGGCAGGCAGGAAAAGCTGCTCTCTTCTTCAAGCTCCTCCTCCTCCTCCCAGGCGTCGCTTCAGCGGAGAACACAGCGGCGTTCTTTCATCATCCATATCAGAACAGAAAAGCGTACGCCCAGACGCTCTCAATTCATCTACGTGTGAAGGAATTACATGGGATGGAGTTTCCATGTGAATGAATAATGGAGCATGGGGAATGAATGTTGGGATGGGAGATGAGGAGGAGCGCAGAAAAAGAATTCTTGGCCATGGTCATCGGCCTCCGGCTCTGGCGCTCTCTCTCGCGTGGATGCCTCTCCTCACCTTGATATCTATGGCCTGCCTGCTCGCCGAATTCTTCAATTCCATCTGGCAGAGAAGAGGCTGAGAGAGCCTGAACGTGTTTGGGAATTTACGGCGCCTCGGAAGCTGCAGAACTGCGTTTACGAAGCCGGGTATTGGAAGCGTGAGAGATGCGTGTGATTCATGCTTTGGTCCAAGGAGTATTCAGGAAGAAGTGATCGATTTTTGCGATATTAGTCTGTAGAACACCTTTGTTTTTTGTGGTGTGCTTGGAGGAGGTTTTGTAGGTTGCGTTATTATGTTGCACAAGAAGAAAGACGGGATGCGTGTTTTGTGGTTTGTTGCAATCGGGAGAGGAGGTTGCTTCTTGGATGCGATAACGGCGGTGTGACGACTATCACTCTTTTCGGTTGCTTGGAGGTATGTGCAGGAACACAGTTATGAACAAATGCAGCAACTCTCCTGTTGAAAAGGATATGCGGCTGATGCCTGTGTAATGTTCTGCTGGTAGTTCTTCACACGCTCGATCTCCAGCAATTGCTACTGTTGTCCCGAGAGACAGTTTTGTGGGAATTTTACCGATGTCGTGGTTTGCCAATTCATTATCTCTTTCTCTTCCGTCCTCGCCGCGGCAAGGACGCGGAAATAACAAAGAAGAAGATGAAGAAGAAGAAGGAGAAGGAGAAGAAAGCAATGTAGGCCAACATGCTGCTGCAGGAAAGGGCGTGAAAGAGGATCTGTCGGAGCTGACCAAGAGTCTTACCCGCCAGTTATGGGGTGTGGCATCATTCTTGAACCCTCCTCCAGTGCTGGAGAAATCGAGTATGTCACCAAAGGCCATTCTTGTGCCGCAAACAGATGTAGGAATTTTAAAGAAAATTGGCCAGGAAAAAGAAGAAGGGAATGATGCTGAGGCAGAGAGTGATGCAAAGGACCTGCCATCCCACCTTTCCATAGCCGGAGTCAGTGCAATGGATGAGGGTTCTGGCATTCTCAGTAGTTCGAAGACTTCCTCACCAAATTCTGGAGGCCAGAGATTAACAGGGTTTCACAGTGACCTAGCAGAATTGAGGGGCACTGTAGCAACTGGCATCTCACGGATTCAGTCTGTCATTCGAAGTGTGACTGGGGATGATGAAGATGAAGCCAGAGCTGCAGAGACTTCTCCTGAAGAGAGCAAATATGGTGATCGAGAAAGCCCCGCAGACCATGGCCCTAGTAATTCTGGTTTCAACTCCCTGTTCAAGCCTTTGCTTGATGGTATGCTGTCAAGAGAAAGGCCACCACAGACTGACAGAAGTGATGGATCAACATGGCGTCCTCTTGTTTCTTTGGTGCGTGATGAAGAGGGAGACAAATATGAACAACATCCTGAGGTGAACTCCTTCATTCACGTACCTTTCTGTCTTGTTTTCTGATGTGTTGTTGCACCACTTGCCATGACATAGTTCTTTGCAGGTGCTGTTCATGTGGAATGATGGGTAGCAAGTTCTGAATTTGGTCTGATAGGAGGTGCAAATGCATGTGCTCTCTTTGGAAAAGCATTGTATTTTCAACAGCAATTTCTGAGGATATTGGAGGCAAGAAGGCATTGGATATCTGAGCATTTCCATAGTCCAACTGATAGCTGCTCTCAGTCTTGCTAGAAGCTTCTTGCTAGAGGCTCTGACTCATGCAACAAGTCTGCATTGCCAAAAAAATCTGGTGAGATGCTGGTGATTGCAGTCTGTAGACTCTGGCAACTCTGGGATTGATTCACTCTTGAGGACAATTTTGTTGTACAGGATTCTCGTCCCAGTGTGCTGGCCAGTGGCTTTGATGAATTGTCAAAGTTTGCTTCAAGCCTGCTCCCCTTTGCCCGTGACATGGTTGGTGAATTTTCTGATGGGGAGTATGCTGTGGGTGTGACGGAGGATGTGGTGGCCTTTGCAAACACCATTGCAATGCACCCTGAGACCTGGCTTGACTTTCCTCTGGCAGATGAAGATGAAGATGATGGTAAGTTTCTGGTGCTCATCTGGTAGGTATTGTACAGTCTAATTTTTGATCCACTTGTTCCCTGATCTTGTTGTGCTGGATGTGAAGCAGATTTTGAAATGACAGAGGCACAGCAAGAGCATGCTAATGCTGTGAAGCATGAGGCAGCCACACTGGGAGCATTGTACACTGAGCTTTGCCCAGACATCATCAGCAATGGGCGCTTCTGGCAAATCTACTTTGTGCTCCTGCACTCACGCCTCAGCAAGCAAGATGCAGATCTTCTGTCCACACCCCAGGTATTGCAGGAAACAGTTTGCAGAAGTAGGTGTGGGAAGTGGGAGAGTCCGGTTTACTAGCTTTCATCAAGTTCACTCTTTCTGATTGAAGTTTGAGTCCCACATGGTGGATTCAATTACTACAATCTACAGAGGACCCTGTGCTTTTTTGAGATACTGAGATTTGGAAGAACAAAAGTTTCTTCCTGAACAAATTTTTATATGGATCTACCTTGGCAGATTATTAGGTTCCGTGGCCTTCTTCAACAACTTCAGGACAAAGAAGTTGCCATGGGCAGAAGTCCAGCTCAGTCTGGAGAGGAAGAGCTTGTGGCGGGGAGTTTAGATGTGGGCAACAGCTCTAACAAGCAGCAAATTGTGGAAAGTGACATGGAGTATATAACTAAGAATCTGGTGACTACAGATGCTCATTCAATTGCCAGGCAAGATTCTCTTGCAGAAGCACAAAAGAGAGAACAGCTACTGGATACAAACAGTGCCAAATCTGCAGCTCTTAGACTTGTGGATGATGAGACTGAGGTCAATGAGTGGCTGGAGAACAGTGATGATGAGAAGGCAGATGGGAAAGCAGCCATTCAGGGCATGGTACCACAGGAACAAACAAATGCAGGTAAACACTATCACTGTGCACTGTAAGTCCTAGAAATAGTATATGGAGGGACACCACTGCTAGTTGGGGCCTACCACACCCAGTCGACAATTGAACTAAAGGGCTTCCATATTTCCAAGTAGACTTCAGTTGTGCCTTTCAAGATGAACTTTCTTTTGTGCCCTTTGCTGATCCCTTTCACCAGGCAGATCATCACTGTGAGCCTGTGTGAATTAGTCCTGTGCCAAAAGGGTAAACAGAAGGAGCTTGTGTGTTCAGGGGAATGTGTGTGCAGAACAGATAGTGTTTCGATGAAAAGCAATCTGGCTTCAAAAGTAATGGGGTAATAAGGTGAAGAAAATTGGTCTTATCAGATTTTCTAATTGTAATGAGTGCGAATTACAAATGCAGGAGGTATGGAGAATGCTGATGAGGATGTCTCTTTCAGTGACCTTGAAGACAATGAGGAAGAAACCAACCAGAGAAAGGGCATCAGCAATGATCCATCTCCAGAGAAACAGCTTCCAGGTGATGCAACACCTGGGAGTACATCTGAAAGGGTTGAATTCAACGACTGGTTTACTGTCAATGAAGAAGATGTTGCCAGTGCAGTCTTGTCTCCTTAGGTTAGTTCTGAACTGCTCATATGGCTTTAATAAGCTTCAGCAATTGAAATATCCTTCTCTCTCCTCTCCAGCATATTCTCTGTACCCATCTTTATCTGAGCTATAAGACTTGACAATTGATGCAGAGACTCACTTAGGGTCATATACTAGGCAGTCCTTTATTGGAAGCATAAGTGAGTTTGTAAATATTTGTAGGTGTCAGTACTGGCGAGAAGGTCTTCTCACTCACCAACTGTGTCCAAGCTAAGTCAGCAGCATATGGTGTCAAAATCTTGTAAACCAATTTCACTCAAGATTGCAGGAGTTCATGTCATCAGATGGCCACCCTTTCTCTCTAATGCATGTTCCATTTGTTGAGTGAGCTCCAGTGTTGCAACAAAAGGAGTTAGTAATTTGGTGGTATGGATTGGACTGGTTAGCACAATGGTCTAAATTGTGTTCCTGGTTATGTTGTTCCTTTTGTTTTGTTTTGTGTCAATGACATGGAAGTGAGGTTCTGAAGTTCAGTTGGCAACCAAACCTATTACAAAATTAAATATGAAATTTTGCATTCATATTTGATTTCAGTAGTGGTCTGGTTTTTGCTTTACCACCTTTCCCTTCTATCATGGGACAGAGATGCATTCAGATGCTATCAGCAGCACAATGTCGAAGGCACATATTTAGTTTTCATGAGTGAATCCTACAAGTGAAACAGTGTCATGATAGGAACTCACTCCCTTCACAGAAGTTTTGCATTTGGCTTCAATAGTGAAAGATGGTGATGAGAAAGTTTTGTGCTCAGTCCAATGGTACTTCTATTGGCATGCATCATTATCTGCATGATTATTTGGCAATGAGCAAGTGTTTGTGTGTGAGCTCTAGAAAACTGAATTCAGTGACCATTTCCAGTATTTAAGTAAAATGATTATTGTACAAGCATTCCTGTAGCAGCGAGAGAGGAGACTTAAATAGTGGTGTAACACAATTATCTCCAGTCATTGATTTTACTTTCAGAAGAAATCTTATGTTCAGCTCATCACTATCTTTAGTCGTGGAAGTTGGGTTCACAGTGTGAAGGTGGTGAAAATTTGGCCTTTGGAAGAAGTTGCAATCTTTATGGAGATGGCATCCCCAGACAACTCACGTTCAGTTTCACTGGAGTCAAGACACTGGCTGATGCTGCCACATGATCCAATCTCTTTGATAGCAATTGAGAATGTGGGGAAGAATGTAGTGAAACAGTTCCATTGATTGATGTGTTGTTCCCTGCAAGCCTCCATCAGAAATTGTGAATCAGAATTCTCAACAATTATGCCATTCAATCCTGTGTTGTTTTGTACAAGCCTAGGACAGCATTAAAGGAGTAGGTTTTGTGCAGTTGTACTTACGGCCCCTTGACAATGTTTGTTTTAGGACTTTTCCAAGTCCGGGTGGCAGAAGCTGTTGCCGATCCGTGCTGCGAGGTGCAATCAGCAAATGCATTACTACCATCATCTTTTGTCAAAAAAATTCAAGAGAAAAAAAAGGTTGGTTCTATGACTATATTAAAATTGAGTTTGGTTTGTTAAGGAGATAACAGCTGCTAGCAAGCAAGCTTGAAATTCAGCCATTGATGGTTTTGAGTGTTGCACAAACCTGTTGTACTTCAATGAAAGCAGCAATCTCTACATCTTTACTCAAAGTCCTAAGGATAAAGCAAGCAACAAGAAGCACAAACCTGGTAGATTGTGAATGCCCTGTAGCAATGGTAGGTGGATTTATTTCCTCTATAGCAAAGTGCCCTGTGAATGTCCCCTCACTAGAACCTTGCAGAACCAACCCAATCATTTTTCTTCGAAGTCAACAACATGGACATTGGTGCAAAGCTTAAGAAATTGAACTCAAGAGGGAACTCAAGTTCCGCTTCAGCTTCTAGCAACACTAATCATGACTTTAACCACTAATCAAGGTTGTTTAAGAGCATTGTCCAAACCATGTTGATTAGGATGTGATTCCAGGTGGAACCACATCCTTGATTGCAAGGATTTGCAATTGATAAGGAACTTACTAGCAATTAAATCCTCTTGATTTGGCAGTGTCTGTGGTTGTAGAAATGTCCGTGTCACTTGGGCTGGCTGGTTCAAGTCAAAAGTCTCCCGCAACAAAATTGAACTTCGTTGACTTGCACGTTTCACAGCCTCTACAATGGGATCTGTGTCATCTGCAATTGGGTGCCAATGTCAGCATGTTAGTAGTCCGTTTTTCCATCTCTGGCAGCTTCAATCTGTCAAAAGATGAAACTATATTTCAGTGAAGAAGCATGACAATACAATTTCAAAAAAAAAATTTGAATTATCATGTAGCTACATGCATGATTCGATTTTATTAAACCCTAAATCCAAGCTATGAACCCAATCTGATTCAACCAAATTTTGTCCATTTTGTCCTTCAGAACACACTCTATTACAAGTTCCAAGGCAAAATCCAATCTGGCCATTGATAACAAGAGAAATGCGATGAGAAGACTCAGAAACATTTAGGGTTCCATTTCATCAAGCACCAGATTGAATGCAACAACCCATTACTTGCTACAAAATGTGAATTGTAGGAGATGAATTGTTGCAGATTACATGATGTGTTCAAACAGCAAGCCAGTCTATAGAAATTCTAGCAAACTATGGAAATTCCTTCAGCTCAATGAGTGAAAGGTTGTGAGAAATTTGCAAGAGAATGAGCCTGAAAAACATGGAGGAGCAGAAATGTCTATGTGTAGAATTCTTGCAAATGACATGTTTGATGCAGGAGGATCACTCTGTTTTCTGTGGTCTCTACAAAAGCAGGGCATCATCACACAAAACAAGAGGCTTCAACAATTTTCTGTGTAAGGGGGGATAAAAAGAATGGAAGGGCTGAGGGTGGTCGGGAGTGGGGGAGAACAAGGAAGAGAGAATTGGAGAAGAGGGAGGTGCACTCATTTATTACCTGGAAGAGTGTGGTGCCTAGAGTTGACAGGCATGCTCTTCACAATGGATTGCTGCTTCAATCCCTCACAGTTGCAATGATCTTGGCAGGAACGAAAACGCTACAACCCCACCCCACACAAAACAAAACAAAACAAAGCTGACCCCAAATTTGTGCATGATCTGAAATTTGTTGCAGTTTTAGAAGAAATTCACAAAATGCGAAAAAAAGAAGAACAAACTTGATGTTTGGCAGATATTGGAATTGGTGTGAAGAATTTTGCTGTAATGGAGGAGACCATGCACATGCATGTGAGAATTGTTTTTTACCTGTGCAAGAGCTGCTGTCCTGAGCTCAGCTGCTGTAACACAGGTTGTCTGCTGTGCAAGCAGATCATTCAGCTTAGATACCACATTACCCAATTGATCCACTGCATTCACCAATGCCTTGATGGAAAATTTCTTCAGATGGTCAAACATCCTACAAACCCAAATGCAAAAGTACATCACTTCTCAGGGAAAAAAAAAACATGTGGGAGTTTCTTCTCTTCCCGCTCAGACCAAGATGTCAAATGCAAACGGACTTGTGAAGCAGGTAGCTAGTCAGTCCCAAAGGAAAAACATCCGAAAACAACCAAAAAAAACACAAAGAGCTTCGTACTACAAGACACGCTTACTCGTCTTTCTGATCCTTTTCAAGATACGAAGATTCACAATACTTGGCTGTTGAATAAAACTGCGGCCGCAGACTCTGAAGCTCCTGCATGCAAGAGGGAGAGAAAGAAAGTTAGTGATCCATCCGGGGCACACTTGCATCTACTTTGAAATTCCTCCCAAAAATCACTGCAATCTTGGAACTGCATGAAACTGAAGAAACTGTCAAATGCAGAGCAAAAGTGCAATGATCACCAATGAGACAACCAAAATTTGAGCTCCAAAAGGAACACACGCACAAGCACACACCCAAAAAAGAAAAAAGTTATACGATACCTGCAAAGCCATGAGAAAGCTGCGACTACTTTCCACTTCAATTGCATCATCGTGAACAAGGGAAGAAGAAGAAGCAGCAGCAACCTCTTTATCTTCTTCTTCTTCTTCTTCTTCCACATCTTGGGATGACAATGGTGATCTAGCTTGGGAAGAAGAGCTTGTTGCCAATGCCATGCTCACGTTTTTGCTCCACCACAACACCACCAGCTCCTCCACCACCAAGAAATCTGCAACTATGGGCAAAATGTTGAGAATCTGCGACAATGGGGAAATCTTGAAAATCTATGGACAACTATGAGCAAAGTCTTGAACAAATTCTGCTTTTCTCCTCAAAATGCACCAAATCCAATACAAAAACATCACTACAAAACCATCAATATAAAATCATAGAGCGACAACAAAATTCAATTTGCTTTTGATTTTTGTTGTTGATGTGTTTGGGTTGCATCAGGTAAGTGGCGTCATCATCATCATCATAATCCATCAGTCCTCTTGCTACACAATCAGTGAAGGATTGAAGGGGAGGGCATGTGGGGTGGGGTGGGTTTTGTTTTTCCTTCCTTGTAATAGTCGTCATCGATGGCGCTTGAACCAACTGACAATAAAACACACTAACTTCAAGAGAAAGGGAAGTAAGTGGGAAAAATGTACTTTCCTTTCCTTTCCTTCCAATTTCAGGAACCCACCAATAAACACAAAAACAACTACAAGGGGGAAAAAAACAAAAGGGGTTGCTGGGAACTAACTGGGTAGCTGTCTTTCAGCTGACCAGGGGTGTTGGTGGAGTATCTGATGCCTTCCATGCCTTTGGGGCCTTTGGTGAACAGAAAGAAAGACCCACCACAAGAGTTTCTCTAGTGTATTTGGAAGTAACCTTGCAAAGTGGATTCTTTTGTGGGCAACTTGAAAAGCAGAAATGCCCACAAGATTTCAAAAATTACTGCCCTCTTTTTCTAGTTTTTTGGCTCATGATACCTGCCTTGTTTCACAGGCTAAAGATGGAAAAAAATAAAAATTCTCTTAGGTCTTTAAGCTGGGCAACACCCCCCCATGAGTAGGGTGTTTCCTTTCCACTTACACTAATCACAATGTTTTTTTGGGTACAAATTTTGTCATATTTTGGAACAAAAGAATTGGGAAGGTTTTGTTTTCTAGTGTAAATTCAACTACTTTTGCTTTTTTTGGGCCAAATTTCAGATACCAAAAATTGGGGGAAAAAAAAGGGAAGAAAAGAAAAGAAAAACCCTGCACTGGTATCATGGCAAAAACCCCAATTTTTGGGGGACTGCTGCTTGTAAATATTCCATCCTAGGACTAACTAAGGATCTCTGAAAGGGGTAGAGAGTGTTAAAGAAGGGCATGATTCAACTGCTTGTGAGCTTGCCAATAGGGGCAGTCTACAGGGCTCAAAGTTGTGAATCCTGTCTCTCTCAGAAGGGTGTGGGCTTTTTACCCTTGGTAAAGAATTTTAAATTCTAAAAAAAGAAGAAAAGAAGGTAGGTTGAATCAAAGGCTAGCAGAGAGCTTAACTTACACTGCCAGCCTTTGCTAGTGGATGTCATGCTAGCTAGCTCCACAGAGTCCAGAGTCCAGAGTCCAGGCAGGTTCAGGAGAATAAGCCCACACTCAAAGTACAAAAGAAATTCCTTTTCCCAAAAATCTTTTTATGACCAGTTTCATGGATCATAAATGACTCACACTCCCTTGTTCCTGAATTCTCAAAGGGCAAGAAAGAAGGTAAAAATACTACTATTATTTATATTTACCAAATTAGAAATAGAAAAAAAAAATCATCACTTTTGATTCATGGAAAATAATAAAAAATGGAATATTTGGGTTGGCAACCAAGTTCCAACACTCCCCAGATGTGCCCCTAATTTCTATTACCTGGACTGAGAACCATGATTGATTTCTCAGACCAGGAAGCATCTAAAGAGATCTATTTTGTTGGCCATATATTATGTCAGACACCCGGGTATCTGTGTTGATATCAAGTGTCCATTTTACCACCACTTCCCCTAAATCCTCATGAGTCCTTTGTGGGTTCCATTATGTACTCTGTTCAGGGTTGTAAGCAAGTTACTCTTGTTTTCTTCCGTGCACCCAGTGTAGCCTAATGATGTGAATTTGATGGTCACTTCCATTTGGCACCTGGAAGTGGTACTTGTATTACCTGTCCAGTGGCCAGGGTTCTTGGTATTGAGAACCTTTGATTCATTTGTCATGTGTCTGACACATGGATGAATGTCTTAATGTGAATATGCCTTGCATGAATGTCTTAATATGGATATGTGTGTAAAATTTACCTGTCTTTGTGTCTTTAGTGTTTATGGCTGGAATTACCCTTGTGGCTACCTTGCATTTCCATAAACTATAGATTGTCATTTGTTATAGGAAATAATCATCTTATGGGCCACAATGAATCAGCACCCACCAGGGCACCATGAAGGATGGATGGTAAGTGGTCAGGAAACATTTTCTGTTGGTTTTTAGTTCATTAGCTAACCATGGTGGTTAGCTCAGTTGATTTTTTAAACTACCTACCTACTAACAACCCACACGCAGGTTGTTAGTAGGTAGGTAGTAAAAACAGCCCTTACCTGTGTATAAACCATCTACTTGCCTGGTAGTTCTCTATTTGCCTACCTATCTACCAATATATGAGACCTATTTCTTACAGAATCGGTTACCAAGGTGAAACCATTTACTAACTCAGTTCAGGTTCATCCATAACTGAGTAATAATAGGCATCCAGTGGATGGTGCGCTGGTGGATGCCGGTTCACTGCAGCCCATCTCATGTGCAAATTTCTTCTTGGTACTCAGTTACAATTTTCGTGAATGGGTAATCAAGGTGATTAGACAAATGGAACAAATGTAGCCATGGCCCAAGAGCCCTTGTTGTATTTGTAAACTTGAATTGGACCAAAGAAAAGACCATAGGAAACCTCATAATTGTCAGGGTTAGTAATTTTTAGGGGAGGTGTGGGAGCCACCAAAAGTTCCTTCCAACTTAACCTGTCAGAAAAATTAAAAATAAAATACCATAAATGATTGGCTCTGAATCTTTGGTTGCCATGGAGTGCTGCTACATCCATCAAGCCCACCTCTTTAAGGTATCTAGGCCTGAAAATAAATAAATAAAGAAAAAACACCTGGCAAGGGAACAAGAAAAGAAAAAAAGAAAGGATTGAAGTCCAAACAAGAGATCACACCCAAAAGTGCAAAATGCACAACGGGGAGCCCTAGAAAGAGAAATCAAGAAACCTAGGACCTGAACCCATCACCAATAATACGAAACAAGTCATGCAAGGAGATGAGTGAAAAATCTAGAAGCACATCAAGCTTAGAAGAGGCCTCTCTTGCTACCACAATTGCATGTTGTAAGATAGTGGTGACTTGAACTTTCTAAAAAGTCATTGACACTCTTTGTTTATAAAATGAACATAGAATCAAAAGAGGACCTTTAGAATCCTTCATCAACCATGTCATGTTGATTCATTGACGAAAGAAGTCATTCACTTGTTACTATAAACATTCAAATGTCTCTACTACTAAAAGGATAACATCATTTTTAAGGTGCTAGTCTCAACATGACACAACCTTTGCTTGAGCTGCAATCATCCCGACCACTCATTGAGAAAAAACAACTCACAAAACAAGATCTACATGAGTTGAGTTAACAATAATTACATTTGCCAAGGTGCAAATACAATTTGCTATAAACACAATATTCACTTATCACCATGATGACTAGAGAAATGGTGTCAAGAGAACATGAATTTGCTTGTGCAAAACATGGAACCCAACATCCTTAGAAATGGAGGTAAAAGAATCCTAAATTGCATCATGTGTGGTAGTGTATTCTTCCCCATGAACATAACAAAGTAAGTGTATCCATGTCAAATCTATGGGTTGGTCACATAGGCATAAAAAAAAACCACAAGTAGTAGGATGGGAGAGGTTTAATTTAGTGCGTAGTGCTAAGGAAAAAAATGTTAAAAGCCATCCTAAAAGATGGGATCATTGGGTGGGCAAAAATCCAAACATCTGAATTTGTGCCTATGCAAGATCTCAGCTGAGTGCAATGACAATTTGAAGACAACTCTAAAATGATGTTGGAAAATGAGTGTTCATGCACACATTGAAATGCTCTATTGAAAATTTCTTCTTTCTGATAGTTGCTCAAATAGAAGGATGTAAGTCTAAGTAGTTGGAAGCAAAAAATCACGATGAGCACACCTAAGGTGAAAATGGAATGGAAGTGGACTTGAACTACTAGCCCCTATAGACCCTAATAAAAATGGGTTTAGGGTTTAGGGTTTGCAAAAATCTAGATGCGATAATTGGGGCCACAAGCCCCCAATTCCTTAAGTACGTTGTTGGGGCGATAACTTTCATAGAGATAAGACATATGCCACCTCTAGAAATGGGAAGAGAAGCTTGCCAATGAACTACATGAATTTTTAAACACTCCAAAAAACCTGGCTTTATGAATTTCCCAAATACACAAATGAAGGTCGAATCAAAGGAAGTTAGTTAATGTTAAAAATTTGGGAATGGTGGGAAAGAACAAAAATAATAATAGGGCCTATAAACGAAACAATGAATGAGAACCCTAAATGCCACCTGCACATTTCCCAACTTAGAAAGGGCATTTATGTGCTGAACACCATTGTCCAAAACATCTTAAAAAAAAGAAGATGTGAAGGAGAAGGATCCTAAAAAAACACCCAAAACCCTAATTCCCTTAAAAGGGGTACCAAAACTTGATGAAGGAAAAAACCCCAAAGGCAACCCTAAAAAAAACTAAAGAACACATTTATGGGGTTGAACCACAAGGCTTATTGAACTGGGAAGATAAATGATGAAAAGCTTGAGATATAACTAAAATAGTAATGATGTGGGTGTCATCAACAATGAAAGGAAACAAACAAAATAGAAAAAGACTAATCGAGCTACAAATGGTGCGAAAATGAACTAAGGTGAAAAAAGGACCACCCAAAGGATCCCTTGATGTAAGGAACATGGAGGATTGAATTATAGACAAATCACTTTGAAGGGAGTGGTGGTTTTGAAAAAAAAGGAATTATGGGGCATAAAAGGAATGGACAAAAGGAATGAATTAAAACAATTACCCACCTGTAACATATAACTTGTGGAATATAACCTTATAGGAAACAATGTTGAAGACATTTGCAATGTGTATTTGCAACACCGCGTAATTAAGGTGAACATCTAAAGCTATTTGAATATTGTGCACCATTGCCTCACAACCTCCCCTAACCATGACCTAAATTGGTGGGGGACAAGTGAGTTGAAAATGAATTGCAAAACTGAAAGCAAAGGGTCATATTCATTAATTGATACAAAATTTCACCTATTATTATTGGCCGAATGCCACTAGAAAGCTTGGCCAAAGCTAACAACCTCTTAGCACCAAGGGCCTTGGCTATATTCTTGAGAATATACTTTACAACAACATAAAAATAACTAAAAATAATTGAAAAAAATCGTTTGCAAAGTTCTTTGGGTCAAATAAATCTCAAAGGTGCTTGAAAGCCCACCACATTATGCCAAAAAAGTCATTATATGATTATTTCTATACAATTACAAATGGATAAATGATTAAAAATGGCATAAACAACAAGTATGAATCAACTACAAATGGCATAAACAACTAATATAGTTGATAAGGATCAATTGTAAAATAACATTTTTGGTGTCATGTTAAGTGAAAGGTGAGTCAAATGGATGAATGCCAACTTGAACATGTCTAAAGAAAAATCCAAATTTGCTTCTAGCTAGAACTCCATAAAATAATCTCAACATGGCAAAAATTAATATGAAAGATAAAAAGCCCATAGAGAAATAATGGTCTTTGAAGACACTGAAGCAAGGGCTAAGGGGGCCAAGGCTTTTAGAGCACGAACATACTCCCTTGCTCACTTGAAGGTTAAATTTTGATAAAAATGATGGGGGCTTGAGTGGGAAAAGAGGATAGGGCCTCTGGAGGAAAAGCACAATTTGAAAGGGGGAGACCAAAAGTAAAGTAGTCACTAAGGCTTGTGTGCGCAACAAATGTTTTGCATGAAATCCCTCTCAATTGCTAGGAAAAAATCTTCATAACCAAGTCCTAATCTCCGTAGGCCCAGCCTTTCCCCCTCAAACAAGTAAGAGAAGGCACCACTAGGGGAGGAATAAAAAATAATGCCATGCAACAATATCACTCTATCTTGCATTATGCAATCTAAAGAAAATATAAATGCATGCACCTCTCGCCTCAAAACAAATTGAGATGTGCAAATATAATTGAAAAACTCCCTTGGAGCCTAAGACAACATTATCCACTTCAACCATGTAGGATTCCTTTTGGACTTTTCACCCACACTACCATTTTCTAGGGTTGTGGCCTCAAACTACTCTAATTTAAACCCAAAGGGAGATCCCTCATCATAATGGATCAATGAGTGAATTTAGATTTCAACAGACCACTGCCCAACTGCTCACGTATAAACTGCCCATTACCAGGCAGTCAAGTTGCATTTCTTTCATTTGGCATTAAAGCTTGCCTAGAGGATCTGGCTGGAATGGCTGGTCAAAGTTTGGCCTGCAGCTAAAATTGGCTGCCTTGACCATTATGGGTTAATGATCAAATTACATGTTGAGTAATTTTTTGCTGGAAAATTTGCATTATATTGTAAAATGTTTTTGAAGAAAAACTTGGGAAGATGTTTGTTTTCAACAGAAATTTACCACTTTTGTGAAATTAAAAAAATCGATTGAATACACTATGGGCTGTACATAACCTTCAAGATTCAATGCTCTATTAAATTGAATTATGGTAAAATTATTTGTGCTATTTTATACATATAAAACTTTGTAAGTAGACATACAAGTAATGAGAAGAATTGATAATCTATTATAAATTGGAGAGTGTCCTTTGGGTGATGATGTTTTTGGTGTTTTACAAGGTTTTATTTAAAGCTATCTTTTGACAATCATATGTTTAAGCCAAGAAGAAGATAATTCCTTTGATTTTTGGTAGCTTTGCAAATCAATTGAGCAAGAGAAATTTTCCTTGCATATTTGAAGGGTACCATTGAAGCGGTTGACTGGAAGGAGCTTAACGGTGTGCACTGTGACTACAATCATAATCTTTGTCATTGCTGGAGTGACTTAAATTGTAAGGGGTACTGAGTATATAGTCCAAGTTCAATTTCCAACTTCAGTTGAGATCTATTCTCTTCATAATATAAGAAATTCCCAGAAGTACTTGACAACAAGGGTGCTTGAATGTGTGGGGGTGGATGAGGACTAGCTTCGAATATTGGACCTTGGAGGGAGCTGTAGCACTCAAGCTTAAAAATTACTCTTCTGGGCATGTTTTTTTTGAAGGAATACGACAAAGGTGTGTTAAGGGGTGGGTTGGCACTTGGTGCCTTGGGACTCACCTGAAGAATGCTGCTGAACTAGGAGTTGAAGTTACTCCTTTTCAGAGAGGTGCAGGCTCCAACTAACATGATATTGCTTTTTTGGGCTCCACGGGATTAGGGTTTAGGCAAAAAATAATTCACCAAGCAAATTTGCCCTTTCCTCATCCCCACTTCCAAATGTGCCCAACTTGTTCTTTAAGTTACTCTAAATCAAATAAGTTCTTTTCTCATCAAATTTGGATGTTTTTTCTATTTGAAGTTTCTTTGTTTTGTCCCAAAGAAATAAACTGTGGGGGCAAGTTGATTAAATTTTTATCATATTTTCCTGCGAAACCTGCAACCACCTTTTAGTCCCCAACTAAAACCCTTAACTTATAGAGGGTCAAAAGTGCTTTCAAGGGGTCCTTGGCATTTAAGGATTCCTAGATTGCACAACAAGCTTTGATAAGGGTACATTGCCATGAAAGCCACCCACCAACTGTTCCAACCTCATTTACTGCAATCAAATAATGGGAGGGCATTTCCATGTGTTCTTAATTTTCCTCAACCTAGAGAGGAATCTACCGCCCCTTTGTAAGTTGGGATGGCAGGCAGGAGCATGGCTGAGCAGGAGGGAGCTTCTCTTCCTGTGCCCTGGCACTTGAGTTGGTCTGGTGGGTTGCCCACTATTATAGTGGGCGAGAAGGGTGAGGTGACACCCCATCAAAATAGTGGGCAGCCATCATAAAATGCGTAGGGTTTGAATGTGGTTGAATAAATTTTAGGAATTTGAATTCAATTCAATTAAACTTGAATTAAATTCAAGTTACATGCAATGCAATTCAATATCTTGATTCGAATGGAATTTAATTTGTGCAATATCAATTTAGTTTTTCCATTAGTTGATTGTCACTGGTAATGTGTAGCAATGCAAAGCTTAAGTTGATAGCCCATCAATTACATTTTATGCTTCAAGAATTCCACAAAGTACTTGTGATGTGGATGAAGTTACTCAGCTATTCGTCGAAATACTCTACAAGTGCTCTTGTCCCTTAAGTGTTTCATCCATTTGCATCATTTTTCCAATCCCACTTGGCTTCCTTCTTTTGTCCAATCCTACTTGGTTACCTATTTGTCTCCATCCTGCTACCTCCAGCTTTGTAATGCTCATATATAATGGGTGGTAATAATGATCAGGCTCCATAGTGCCTTGAATTCTTATTAATTGATCGGCAATAAATTAGCATAATGCATATAGGTTATTGAAATTTAATTGCAGTGCTTCTTTGGAGTTAAGAAATCTCAAGCATTGTTATACTACTGACCTAATTTTGCATTTGTATTTGCAAGTAATTCCCTTCGGTGTAAGGTAAGGCCCCAGGACCTGAGCATTACAAGAAGAAGGGGCACTCAATGCAGCAGCCGAGCACAGTACTGCTTCTGTGAAATCTACCCTCCTGTGAACACTAGAATTTTTTTGGCAGGTCTCTTAAGTCTTTACAAATCTGTAGAGGTCCTACAAGTAGGTCCTTTCCAAATTAAGTCAATGTTTACATATGGGAAGGGCAGCGCCAGAGGGCACTCCTCTGTTTCCAGGCACAAGGAACTCAAGCTGCAGTACTTGTTCCTGGGTCCTGTTGATTTGTGGTTGTCAAAAGTTGATTGGGTTCCATCAAGGGATTCATGACCTATTTGGGTGAAGCAGAAGCTAGTGGAAACTGGAAGGGAGAGAGAAAGGGTGATGTCTAAAAAGTTCAAGCAACTGTTGGATGCAGAAGAAGCACTGAGAAAGGTAAATCAGAAATCAGTTCTGAACTGTAGAGCAGGCATTGCAGCAAGTTGGCAACAGTAGCCAACAACAGGATCCAAGATGACACAAACAAACATTGCCTTATTACACTGGTAGGTTCCATATTGCTCTTACCAAATCCACAGAGCAGGAGCTTGAAAACTCATGCAATATCTCAAACCCTAAATGCAAAGAGTGTGGTTACACATGAGATATGACATTTGGAAGATTAGATTTGTGACTGGCAATCATTCTCTTTCTTCCCTAGAGAGGTCAAAGATTTCATTTACCTGAAAATTGATTTCCCTGCCCTTGATGGACAGTTGTTGGAATTTTACATCTTGTATTGTTGGGCAGGGGAAGAAGGTTGCCCATTGATGCTAGTCTTCATGTGGCCAAATTTGATGTAGTAAGAAGGAAAAGCTTCATCTGCAGGCTGCTCAAGGGTCAATGAGAGCTCATCAGCAGGATGTGGAAGGAGCATGGGATCTTCTTTGAGGAATTGCAAAACTGTGGCATAGTGATCACCTCACCACTGTCAATTTTATTCAGGTGGATGATACAACATCAGCAGCAAATGTGAGTGAGAAGCTATGATTTCTCTTATTTGAAACTGATAAAAATGATTAACATATCAACTGACTTCTACTGAAGTCAAAATGTACACTTCACTTTAAACATCCAGTTTTTTCACTTCCTGAATTCCAAACTGCCACACATTGGAAGGAGACTGGAGTTGATGATTTGCCTTCTACTTTTAGAAATAAAGCATTCCAGAAAGAGAAAGAAGATGTGCAGAGAAGATTACAAAAGCATATGGATGAATCTGAGATAGAAAGGTCGCAGTATGCAGGTGGAGAAGATGTCCTTGAATGCTCAAGAAGTTTGTTTGCAGGCCCACATCCGAAAAAGGTCTGAATACCCCCACCACAGACGATCAGTAGCTGGAGACTCATCCTTCACAATTCCCCTGATCCAACAGGTACCACAACTATCTTTGCTAATGCAAGCTCTACATTCACCACTCCACTCCTTGCTCTGCATTTCTACAACCACAGTTTCTCATAATCATGCAACCACTTGATCAGCATATGTAGGCAAAAACCTGGGGGATTGTTGATGTCTGCAAAGGCTGATGAAAACTTTGCAAAACAAGTGGATAACTAGAGACAAAAAAAGGCAGTGGAGATCAGTCTTGAACAAGGGACTTGCTGGGTATTGGAAGATCATCCTCTTCTGCAACTGAAAACCAAAGGTAGCACACAAGGAGCCATACTGACAGAATTGAAGATTGGTAACCAGTGACCTGCCTCCTCCTATGATGAAGACAATCTTGTTGGACTGCAACTCAAACAAGCAAGAGATGTGTGCCCAAGACACCTACGTTGAGAATATTGTAGCCCCTGTACCACAAAGACCATGTTATGTCTGAATGTCATAGAAGCTGCCATAAGGCTCCTCAGGTCAGCACATGCTATATGACAGTTCCTGGGGATTCGTTCACCTTGACATACCTTCTGGTTTTTGGCCCAGTTGTCACCCGGGAAAAACTGAAGACAGCTCTGCTAATACATATGGGCATACATGTTTGTGTGATAGCAGCACAAAACCCACTGTATCTCCTGGGTCTAATTCAACATGTTTTGCAACAGTTTCTCCCATGTCCAATATTGAAAGGAACTCTGCAAGCGGCAAGCAAGGCCCACCACAAAGCAGCATTGGGGTTCACAGCACACATCCCTTGATCAGATCCTGTGCTTCATCCACATGGCCAGCATGCCCAAGAAGAAGCACAATGCTCCATTTCTCCAGAAATACCATGGATTCAAAAGGAATTGCAGGCTTTCCTCTGGATACCAGGCCTGCATGGCTACAAGCTAGCACATGCATGTGACCACTTGAAGAAAACCCAATTTGGATCCTTATACTCTCTTGCTACATTTGCTGAAAAAACTTCCTTCCATGGTCTTCTTACATTTTTGCCCAGCCATGCGATACCTCTCAAGCCTTGCATTCCATCAAGACACATGGCTATCAAACCCCGGTGCCGTTGCAGTCAGCTTCTTTTCCCGCACATACAAGCTCCATGTGCTTGATGCAGCAACGGCAACAATCGCAGGTTAACGTAGACACAAACAAACACCCACACACACGAAGAGCGAGAAACGCAAACATCAAGCGACATTCTTAGGGTTCAAGGACCACGAGGGTTTTCTTCTCGGCTGTGTGAGTAGGTATGGATGTGTTTGCTTGTTTCTCTGTTTGCATGGAAGCTGAGAAATGAGCAGATGTTCTTGCAACAGAAGGAAAGAGACAAGACGTGTAGAAGGAACAGGTGTGGTGATTTCAGGGGGAAAACTAGGGTTGCAGGGATGCTGCTGCATGTAGGGAAGCAGTTGTGGTGGAGGCCATCCAGCAAGCAGCATCTGTCAGTGCTCACGCTTCTTCCCAGCCATCTGTACCTCAAGGCTTTGCTGCCTGGCTCCTGCTCCACTCCTGTGCATCTGCATACGAGCTTTGGCTGCACTAGCAGTAGCTTATGCCGAGGAGCATTGCGCCGCTGCAGCCGCAATTCGGATGACATTCTTACCTGCACATATCTGATGAGAGCGTTTGCAGGAGCTCCTTGCAGCTTCAGGTACTGGTTCACTTCTCAGCTCGCCTTTGCTTTCTCTGTAACAGCTCTAGTGGTGCACAAGCTTATTGCATGTGTAGAGATTGTCAACATGCTACTGCTGAGAGATAGACTCTATACGTATGGTGTATAGCAGAGATTGGAAGGCAGTAGTGATATAAAATGTTCACTGAGTGCTTGTTGCTTCTGCAAACAAAACCAGGGAATTACACACAGGAACTGCAGGCAAAAGCCAGGGAAGAAGAAAGAAGAAGATACAGCCAAGTGCTGTGCAGATTGCTAAGCCTACTAGTAGTGGCATTGAGAAAGAAGATGATGCTGATGATGAAGACTACTCTTTGGATAGTGAGGACAAGGAGAGCAAGGGTCAAAGTAAAAGGAGATCCTTGCAAGCTCGACACTGGGGCGTTCAACTTGCATCTCTGTCCCAAACTCAGCTGCAACTGGCTGTGAGGTTGGTGTTTCTTGGCTCCTGCTCATGTCTCATGTTTGGTGAAGCAGCTATAGAAGCTGATCAAAGCTGAGTTCAAGTGTTCACCACTGGTTTGAAATTGGAAACATATCACACAATGAAATGAATGGAGGTGCACAAGCAAAACTGCCATGCACTTGTGAATCAGGGCTTCTTTGTGTGGATGTAGACCTTGTGTCCCTTGATTAGCTATGTCTCTTGAGTGCTATCCAACATGATGATTGAGTCTTCCTGTTGCTTCTGGAAAGGCGACAGAAACACTGGACACAGGGCACAATTTTTTGTATAATGGTTTGCTCAGATTTTGGGTGTATGGTTTTCTAGCTCTACACCTATGGTTGGAAGCTGATGAAGTCCAGGGCTAGTCATCCGAGTGTGTCACTGCTATTTGTGTGATGAAGGTGATAGCCTGACACTTTGTGAGAGACTCTCATAAGGTTATGACTGCAGTCATCATCATTTTATCTTCAAATTGCTGTTGTGGAGACTTCTCTGCAATTTTGTGGATATGTCGATGTTATGTCCCCTTGCTCTCATCAGGTTTGCATGTTCTTGAGGCAACAAAGAGAGAAACTGATGTGGATGGCTGGCCAATGTGGAATCAGGCTTTGCGGAGTTGATTTGTTCTTTTTCATCACAATGTTTGTTACCCTTGGAATGGAAATTGCAGGTGGGCAAAGCTGTCAGATGAAGTTTATGAGTCTATCATGCTGGTGAAGGTAGCTCTACAATGCTACTTTTCTATAAGAGCTCAAGATTAGTGATGGTGGTAGTTCAAACAATAATAATGTAATGAATTGAGCCTTTGAAAGACACAGCTAAGGGAGATTAACTAGTGTGGGTTCCTTCTATTTCTCCAATTTAGGGAAGGTTGTCCATATCAAACTTGAAACAGATTTCTAGTGCGATCTTTGAGTAATGCTTAATTTTATTGACGGAAGGGGCTATCCTTGCATTTTCTATGTGGCAGGCCTTGAGCCCAAAGGCACGAAATGGAAAGCGGAGACAGTTTAACTACATAGGTATGTATGTGCTCAGATTGCCTTTAACATTTACCTATGACCATTCTGGTTCCAAGGAGTAGACAGAGGAATCATTATGTTTGTTGTGTAAATATGTCTGGGGAAATTTTTGGCAATGCAATCGTGTTTTATGCTCTTGCTCATTCAGAATGAAATTTACAAATAGCATTGGGTGTGTTGACTTGTGGTTTTGCCACTGCAGGGGGGCTACTTCGTGATGTGGACCCTGTTTTGATGGACCTTGTTCTTAAGGCTGGGAAGGGTGGTGATCCTCCTAGCACTTTTGATTCATCTCCAGTAAATGAGCCAAATGAACTAGATTTTAGTGATGAGACCATTCCAGCCAAGATTTCCCAGGTGCTACATCTAACATCAAACTCTTCTCTATGTGAAACCAGATAGATCTCAGGAAATTTGACTTGCTTTCTCCACATATCCAAGTACAGATGCTTAACAAACTTTGCAAGGGGAAAAAGAGGTTGAGATGTGTCGTCTCAGTGGACTGGTATCTTTAACAGGTGAATGTTTGTGGCTTCACAGGAAGACATGGCAGCACAGAAGGCAGCAGGCCGTTGGCTAGAAGGCCTTTTGAGTGGAGATGAAGTTGTAACACATGAAGTCTTTTCATATTCTGGTGATGTCTACCTAGATCGACAGGTACTCACTATTTTTTTAACACTCTGTTGACCTGTTTGTTTACCTGATCTGCTTTCTTTGTGTGTGTGCCCCACAAAACAGTAGAACAAATTAACATAACTCTTTGCTTTTGCGAGGGCATTAAACCAAACCAGGTGGGTAGTTAAGAAGGAGCAAACCGTTTGTTTGCTACTTCTACGAAATGCCTCTCTGGCAGGAAGAATACTTCTCCTGGTCATTATTGATCTCTCTGAATCACCTCAAGACAAGCTGTCATTTTGCATCTTTCCCACTAGCATGCAGCTTCATGATTCCCATGTGGCCTGGAGTCAGAAGTTGAGGGGCAAGCGTATCTCAATCTTCTACAATTCATGGTTATACAGTTGCATAAGGAGCTACCTATACACAACACCTCCATGGCCATCATGCAAATCCTATGTTTGTGGACTACAAAAGATAGTGCATTAATGCATTGCTGATACATATTATAGTCAACTTATTCTTCTTGTTGAGCTTGGTTTTATTTGAAAGATGAGCATTGTACAAACCTGAGAGGATCCATTTCATCCTCAGAGATGAGTTCTTTGCAGTTCTCATATTAGAGTGGCATCTTTTCCTGGCCTTAGCACACTCTGGGTGAAAGAATTCCAATCAAGATAGTTGTGGCACTGAATTGCAATCTGGCCTCTCACAGGAGTTGAGGAAGCTTATTCGAGCGGCACAACACTCAAAAGACATGGAGTCAGCTCTTGAAGAATTCCATTCTGAAAATGGAGGTAATGAAACTGTAAGGTCACCAAAGCTCCCAAGTAACCCACCCAGTAGGCAACAAAAGGCATTGTATAAGTTTCTACTTAAGTTAGCAAGAGGAGTGCTACAAAGTAATTCCTCTGAACTTGAAGTTTGATGCACTCCTGCTTCCTGTACCCTCCTGGTCTCTCTCTGGTAACTTTCGTATTTGAACCTGCATAAAAAATGCTTAGTAAAACTATCCTAACCGATCCCGGAGGGTCACCAGATGCTTACTGCATTTCTGAACTCTCACGGGAGGAGGTCATTGTGAAATTTCTCACAAGTGCGGTTCTTGTCATGAAAGGTTGTGTCCTGAATTTGCAGACACTAACAAGTGCGGTTTTCATGAATTTTACAAAGAAGAAAATAGCAGATGGCACACCTTCACATCTTACAACCAAAATAAAGTCACATGAACAAAGTTAAAATTTGCCTAATGGAACTTTGAATTGTTCATTCATTCCACGTGCTCCATTTGCCCATGGACTCACTTTGAATTGCTTGAAGCACATGCTTCAATTGATTCTAGTTATCTTCAAAAAATTTCAATCATTCAGATATGTTTCCATAGATCCTGCCACATGTCCCAAAAAGTCCAAAGTTTTGCAATACGTGAAAATAATGATGCTTTCATGAGATATAGGGGGTGAAATGAGGAACACAAAAATTAAAATAAACTACAAATTGCAAAATCTTAAAAACTACATGTAAGTGATGACCCAATCAATAATGGGCCTGTTCATTAGTTAACTACCTAATTGTTTGCTCTATTGTGAGGTTGGCCAAGTTTGCTTGTGTGGCAACATAGGATCATAATTTTTTTTCAGGTTTTGTGTTGAAGCTCCATGGTGGGAAAAAGAGTGATATTGATTTATGTCATTTTGTTGAACATAAATATGCAGAATAATAATCCAGTGGTTACACTACCTAATAGGGTTTTGAATTAGTAATTGGGAAATTGTGAAAACAATTATTTGTAAGGGAGACTGCAAATAATCATGTATATCACTTGACTCAAATGAGAAAAGAAAACAAGGGTCATATTTCCATTCAACTACGCAACATAGATTCTTTTTCTAAAGATAGGTTTCATTTCACAATTATAATTTTTTTCTTAATACAAGCATTCAGTTTGCATACCATCAAGAGACAAAATGCAAGGGGTTTGGTTCTTGCAATGGTTGGTCCATGCCTTGTCTAAAAGACACAAGGGAGAAAGGTTTGGGCCAAATTTCATAATGAAGGCAAAAATGGGAAAGAAAACATAGCTCACAAAATTTTAATACTTTTTAAATTTATCTTCAAAGGATTCAATTATATCACACACTTTTGACTCCAAATGTTTGTGGTTATACCTTGTCATATTTGTCCATGCCAAATGTGAATGTTGTGCTTGTTTTAAAGAATCATACATTGCAAATTGCTTAAGGCCAATATGTACTAAATCTACAAGACAATATTTCAAGCAAATTTTAAAATATAACTAAAAAATGTCTAAATAAAAAAACTGATGGACAAAGGAAAATTTAAGAATTAAAAAAATTAAAAAATTCCACCTTCCAATGGGCACATGTAAATGGGCATATGTACTTAATTGGTCATGGTAATAGAACTAACCTTAAGGTTTACTTACTCAAGTTCCATATAAAACATGATTTAATTTTTTTTGTAAGACCATTTGTATCAACATGAATAGTGACATTTGTCATATCAAACATTATATAAACAAGGATTCACTCAGAGTAGTCTAATATGGTTAATGTGAAGAACAATTACAATGCCTATCAAAACAAAGGTGGAAAAGTTTATTTATGTCCCAACCACCATTTTTTGCGTTCTAATGTTGCATATCACAATGAAAAGTTTGGGCAACTTTTGGCTGAAATTTACATCCATGGTCACATTCTTGCCCCAAAACCCAATGGTGGGATACAAGGTGTTTACCAAATTACGAGGGATGCAACCCACTAAAACATTATTCTTGGTGAAAAAAACTTTTCATTTCAAATAATTAACCCTTGCATTCACAATGTCACCTTTGATGAAGGATCATTTAAAGTTTTTCCCCAACCTTTCCATTGCTACTTTACCACTATAGGTGAACAACCGCCATTATGAGAGAGGTCACCATTGTTAGTATGGTAGGGAGTTCGTTCTTCTTGAAGTTTTCATCAGTAAGCCCAATGGCAACACCAGCAACATCATCCCTAATGGTAATGTCAAAATAGTAGGACAAATGATGGCATATTATTGGTGAATTCCCTTGAATAACACCGCTATGCTTGCCATTCCTTTCATCCATCATGTGCTTGACACATTGCCAAGACAATTTCATTGGGGTGATCACCAAAAGCTCACTACTAGTCTTGGTGTTAAGCCATCTACATGGCATTTCTTTTGTGATTACATCATATTTGTCCCCTTTTCTATGCATAAATTTTACACATTACAACCACAATGCTCGCAAACATTTATCCTTGGGTGGTAGTCCCTTAATGTTATCATCTCCACTTTTCCTCTTGTTTTTCCCATCTCATTTTGACGATCATTATTTTCTATATGTTCCCTTCCATATTTAATTACAATTTTGACCACTATTTTTTCAACTTAACCAAAGATATGAATATTGGGGATGAAGCCAAGACTTTTGTCATTATTTTTTTAACTTAACCAAGAATTTGAATATTGTCAAGATGTCCATGTGAATAAATGGTAACATGACAAAACACTACATTAGAAATGACATTCTATGATTGGTCCTTATCAATTAAACTAGTTGCTTATGTCATTTGTAATTGATTCATATTCGTCATTTATGCCATTTTTAGTCACTCATGCCACTTGCAGTAATATAGGATTAATCATACAATGGCATTTTTGGTGTAATGAAACTTGCACACAAATGATGTTAATATTATTATTACAAAATAAACTAGCAATATCAACATGAATTGTAATTCCTTATGCACAAAATGTAATACTTCCACAACGAAAAAAACATCCAAGTCCAGGAAAACATCTTTTCTTCCTAAAATCATAGTGATAATGACAAAGAAAAGGGATAAGGTGTTGAACACTCGAAACAAATGAAAACTATAGTGTAATTTTAAAATAGCAAATGCCTCAAATTTTCATAAAATTTATCCCTGTTATTTTTTGATATGGGTAGGATTTTGAATGTTTGTAGCCAAATGTCTAAAAAAGTTGTGTACACCCAAGGATATTATTGTAATTGTTTGCATGCAAATTCCACATCTACCTGCATGACAATTAAAATCCCTCATTGAATTCATGTCCTACCACGTTAGTCAACTACAACCCATGATAGATTGTATTCAAAGCCCATATGTAAAATGTTGAACCATACATGGTTGATTGATTAATGATGTTTTCAATTTGTTGCATGCATTGTGGATGAAGGCATGGTCTTAGTTTTGAATTACCATTACTTTTGACATTTGAAGTTTTTCATATGGCTAGGTTGAAGTTGGCTACATGGTGCTTGTAACCAAAATAACTTGACTTCATAACCATCTAGCGGATGGAACATATGGAGTTGATTTTATGCACCAACTTGCTAATAGAGAGCCATTATTTGATGCTTGTAAGACTTGTGTTTTTTGTTTATTGCCATCTAAGCTTACTTTATAGTAGTGAATTTTTCAAATGCCAATTTATGATCATCTTATGCAATGTCAAACAAACCCCTTAATTGCTTCTCCTACACCTAGTTGTGAATCTAACTTGAATTGCAATGATTGCAAAACCAAGAAAGTTTCATTAAACTTTGTAAACTTGTCAACCGCAATTTTAAGATCCAAAATCCTTAAGTTTTAGGCACCTATTTCCTCTTGAGTTTGCTACTACTTCAAAGTTGTTTTTTGCAATAACAAGTCACAATTTGCAATTTGGTCAAAGATGCACAATAGCTCTTTACTTTACACTACTTTTTGTTCTTCAAAATTGAAGAGAGGAACATTTTGGACTCGGAACATTTTTTTTCAAATTTCAAAAATACATTTTGCTAGTTGCTCAAACCCTCAACAATGATGTTTGGACATTGTGAAGCCATCAACTTGTTTGATGCCACAAGCAATCCAAACTCTAGCACCATGGCTTCTTCATCAAATGACTCCTCCTTAGCTTCAACACAACCTTTGTCACCTTGACTTGTTGCAAGTGCATGTATCCTACAAATTTGATCTCTACTTGTCCATTCACCTAAAAGTGCCTAGTTCACATCCTTTCCATTCCTCTCATGAATAATGCCCATAGCTTCTGGCTTATTAATAAGTCAAGTGTTAGGTATTTGTGTGTGTTGATGTGCTATATCATCCACGCTTTTTCTACACTCTTGATAATGTCCACATTATCATTGAAGCAATATCAATACCCATTTTTGGACACAGAAGGTCCAAACAACTCTTGCACCTCCTCTTATTGAAAGACTTTACTTAACCTCAAACCTTTTGGAGAAGGGCCTTTGTTGCAAACATTGTAAACCTCAACAAATTGTTTGTGAGATACAAGAACACATCTATCAAAAATGATTTTAGGGGGTTCACCATACAAGGGATGTACATATGGTGACACTATAGACTCTCCTTCAAGCTTTATTTTATGTGGCTTAGTTTTTACACTCCCCAAAGTTTGCAACATGTTTGATACAATATTCACACGAGCACTATCCTTTTATATCTCATCATAATAGGTCTCAAGTAAAACAAAAATAACAAAGAGATGAAATCATGCACTTAATCAATGAGTGAGAGATGCTCAATGGTAAGTCCCAACTCCCAACATTGTACCCATACATGTAACACACACAACTTCTTGCGAAAACCCAAATTTGAAATTACCCATCGAAGGGAAGCCAATCAAAAGGCTCCTTTAAATTGTATAGCCTATTTAATAACCTAGACTAAACTAGTTGTATTTTCCAAATTTTGATCAGGATTTTGAGTAAATAGGGACTTTGGATCTATGGCAAATTCATCCACCCATTTGCAGCCACCCCAATGTAACTTTTTGCTTTTGCAAAAGGGGTCAAAACACATTTAAAGGAGCCATCGGATATCATAAATTGCAATAAAAAATTATAGATTTATTTATTTATTGCCATTTGAAACCATGGTAATCATAACAAGTTACTCTTTTATAACACATATGAATGTCAAAAAACTCAAATCAAAAATCCATTTGATCCAATTTTAGGTTTTGGTTTAGTTAAAGACTTTTGAAAATGAAATAAAATTTCATTTAAAAAGGAAATTTTTACAAAAGACTTTCAAAGGACTCATATAATAATAGTAAGTTGATGGTAAAAAATTATTAGATGATAATAATTTATTAGGCATTAGAGAAAATTCATAATTTTTAAAACATGGAATTTTAAAACTTTGAAAATTCAAAGTGGATAAAAACACAATCAAAGAAGCCACCCAAATGAGTGGACACTCCTTAAAACTGAATTTTTTTTATGTTTGAAAAATCACAAGGGAAATATAATAATTTGGAATGTCATATTTTTTTTGGAATACTTTTCATTAATTGAAAATTTTACATGTTCAAAGTTTAACACAAATCAAAAATGTTTTTTGCATATTCAAATCACTCAAATCTCAAGAGTAAACAATCCTTGTTTTTTTCAAACATGCACATTTGGTTTAGAAGTGCTTTTGACTTTGAATATTATGGATTTTGAAAATGTGGCTTTAACAAAATTTGTTCATATTTATGTGATAGTTGGCATGAATGCACAATATATATGATATGAAATCAATTTTTAGTCAAAATGTATTTATATCTAATATGCAATGTTCAACTGGGTATCCAAAATACAAATTTTAAAGCTATAAACCAACACACAAATGAGATGTGTTATGTGTAGTCCTTGGATTCTTGGTTACATGTGACTATTCATTTTAGTCATAAATCTAGTCGTTAATTTGCAAATTTTTTGTAGTGTGAAAGGTTTTAATTTGCATTTTGCAAACATTAATATAAGTAATTATGCCTTTTTTACTAAAGAAAATGATAAATGGCATGTTTTCACATCTTACAATAAAAAAAATAGTACTACATGAACAAATTTTGAAAGGTTGAATTGTGCATTAGTTCCAATTGCTCCATTTGGCCCATGAAATGATTTTGCTTTGCTTCAAGCCCAACCTTCAATTGATTCTAGTTAGCTTCAAATTTCTTCAATCATTCATAAACATAATGATTAAACGAGAAACAAAGAAATTAAAATAAATGAAAGAGTGGAAACTTTTTACAACTATATATAACTATTAACTTAACCAATAATGGGCCCATACATGAGTTTACTACTAGTTGTTAGGCCTATTTTGAGGTTGGCCAAGTTTGCTTGACAATGTAGGATCATAATTGTTTTTAGGTTTTATGTTGAAGATCTATGATGGGGAAAAAAGTAATATTGATTTATGGCATTTTGTTGGACTTGAATATCCATAATAATTGAAGGGGCTACATTATAGGGTTTTGAATTGGTTTTTGGGAAGTTGTGAGAGTAATTATTTGTAAGGGAAATACATAGCCACCTACATCACTTGATTGGAATGAGAAAATAAAATGAAAGTCATATTTCCTTTCAACTATGTAACATAAATTAACATTATATTTTTTTAGAAATAGATTTTTTGGTTTCAACTTTTTTTGTTAATGCAAGCATTCCAACTTTATACCATCAAGAGACAAAATGCAAGGGTTTAACTATTGCAATATTAATTCATGCCTTTAAAGACATGAGGTACAAATGTTTGGGTCAAATTTCATTTTCATGAATTTAGGGTGAAAGCATGATAAAGTAAACCAAAGAATTACCTTGCAACATAAATGGAAAGTGGCCATCAAGTAGGCCTTGGTACATCGAATTTAATATTTTGATTTACTTCAATGATTAATTATATGAATTTCTTTGATTTTGCTACAACTAAATTTTATAATCACATGTTTAAAGTAGGTTTGTATATATTCATCAAAATTCCAGAAGATGTCACAACCTACAATTAGATTGCAAGTAAATTAAATATTGAATTTATTATATTCTAAAGCCAATGCCACCCAAAATATACTAATAAATTTTCATAATAGAATCAAAATATATGTAATGTCTAATGTAAAAGTAAGAATGAACACAATATTAACTTGTTAGTTTCATTCCTACTTATTACCTATTTTTATTGTTTTAATGCTTTTGAAAATGTTGTAATTAACTCATCAAAACTCAATGGAAGAATGGAGGCTAATTTCATAATGAAAATTTTAAAATGTTTTGATTTTTTTTTTGTTTATGTTGAAAAATACTATATTTAAGTTTTGGAATTTGGTCCATTTTACCATGCTTGGACCCTTTAGATGAAAACAATAATAAAAAAAAAAGAGTAAACTTTTTAAATATTTTTTGAATTTGTAAAAAGATGGTTTGATTAAATCACATTCTATTGATTCCAAATGTTGGTGTTTATGCTCCATTATAATTTTCAATACCTACCTAATAATGATTGCTGCGTTTGTTGGAAGGAATCCCCCAATAAATGTATATACATTACAAATAATAATTTGTGATTAACTTTGTTTAAGGTTAATATGTATTAAATTTATGAAATTTTTTGAAAGAAAAAATGAAAATATAATGAAAAAATGTTGAAGAAATGAAAATGTTGAATAGAGAAAAAATTAATAATTAGGCAATTGAAGAAATTCACACCTCCAATGGGAAAGGGTAAATGGGCACATGTATTTAATTGGTAATGATTTAATAGTGATAAATTAAACTTAAGCTTTGCTTATTCAAATTTTATTTAGAACATTGTTTAATTCTTTTTATAAATTCATTTGTATTAACATGAAATGATGACATTTGTCATATCAAACAACATATAAATAAAGATTCATTTGAAGGAGTTAAAGTTGGTTAATTTGAATTGAAATCATAATGCCTTTTGAAACAAAGGTGGGGTGAAAGCACATTATGGTGGTCAAAGATTGTTGCCACAAATACTACTTTTGAAATTATGTGTTTTTGAACTTCTAGCAAGTTAATATTAAAAAGAGTTTTTTGTAAATGGTGCTTGGAATAAGGTAGTTGAAAACCTAAAAAATAAGATTGTTAAACAAAATCCCACTTTGAAATTGATATTAAATGAATAAAAAAATATTTATGAGAAAATTTTAATCATCACAATATATTGCAAAATGCAAATATATTTCAAAAACCATTCAAACAATTACCAAACTTGATGAAGTACTCAATCATATATTACATATGAATTCATTGTTCCATTTCAATATTATATGAAAAGTTCCATTCATGTGATTTCATGAAAAACATCTAGATGAGGTTTTTCATTCAAATAAGCGTAAATGTGTGAATACATAAAAGTTTGTTAAAAAAACACCATCATTTGAAAGATAACAAGAATTGTATTAAAAATTCATTTTATATGTTTCTCAAAATGTTAAATGAAATGAAAGAATATTTACCCCCAAAATAATACAAAATGTCCCCAAAAAAAAACAATTTTTTACCCGAAATATACCACCATAGTGTGCTTTCACTTGGTGGACATGCTTATTTATGCCACCACCACCATGTTTTTGGTGGTTGAAGGTTGGAATGTTCCATATCATGATTTACATCTAAATCATTTTTTGGGCTGAAATTTACATCCACAGTCACACTCTTACCCCAAAACCCAATGGTGGGATACAAGGTGTTTTCCAAATTGTAAGGGATGTTACCCACTACAAAATTGTTCTTACTGAAATAAACATTTTGTTTCAAATAATTGATCCCTGCACCCACAACATCCCCCTTAATGAAAGTTGTGTCAAAATTTCTTTTGACCTTTTTCATTTCATCAATATTGTAATAGAGTTTACCATCATCACTATGGTAGCCATATGTATTGAGTTCCCACCCAGGAAGTTGATCTTTCTTGAAATTTTCATTCGTAAATCCAATGGCAACACCATCACCATCATCCAAATCATCGATGATGGTGATTTCAAAAAAGTAAGACAATGTTTCATGATGGCACATTGCTGGCCGATTCCCTTGAATCACACTCACAGGCCTTTCACTCCCTTCATCCATCATGTGCTTGACACGTTGCCAAGACAATTTCATTGGGGTGACCGCCAAAAGCTTACTATCAATCTTGGTGTTAAGCCATGTGTGTGGTGTTTCTTCTTCCATTGCATCATCTTTGTCCCTTTCTCCTTGCATAAATTTTAACAACGCCCACAAACTTTTATCCTCTGTGTCTTCATTTCCACGTTCTCCTCCTCTTGTTTCTTCCATGTCATTGTGTCCACCATTATCTTCTAAACCTTCCCTTTTTGATTTACTTACAATTTTGACCACTATTTCTTTCAATTTAGAAAAGAATCTAAACAATAAGGATGAGGACATGACTTTCACCATTGTTTTCTCCAACTTAACCAAGAATTTGAATATTGTCCAACTACAAACTATCAACCCTATTGTTACAGAAATTTTCATGTTCCTAGTGTCCCTATGAACAGGTGGTAACACAACAAAACCGGCACACACAAATGATCCTAATACTGTTACTACAGAACAAACTAACAATGTTGACGTGAATTGTAACTCCTTACGCACAGAATTTAATGCTTCCACGATGAAAATGGCATCCAAGTCAGGGAAAGCAGCTTTTGCTCCTGAAATCACAGTGGCAATGGCAAAGAAAAAGGACAAGGTGTTGAACACCCAAAACAAACGAAGAATATAATGCAATTCTAAAGCAGCAAATGACTCAAATGTGGCAGGTGGGGTTCCAGGAGAGGATTGTGGAAATTGATAGTAGGTTGTGTAGCCCAATGGTGGTTGCAACCAACTAGCAAATGTAATGCCGGCTATGAGTGCACCCCCGACAAGAAGTGCATTTGCAGCATCAATGAAAACTTGTCGATCCCTGTATTGTCTTTCCAAAAAGTCTTTCACATCAGAACGTTCCATAAGTCTGTTTGCTATTTCATCAAGTTTCTTTTTGCATTGTTTGTCCAAGATGCTTTTGATGTTGAAATGTTTTTCCAATTTGGTGTAACAAGTTTGGTGGTGTTCTTTGGCATATTGTAGACAAGTTTTTCCTCTATCATCTTCTAAGTTTGCCCTCAAACGTTGATTTGTTTTACATAAAGCGTCCACCACATCCGGGTAGCACTTTATTGTAGCAAAGTGCAATGGTGTTTGCCCTTGTCCATTTCTATTGTTGAGGCCCACTTCGAATTCAAGCTCCAACAACTTGCTCACTACATCAACATGCCCATTTATGGCAGCAAGATGTAGAGGGGTGTTTCCTCGACAGTTGTTTGCATTGATGGTCAAATCTCCAGCACATTTCAACATGGCATCCACTATCTTAACATGCCCTTCCTTTGCAGCAAGGTGCAATGGGGTATTCTCCTCATCATTGGTTGCATCGTAGTTCAACTTAGTGGCTCCCTTTTGAACTCCTTTGGTATCCAAAGCAATAGTAACTAACTTCGACCAGTTCTCCAATGGTGTATGGTGTATTGGTGTATTTCCATCGTCCTTGGTTTGCGCTGTATGTAAAACATAGTTCTCATTCAACTTCAACAAGTTTTCCACCACATTTACATGCCCTCCTTCAGCGGCTAGGTGTAATGGTGTATTTCCATCGTCATTCTTCTCATTCAACTTCAATCCATTTCCTGCAATCTCCAACAATTTGTCCACCACATTTACATGCCCTCCTTCAGCGGCTAGGTGTAATGGTGTATTTCCAACCTTGTTCACCTGATGCAACTCCAATTCATTTTTTGCAGTTTCCAACAATTTGTCCACCACATTTACATGCCTTCCTTCAATGGCCAGGTGTAATGGTGTATTTCCATCATTGTTTATCTCATTCAACTCCAATTTATTTCCTGCAATCTCCAACAATTCGTTCACCATCTTAACATGCCCTCCTAAAGCAGCAAGGTGTAGTGGGGTGTTTCCATCTTGGTTTTTCACATTGAGCTTCAATTCTGCATGCTCCAAGCACACCTTAACTACCTCATCATGGCTTCCTAGAATAGCAAGGTGTAGTGGTGTTTGTCCAGCAACATTCTCCAGTTCAAGGTCCAATGTGTTACGATATTTCAACAAAGATCGCACCACCTTCGCATGCCCTTCCTTTGCAGCAAGGTGTAGTGGTGTATTTCCATCGTTGTTCTTCTCCTTGATGTATGATTTAGAGTGCTCCAACACACGTTTCACTTCGTCCACATGCCCTTCCTCATTGTTGAGGTGTGCTCCATTTTCATCGGCGTTCTCCTTGTTGAAGTCCAATTTGTTGACATGTTCTAATAACAAGTTTGTTAGCTCTACATCCCCATTCTTGGTAGCAATGTGTAGTGGTGTGTTTCCACTACAATTGTGTTTTCTCTCAAGGTCTGATGTAGAAGTGTACTCCAACAACAACTTGACTACTTCAACACGTCCTTTCTCAATGGC